>Ga0315543_1000008_pt1 | contig 305584 bp, 287 predicted proteins | sample SalMarSW160210MG_2_FD_203098 | JGI IMG/M metagenome (GOLD analysis project Ga0315543, IMG submission 203098) | Salt marsh sediment microbial communities from the Plum Island Ecosystem LTER, Massachusetts, United States - Salt Marsh Sediment SW1601-210 ...
AAGACTCGTGCTGTAGGCGGCGACCGGAATCACCTTCGTGTTGCGAGGGTACTCGGTGACGAACGTGTCCGGATCGGTCAGGATTTGAACCTCGCGGATACGAGTCACCAGAAGCGCTGTGTCCAGTTTGGTGGTGTCCCGCATGGATACGATGCTGAAGAAGCAGGTATCCGTGGTGTCAAAGGGCAGCATCTCTCCGGGGGTAACGTCGGCTAGAACCAGGATTTTCCCTCTCCTGGGCAAGGTATCGGTGTCGGGGTTGCCGTCGCCGTCAACGTCGGGCAGGGTGCGGCCCAGCTCGTCGGAAAGTTCGGTTACAAAATCAGGATCCAGGCTGTTGTAGGTGAAGATGTTGATAACGTCCCATATGTTGCCGTTGTTCTCAACGTTCACCTCGTAGGCGCCCACATCTGTTTGGCTGGTGGAAACCAGACACTCGGTCTCCTTAAACTGATCAGGGTATGCGGCAACGTCAGGGTGAATCGCAAACCACAAGGGCAGGAAGTCAGCACCGGCCAGATTGCCAGCGGTTTCTATAACAGCTACACCTCGCGAGGCCTCTACTTTGTAGCTGCCGAAGTCCGTCATTACACGTTTATGCCCACCTTTATCAAGGGTTCCACTCCACACAGGGTGTATCTCGTCTGGCATCTTGAAGATACTTACCTCGGTAACATCGTAAAAAGCAAAGAGGTCGATCTTTCCGTCAACGGTATGATCAATGCTGCAAGCCGCCAGGGTCGGGATATAGAACTCAGTCCCTATTCCCAAGCCGTTGCGATCAATCGAGCGTACCAGATGATAGTAGCAACCGTAAGCTGGAACCATGGCGCAGGAGATATCCTTATCTGCGTGAATCTTCAGAAAACGGCCGACGAAGTTCCTCGGCTGGATATTCCCTCGTTTGTCCACCTGGACTCTCCAAAGGGTATCGGCTGGATTGTCCAGGTCCACCACAACTACATTGGTGTTATCCTCCCAGGGGACTACCTTGAGGGCCTGCGCCCACGGCTGCATATCTGTCCCACCCAGGTCGCCGCAGAAGGTAATAAAGTCACGGCCGGTGAATGTTCCGTTGAACGCCGGGGCGTAGTAACCACAATCGCCGTAGGAAAGTACCGATACCTCCTTGGTAGCCTCCACCGAAACGGGAAGACCTGCTTGCACAAACCTCCATGTTTCCCAACGTTGCAGGCTATCCAGGGTTCCAGTCCAGATGACCGTTCCGTCAACCAGATTCTTAACGGTCACATCGGTATTATCATGGTAAGCAAACACACAAAACCGCTCACGGCCGGCATGGGCACCAGAAACCCACGAACCCTGCATCACCGTGAGAAACTTGTTCGAAAGTGGCCTCGAGTGCTGATCCACCGCGTGCCAACCTTGAACAATCTGACTCAAAGGGTCACCAATGAGAACCGAGAACTCCTTGTTACAACGAACCTGATATATACCTTCCCCGGTTCGTCTAAACGCATACTCATCGGCATTCAAATTCCCTGACCAGATGACATTACCTGATTGGTCAGTAATCTCCGCCCGCGCTGAATCTCCGTAGGAGAAGATGACGATATCTCCAAACGTGTAGATATAGGTCCCAAAGGTGTCTTCTTCTGCAGGAAGAACCGGAAGATAGGTTTGTGTAGGAGAAGGCTCCGCTTGCTCACTAGCAATTGATCCCGGGGCTATCCCGTACTGTGCCTGCGCGCTTAAAGCCATTCCCACCAACCCCGCAATTGCAACGAAGTTCTTCATCGTTCCTCCAGGAATTGATCTCAACTTATTTTAGTAAGGATACGAGCATAAGACTAATTGTCAAGCCCTGAAAATCTGTGCGCCAGGAGATGGTTACCAGGGTAAAGTTTGGGTACTCAGTGTTTTGAGAAAGCGGGATTACCTGAAAACAGATAATCCCGCCTGAATAGTTACTATAAAGGTTGCAGCTTAATTCTGAACCTTTCCAGTTCTAATCTCGACCGTACTCGAGTCTGGTTGCGAAAAAGGTACCCTCTGTGGTTTCAAAAACGTGGTTCTGATCAGAGCATCCTTCTACGCTCCAGGAGCCACGAACCGAAGGGGAAGCGCCGTTCAGGTAGTCTGCAAAATAAGGTTTCCCACCGGGTAAGGTTGTCCAACGTCCCCAGAAATAAACTCCACTCTCTCTATCGTAGCCGCACCAGGTACCGGTTCCCTCGTAAAAATACTTGACGCATTGATGTTCCGGATAGATATAAAAGTTCTCCTTGCGGCCGTTGTTTTCGTGACCATTCCATGAGGCGTCAGTCAACTTTATCACCGAGCCGTCTACGGATTCAAAAACCGCCGTCCAGTCGCTCTGCCCTGGGATTATGTGGTCGAAAGGGTAGTCCGCCTTGAAGGTAAAGTGACCCTCTGTTGAAGCCGGGTAGTATTCCTCCAGCTGACCATCTCCGTCGCTGTCGTAGCGAATACTACACTCTATCTTTGTGGGGAAAGCCCATTTTTCCCATGTGTAGTCCATATCGCCTGCAAAGACCGCAGACACCACGACCAGAATCATTCCCACGGCTATCCCTAACTTTTGTCTGCCTACCAACATTGTTCTCCTCTAGTTTGGTTTTATTACTTCATTACTCCCATGGAAACCCATACTCAACCTCACGGTATTGAAAATCGAGAAGAAATCAATCGAGCAAATACCCTATGAAAGAGTATAGGTAAAGATACCATCACACACAACCCCAAATTCTTCTCTTGACATAGCATGCTTAATGAATAGAGTTCTGCATGCCCGTAACACAAACACCCGCAACACCCGCAACACCCGTAACACCCGTAACACCCGTAACACCCGCAACACCCGTAACACAAACATCCTTCACTCTCAGAAAGGATCGGGAAGGAATCCCAAGGATTTGTGTAAAAACCCATGCCCTATCGCCGGAAGACGAGATCGGCGAGGTGGTCGAGCGCTACGCGGCAAGGTATCTTGAGCCGGGCGACATCGTGGTGCTGGCCGAATCACCCGTTGCCATAACCCAGGGCAGGGCGATACCGGTGAAGACATTGCATCCCAGAGTTTCGGCAAGGATTCTGTGGCGGTTCGTGCGCAAGGTGCCGTATGGAATAGGGTTGAGAAACCCGTATTCCATGGAAGCCGCCATCCAGGAATGTGGTGTGTTGCGGGTATGGTTTGCGGCGATCCTTGGCGGATTCTTGAGGATGCTGGGACGCAGAGGCGATTTCTACAGGATTGCGGGGATTCAGGCGCGGATGATTGATGCGGTGGGCACATCGCCTGTAAAGCCATACGACGAGTGCGTTCTCAAAGGGCCACAAGAGCCATACGAGGTGGTGAAGGGACTAAAGAGAAGATTCGGGGTTGAGTTCGCGATAATGGACATAAACGACATCGGCGGCTCGTGGATGGTTGCCGGGACGTCGAGAATCAACGCCAAGGCGCTTGAGGATCTAATGCGCGACAACCCGATGGGTCAGGGCACCCAGCTTACGCCGATTACGATCGTGCGCGCGCGGGGAACCAAGCTGCTCCTGGACTAACGAATCACAACCTTCTTTGTGACCTGTCTCTCCCCTATCTGAGCGATAACGAAGTAGACCCCTCGCGGGAAGCTGGAGACATCCACTTCTGTCTTTGATCCGCTGAGAACTTCGGAATGCACCCTGCGGCCCGCGGCGTCGAAAAATTCCAGAGAGGCGGGGGAGTCATAGGGGAAGGAAACGTAGAGTACGTCGTGGACAAGGTTGGAACTCAGGGTGAACTGCTGCCTCGATTCCCTCTCCTCTACGTCGGTATAGTGATCGTAATGGACGATCCCCTTGGTGGGGTCGTCGTAGTAGTCGAAGATTAAGGAATCGATCATATCCGGTCCCGTCTGCCAGAAGTTATACATCGCGTTGATGTCATAGGGCGAGCCGTTGTAGATTACGTAGTCTTCTTTATCTATCAGATTGAGGAATCGATTGCCTTTATCAGGCGCGCCTCCGATTACAGGTTGAGAGGTGGAATCTATGTATATGTAACGCCCTTTGCTGTTGAACTCGTTTTTGGTGATAATTGGGCTGGAGTTGTAGCAACAAAGCGGTTTAGGGTCTCCGTCACCTTCTGGATAGTATTCAGCATGGCCCCCATAGATATTGTAAATTTGGTTTTTGTCTATTACTACACTCCCGCAATTCCATAAAAACATACCGAATCCATCTCCACCATGTCCGGGACCCATACCTTCGTTGTCATCTTCACCATCACCGCCACCAACATTTTTTATTTCGTTTGAACTTAAAAGAGCTTTATTACAGTCATGTAAATAGAAAGCGCAACCGTCTCCTCCTGCACCCCCACCACCCATACTTTGTGCGCCAAAACCACCCTTTATACCTCTAAAGATTGAATTCTGAATCTCTACGTATTGACAACCTTCACAGTAGCACCCGACAGCACTTCCTCCACTCATTTTCTCGTATAGACCGTAAGCTCCCTCTACCATAATCTTATTAACCAGACAAGTATCAAGATCGACGGCATAAACAATTCCTCCATACGAACACATATTTCCCAAGTTGCGAGAATTGAGGAATGCACAGCTATCCACCCTAAGAACTCCTCTCTCAAACCTAACAGGATTCATGGAAACCTTATCGAACTCGCTTTTAGTTAGATGAACTCTCGACTCTTCTCCTTCAATCCCGTCGCCATATTCAAAACGACACGATATAATCGCAGTATTCGTGTTGTATGAAAAGATATGGGGCAGCGAAGATGTGTAGTATTGATACCACCTTAGAGAATCCCCTAAGAAGGAGCAGTAAATAAGTGAATCCGCTCCATCCGCCAGAATCATTGTTCCTCCTCTATCCCTCTCGCCAATGGAACGAAAGTATATCGAATCCATCTCGGCACCTATCGCTCTAATCTCGCCTTCTACAATAAGATTAACCATTCCCCCTTGAGTTCTGTACTCATCCGCATACCAGGCCGTGTCCCACTCGCAGGAATCCGCATAAAGCACCACCGTGCCGGGAGATATGGTAAGGGTTGCGCCTTCAGTAACCAGCACATCGCCGGTAAGGTAGGCGGTGTCGGACCAGGTGGTGTCGTTTGAGATAACGCCGTGGAACCCGAACAGACTTAAAACTAACAGGAACATATTCTCCTCGATTATGTTACGAGAGTCTAATTGCCAAACCCTCTTTGTCAACCCACTAGTAAATGATCACCCTGCGTATGACGCGCCGGTTATCCCCTGTCCGGGCTGAGAGGAAGTAAACCCCGCGTTGAAAATGCGAGACGTCAATCATGGTCCGAGGGCCGTCAAAAACCTCTTTATAGATACTGCAGCCCAGCACGTCGAAAAGCTCCAGGTGAACCTCACCCCCGAACGAATAGTTGAGTGCCACGAAAAGCACGTCATGCGCGGGCTGAGGATAAAGCTTCAGGCAATCCGCAAGGGTGGTATCGCTTTCCTGCGACATCTCCTCACTCGCTTCATCTGCCTCGACCCACTCCTGGGTATTGACTCCAAACAAAGCAACCTCCCCTCCCCCAGCCTCTGAGAGATTAAGCATCGCCAAAAGGATCAAAAATTGCATCTCTACCTCCATACCCTTTTCATATACTAAAGATAAGCAATAACCGTGCCAAAACCCTCCTGAAAAATAAGTTCAATAGATACTTGACTTATCGAAAAAGAGGATGTTACGATGTAGCACAGAATGTCACGAAATTGCATAAAAAGATAATTCCATACTCGTTGACATAACCTTTTGGTTGACTAAAATCCCCCAATGACAAAAGGATTCTTTGTTGACCTTGGAAGGATGCGCTACAGGCCTGCGTGGGAGTTCCAGCTAAAGCTGTGGCAGATGCGGGTTGATGAGCAGATACCGAATACCCTGATCTTCGTTGAACACGAGCACGTGATTACTAAAGGCAAGTCTGCCAATGATAAGAACTTATTGTGTTCCGCTGAGAAACTAAATGAACAGGGAATTGACCTTTATTCAGTTGAGCGGGGCGGCGACTTCACCTATCACGGCCCTGGACAGCTTGTGGGATACCCCATCTTTCACGTAAAGAAAGGGTTAGCAGGCATCCGGCCGCTGGTGAGGAAGGTGGAGGAGTCTATCGTCAAGGCTGTAGGAGGCTTCGGGATCGATTCCAAAGGCTCGATGCAGCTGGCAGATAAGCACCCTGTAGGGGTCTGGGTCGGCTCGGACAAGCTGGCGGCGATCGGCATCGCGGTGAAGAAATGGGTGAGCTTTCATGGTTTTGCATTAAACGTATCCACCGATCTGGATATGTTCGGCTTGATAATCCCGTGCGGATTACAGGACAAGGGAGTAACCTCTATGGAAAAGCTCTTGGGTTACAAACCGGATTTTGACCAGGTTAAGACCGGCATTCGTACAGCTTTTGGGCATGTTTTCGGGATAAAATTTGAAGCAAAACGGATGGAGGATTTTGCATGATTCGCAAACCTGAGTGGTTAAGGGTGAAGCTTCCGGGCCAGGGCGAGTACAGGGAGGTTGATAAGATATTGAAAGATCTGAACTTACACACCGTGTGCCGGTCCGCGCACTGTCCCAATATCGCAGACTGCTGGGGCCGCAGAACCACGACCATAATGATCCTTGGCGACGTTTGCACCCGCCACTGCAGATTCTGCGCGGTAAGCACCGGAAACCCAAAGGGTTATGTAGACGAGACCGAGCCTGGCCGCGTGGCCGAAGCGGTTAAACGAATGGGATTGCGGTACATGGTTTTGACCTCGGTTGACCGCGACGATCTGCAGGACGCAGGTGCAGGGCATTTTGCGGAAACCATCCGATTGATAAAGGAACAGGATTCAAACGTTCTGGTCGAGCCTCTGATCCCTGATTTTGCAGACGGCCCTGTAGGAGCACGGCATGCCGTGCCCTCCCGTCTCAAAAAGATAATTGATGCGAAACCCGACGTTATAGCCCACAATCTGGAGACCGTGGAACGGCTTACCTCAAACGTCAGGGATAAGCGCGCAAGCTACCAAATATCGCTTGATGTGCTGAAAACCTTGAAAGAACTTGAACCTCGCGCCGTCACCAAATCAGGCATCATGGTCGGTCTGGGCGAACGAGACGATGAGGTTTATCAGGCGCTTCAGGATATGCGGGGAGTAGGTGTAGAGATCGTAACCATCGGCCAGTACCTGCAGCCGACACGCAGGCATCTGGAGGTGAAGCGCTTCGTCACCCCGGAGCGGTTTGCAGAATATGGGGAGAGAGCCAAACAGATGGGGTTCCTTTCAGCCGCCTGCGCCCCCCTGGTTAGGTCCTCCTATCACGCAGCGGAGGTCGCAGTCTTATTGAGAAAACGTAAGATAACTACCGAAGATGAAGCTCCATCTTGATCTACCTTGTGGGTCCCGCGAAGCTGCAAAACAGATTCGTGTGGTGAAATGTACATGACGCGGTCCCTCAAATCCATAATCCCGCAACTGGAATCCCTGTACGCCTGCTACAACAAGCGGGAATACGTCTTCCCTGACCCGCTGCAATTTTTGTACGATTATCCTGACCTGAGGGATAGGGAGATAGCGGGGATGATCGCTTCAGCCCTCGCCTACGGCGGGGTGAAGCAGATACTGGGAAGTGTAAGTCGAGTCCTTGAGAAGATGAGACCATCGCCTTATTTGTTTCTGATGTCACGCGATCTTGGCGACTTAAGAAAAGGGTTGGAAGGGTTCAAACATCGCTTCACCACGGGAGATGATCTTGCACAGATGCTGTGGGGAATAAAGCGGGCCATTGAGGATTACGGATCGCTGGAAGCCTGTTTTACCCAAGGGTCAGGGGACCAGACCATTTTACCGGCACTTACGGCCTTCGTTCGCAGGCTCCGGGGGTACGCAGAGCAAGACTATAAATTCCTTCTCCCCTATCCTGTTCAGCAAAGCGCGTGCAAGCGGTTGAACCTTTATCTCAGATGGATGGTTCGCAAAGACGAGGTCGATCCGGGCGGCTGGGACAGGGTTCCTCGATCCAAGTTAATAGTACCCATAGACCTGCACATGTACCGCATCGGATTAGCGCTGGGGATAACCGAATGCAAGCAGGCCGATCTGAAGACAGCCTTGGAGATTACCTCAGCTTTCCGCGAGATTGCCCCGGATGATCCGGTGAAGTATGATTTTGTATTAACCCGGCTCGGCATCCGCGACGATACGGACATGGAAGGGTTTTTGAGGACCTGCCGTCTTCCCGAAGTCGCTAGGGGCGACTCATGAGTCGCCCCTACATTTTTTCCCGTCATCGCGAGGGTAACAACGCCACACGTGGCGAGCCCATATACGAGACGCACGTTGATTGGAAACGACCGATGATTACCCTCTAGGCGGATAGGTGGGTGATACAAACTTGGCGGTACATTTTCAGATCGTACCACCTATGAGATTGTTCCGCAAGCGTCACCCTCCGGAGCTTCGTCCCCTTCGGGGACTCGCAATGACAGAGGAATCGGGCCGACCTGACGCTTGTACAATGTAGCGCAGACACTCCTGTCTGCGCTTTTGGGAACTTTTGAACAGACAAGAGTGTCTGTTCAACACTGACTGAAGGGCTTCAAGCACCTTGACCGATCCACACAAAGCCCTATAATTCAGAATGTGGGACAAGCTGAATCCCAAGTAAGGAGGAGTTAAATGAACGATACCTTTGCCTCAACCGATGAGCTGCTTGACTTTGCAATCGCTAAGGAAGAAGAGGCCAACCAATTCTATACCAACCTGGCAACACGTATGGAGAAATCCCCAATGCGCGAGGTCTTCGAGCACTTCGCCAAAGAAGAACTCAAACACAAGGCCAGGCTGGAAGCGATCAAGCAGGGTAAGTTGTTCTTATCCGCGGAGCAAAAGGTGCAAAATCTCAAGATCGCCGACTATCTTGTGGAAATCAAACCAGAACCAGACGAAACCTTTGACTATCAAAAGGCCCTGATGATCGCGATGCAACGCGAAAAGGCCTCATTCAAGCTCTATACCGATCTTGCCGCCATTACCGATAACGCCAACCTGCAGGAGACCCTCCTGGCCCTTGCGCAGGATGAGGCAAAACACAAGCTGCGCTTTGAGATCGAGTACGACGAGCACATCCTGACCGAGAACTAACGCTTCAGGATATTTCTCGTCTGTAGGGTATAAAGCCAATCCGAGGAGGATTTAGATGGCAGATAACGAAGCGAAGGTAATAGAGGCCTTTAAGAAGGCAGGCGAACCCTTAAAGGCAGGACAAGTGGTAGAGGCCACAGACATTGATGCCAAAGAAGTTGGAAAGATCATCAAAAAACTCGCAAAGGAAGGCAAGCTTATCTCCCCGAAGCGCTGTTACTACGGACTCCCCTGATGCCGCTTGTAAAATTATCAGGCGCGCTGAAGTGGTTTCTTTAAGTAGAAAGGAGATATAGAGCAAATGGCAAGCATAAATGGAACAAAAACCGAACGCAACCTATTGACTGCGTTTGCCGGCGAGTCGCAGGCCCGCAACCGATACACCTACTTTGCGAGCAAGGCACGCAAGGAAGGCTACGTTCAGATAGCCGACATCTTTGCCGAAACAGCCGATCAGGAACGCGAACACGCCAAACGTCTCTTCAAGTTCCTCGAGGGCGGCGAGGTAGAGATAGCCGCGGCATTTCCCGCAGGCGTGATCGGGACGACGCCTGAGAACCTTAAGGCCGCAGCCGCAGGCGAGAACTACGAGTGGACCGAGATGTACCCCGGTTTCGCCAAGCTGGCCCGCGAGGAAGGCTTTGAGGAGATCGCAGCGGTGTTCGAGGCAATCTCGGTTGCCGAAAAACAGCACGAGAAACGCTACAATGACCTTCTGGCCAACATCAAGGCGGGCAGGGTGTTCAAGCGGAATAAACCTGTGGTGTGGCGGTGCCGCAACTGCGGCTACCTGCACGAAGGCACCGAAGCCCCACAGGAATGTCCAGCCTGCGCCCACCCCCAGGCCCACTTCGAGATACTCGGTGAAAACTGGTAACCCGTAACACCGTAACCCGTAACCCGTAACCCGTAACCCCGTAATACGCCTCCACTTACACGGGGATTTCGCTTCTAACAAAACCATAGTATCAAGGGTGCACCTGTGATGCACCCTTCTCTTCCCTTGACAAACAACCACTCTGAAGGTATCCTGCGCAGTGGCTTTGCTTCTGCGTCTCATGCGGCGTTCCGACAGACCTGGACTACGTCTCCCCCGGCCTGGCGGTGTACGTGAGTTTTTAACGAATCAGGGATTATTCGGGCCTGGAAAAGCTGGTCAAAAGCTACCCAAAAGGTGGTCAGAAGTTGGACAAAAGGTGGACAAAATTTCGGGGTCCCCGGACGGCTGCGGAACAGACGTCTGGGGTTAAAAAGATTCGTAGGGGCGTACCTTTAGGTGCGCCCGCATGATTTAATCGGGCCGACTTTCAAGTCGGCCCCTACGAGCTTGTGTTGAATCTCAAGAATACGATCATATACTCAGGTGAATTCTTACATGAGGCAACCACTCAAGTTATTCCGCAAGCGTCATCCTTCGGTCAGGTGGATTTTTGATGAAGCAATGCGAGGGCTTGACAAGGTCTGAAAAAGTCTTATAATCTAACTAGATATTAAAAGGAGCGCTCGGGTGCTTCCCGAGCAAGCATACCGAAGCGGGAGGCCGCGTGTCTCCCGCATTTTTTTTTAAGTAAAGAGGGTATAATATGAAAAGGGTCTGTATTTTCGTTGACGGAGAAAATCTAAGGCATGCCATAATAGATTTGTTCCAAGGAATTTTCGACCAGATCGATTATCTCCCCAAAAATGCACAGTGGGGCAAATTCTACGACTGGCTTGCTAAACAAACTTCCCCCAACGTAGAAAGGGTGACAACTTACTGGTACGTAATTCAACATCTGGATTGTTTTCCTTACAAATTCCCGGATTCAACAGTGTACCCTGATAAGTTAAGGAATCTATTATCGAAACATAAGCCTTACAAGAAACTGTTAGATCAAACCCCCCAAGCAAATCTCCAACCTGAAATGGAAAGGATAGTGTCTGAATTGCGCGAAAGAGAGTCGAAAATGCAGGATCGTTTCAGGGGTTGGATGACCATTCAAAATGGAATCGCTACCCATCATGAAGGCATAGAATTTCGAAGAGCTGGCGCTATACGTTACAATCTCTTCGATAAATCCCTTGGCTCAGAGAAAGCCGTAGACGTAAAGCTTGCTGTAGATCTAATCGTTTTACACGACATCTATGACATCGCCGTAATCGTTTCCGGAGACCAAGATTATGTCCCTGCCGTGCAAGTTATCAAGGATTATGGAAAACGAGTCATTAATGTTGTTTTCAAAATGAAGAATGGAACCATCCTACCACGGGGTGCCTGGCGATTGAACCTAACAACGGACACGGTCTTAGAGGTAGAATACAACCAATTCAAGAACTATCTCCAACTTCCATAACCCTGATAATCTCTTCCATCGCAATCTTAATGATATTCAACACAAGGCGCGCCCTTAATCTCTTGCGGAGTCACTGCGACGTTGCAAGGCAACGGCGTGGTGTGTTACGGTGTGTTACGGTGTGTTACGGTGTGTGTTACGGGTGGGTGATAGTAATGCGGCGGATGGTGTCCGGAGGAATACCCTCGTCTTCATTACCGTTGCGCAACTGCATCACCACGTCCATGCCCTCTATTACTTGACCGAACACACAGTAGTTGCCGTCAAGGCTAGGCGCCGGTTCAAGGCAGATGTAGAACTGGCACGACGCGGAGTTGCGGTCAGGGCCGCGGGCCATGCCGACCGCACCCTTAATATGAGAACGGCCGCTTTCCTCGTAGTCTATGGTGTAGCCTGGGCCGCCGTAGCCCGTTCCCAGAGGGTCGCCGCCCTGAATCACAAAGCCCGGCTCGTAGCGGTGCCAGACAAGACCGTCGTAGAAACCTGCCTCTGCAAGCCTGATGAAGTTGCGCACAGTGTTCGGAGCGTCGTTGGAGTAGAGTTCGAACGTAAACTTCCCCTTGTTGGTTTGAACGTGAGCCCGCTCGTTGCCTGTGAGTGTAACCGGCATGTCTTTCACCTGCAAAGCAAGCGACACACGCTCCTTAGGTGTAAGGTTAGCTGTCTTTGAGTGAGGTTTGATAAGTTTTGAACAACCTGCTAACGAAAGCGCCAGCGGCAATATCAGGAATCTAACTGTCTTCATCTACTCACCGGCAGGCGACTCTTCAGGTACGTCTCGGGTGACCGTAATCTTGATGATGGTGTCGCCGCTACGCAGTTCATTGACCGCATCCATCCCGCTAACGACCTTTCCAAAAACCACGTAGCCGCCGTCAAGCCCTGGCTGAGGCGAAAGACAGAAGTAGAACTGGCAGCCTGCCGAGTTGAGGTCCTGACCGCGAGCCATACCCATAGCGCCAAGCTCGTGCTTACGTTCGTTGGCCTCAAACGGAATATTGTACCCGGGGTTACCCGAACCCCTGTTCAAGGGATCACCGCCCTGAATCACGAAGCCCGGCTCGTAGCGGTGCCAGATAAGACCGTCATAGAAACCTGATTCGGCAAGTCTTATGAAATTACGCACGGTGTTGGGGGCATCTTTGGAGTAAAGCTCGAACACGAACGTACCCTTGTTGGTTTCGATCATACCCTTCTCATTGCCCAAAAGCTCGATATCTACGTTCTTGACCTTTGCGGCCAGCTCTACGCGCTTCTGAGGCGTAACGGTAGTGTCCCAGGCTGTCCTTGCGATCCCGAACTCCCCTGGTTCGGGTCGGAGGACGCTGACTTCCTCTACCACCTTCTTCTTGGCGCAGAAAGCAAGCCCTGCTACAAGCGACGCTGTAACGATAAGAAGCAAGATCTTCTTCACATTAGCCTCCTTTGGTTTGCCTGATGATACATAGGAACCACAAAAGGTCAAGTGGATTCTTATGTGAGGTAACAGGGTCATTAAACCTCATTAGCTTGACACTCCAGGAGCACACTGTATACTTCGCGCAAGGAGCAAATCTTGAAACACGATTTATTGAAGGAGATAAGAGAAGCGGAGAAGAAAGCGGCCAGGATGATTGCGGATGCCGAAGAACAGGGACAGAAGGAACTTGCAGAGCTTGCCGCGCGTTACGAAAAGGGGTTTGAGAACCTTGCCTCGGAGAGAGAAAAGACACTTGCTGAAACGAAACAGCGCGCTCGCGAGGAAGCGCTTAAGGAGGCGGAAGAAATAAAAGCTCAGGCAAAGAAACAAGCAGACAGTTTGCGCAAAAAGGCCGCACCCAAGATTGATAACGCGGCAGATCACGCCCGGAAGAAAGTGCAGGAGTTGTGGGAACAGCACGGGTAGAAAAACTCCTTATTGCAACCCATCTGGGGGAGCGTGACGAACTCTTACGCAGGCTGCAGGAAGAGGGGATTCTTCATATCTCGGAGTTTGAGGAAGAAAAGGCAGCCAAAGAACAACCCAAAGCCGACGTCCCTGATAATAGGGATGTGGAGTTGAAACAAACCCTTATCGGCCTGAATCAGGCGATAGGCTTCCTTTCAGGATACGCGCAGAAGCGCAAGGGTGGACTTCTTGCAGGCAAGCCTTTACTTCCAGCAGAAGAGTTCCGGCGCCGGGTGGAGGAACTCGACCTCCCCCACAAGCTTACCCAGATAAACCAACTCAGTGAAACGGCTTCAAAACTGGATACGGAAGAACGCCGAATCAAGGGCGAACTGGAACTTCTGGGTCCCTGGACGGCTCTGAAGCACGCCCCGGCGGAATACACCAGGCTGAACCAGGCGGACGCTCGTTTCGTGTTCCTATCCAGCAAGGAAGAGAAAGAGATATTCGTCAAATCGATCGAATCTTTAACCGCAAACTATGAGACCGTAAAGCGGGAGGGCGAGACCGAGTACGCGGTGATGCTCTTCTCAACCAGCGAAGAAGAAGCCGTCGAGGATTCGCTCAAGGCAGCCGGCGTAAAGACGATTCAGCTTTCATGGTTCGCAAAACCCCCAGCCGAGGAAATCAAAGCAAGAAGGAAACTTCTGGCAAAGACAGGCTCAGATAGGGAAAAATCGACATCCCAGGCTCGCAAGATGAGCGACGAACTCTTAGGATTCCAGACGGCACTTGACTTTTACTCAAACGAGGGATTGATGCGCGAGCAGCACGAAAAGATGCTTGCTACCGAGAAGGCAGGGCTAATCGAGGGGTGGATACGCAGTTCGGACCGCAAGAGACTTGAGAGGATCGTAGCCGGGTTCGAGGCAAGCGAGGTTCGCAGCATCAAGCCGAGGAAGGGTGAACGGATGCCCGTGGCCCTTCGCAATCCGCCCTGGATCAGGCCCTTTGAGATGATACTAAACATGTACGGCACCCCTGACGGACGCGAAGCCGATCCCACACCACTCATGGCTCCATTCTTCGCGCTCTTCTTCGCTTTGTGCCTCAGCGACGCAGGCTACGGGATAGTAATCACCGCGGTGACCGCCTGGCTTATCTGGGGCAAAAAGATTCGAAACAACCTTATCTGGATCCTCTTCTACGGAGGGGTTCTTACCATCTTCACCGGTGCGACCATGGGCTCGTGGTTCGGGGACATGCCTCAGATGCTTGCAATCCCATGGCTTGTGGACATCCGCAACGCGCTTACCTGGTTCGACCCCTTAAAGAACCCAATGCCCTTCTTCTACATCTCGCTTGGGATCGGCTACTTTCAAATGATGTTCGGGATGGCGATTGACGTAATAGACGGGCTTCGAACCGGTGAATACGGGTCGGCGCTGTTTGAGACGTTACCATGGTTCCTTATCTATCTGGGGATACCGCTGATTCTCGCAACCACAAACCTCTTCGGCTCCCCTCTCCTGCCCCGGTTCCTGTTTACCCCGATATCGATAGTAATCTTTGCCAGCCTCGCCGTCTCTTTAGTGCTTTACAATCGTCCCGGCCCGACCTCGGTAACCAGCGCCATCCTCCTGTGGGCGACCACGACCACCGCCCTTCTTGCCGGCGCAAAGGCTGCAGGACTGCTGCAGCTTCCAGGCATCATCGTCAAGGCCCTGCTCCTCGGAGCCGTCGCTACGCTCTGGCTATACACGGTCTTCAAGGGATTCTCAGAGAAAACCTTAAAGCCTTTTGGGATAGCCCTGGGTGTGCTTGGACTGGCTTCAGCACTGATCTATGTAAGCGGGGCATTCGCTCCCAACCTGTTCATGATAGCGGTACTCGTGCTTAATCTGGTGTTTACGCTTTCGGTGCTTAAGGGCTGGGCCGGACGCATCGTATGGGGCGCTTACAGCGTCTACTCCAACATAACCGGTGTGCTGGGGATCATCCTCTCCTACGTCCGTCTTATGGCCCTGGGCATGGTAACCGCCGGGATCGCAATGGCCTTCAACCAGATCGCCTGGATGCTCAGGGGAATCCCGGTGGTATCTGTTATATTGATGCTCATCGTGCTTGTCGTGGGTCACGCCTACAACCTGGCGATGAGTAGTTTGAGCGGGTTTGTGCACACCCTTCGTCTGCAGTACGTGGAGTATTTCCCCCGCTTCTTTACAGGCGGCGGGCTGAGATTTGAACCGTTCGGATTGAAAACGCAATACGTAAACGTTACAAGGAGGAAATAGATGGGTCTTACATACGGGATTTTGGGAGCCGCAATGGCGGCACTCTTTGCAGGGATCGGCTCGGCCATAGGGATCGGCTACGCCGCGCGCGTGGCCAACGGTGTTCTGGCCGAGGACCCTGACAAGTTCGGTTCACTATTTATCCTTGTGGTGCTGCCCGGCACCCAGGGATTCTACGGTTTCCTGGGAGCATTTCTCATAATCCTGCAGCTCGGACTTCTGGGCGACACACCAAAAATCCCGACCACATGGCAAGGCCTGCAGATTCTGTTTGCAGCCCTTCCGGTCGCGTTTACCGGCCTGCTCTCAGCTATTCATCAGGGCAAGGTCTGCGCCTCGGGCGTGGAGATGGCGGCCAAAAGACCCCAGGATTCCACAAAAGCCGTGATATACGGAGCAATGGTGGAGACCTATGCGGTGCTCGGACTTCTCGTAACCATCTTCCTTCTGCAGGGGATCAAGCTCTAGCCCATGGCCCGCGATAAGGTAAGCGCCAAGATAGAAGCCGATGCAAGGGCACGCGCTAAAGAGATCCAGGCCGAGTTTGCCGAACGCTGCAAGAAGCTGGAAGCCGAACACGAGGAACGCAAGAAAGCCTATCGAGAAGAGACCAGGAAGCTGGCTCAGACGGAGGACGGACGCATACGCCGAGAGATACTGACCGATGCAAGATTGCAAGCCCGTAAAGAGATACTCACCGCAAGGCACGAACTGATTAACAAGACCTTAGATACAGCGACACAGAAATTCACCAAATCCAAAGGTTATGCAAGCCTGCTTGCAAGGATCGTTGCAGAACACGGCAGCCGGACACGGGTACTGCTCTCTGCGAGTGACTGTAAGCGCTTCGCGAAATCGGCCTGGGCAAAGAAGGCGGATGAAGCTCCCATCCAGGGCGGCGTGATCCTGCGCACACCCCGTAAGGACCTGAACTTCAGCATCGATGCCGCGTTTGAAGCGCTGGGCGAAGAGCTTACCCTGCAAATAGCCGAGATACTCTACTCAAACGAGAAGACCCCGCCCAGGAAATCAACCAGCAAGCAGGGGAAGAAAAGGTAAACCTCAGAAAATATCCGGATCAAGTTAAAAGACCCCGCACAGGCCGGGCCTTTTGATTTACTGGATTCTTAACGCTTACCTTTCTTGCGCTTTCTGCGGAACAGCCGCCTGGAACGAAGAGCCAGGCCGGTCACGAAGGCGAAAGGCAATATGGGGAAGATAATCAGACCAGAATAGTACTGATTATTGCTTTCCGTATCGTCTTCCGCATAGGTGAAAACGAGATCCGAATCTATCTCCCCCGGATCGTAGTAATAGGAACCCAACCTGGTTATAAAGTCACCTTCCTTGCATACCTCGGCGACAAAAGGATAGTTTTTCTCGACCGCTTCGTACTCGCTGCTGTTCAACTTGTTTGCGTAGTAATACTCGAGATTAATGCCGGCGTCCTGCTCCAGCTTGACGCGGTGCTCGGCGATTACGTGAATCAGCAAGCCGTAATCGTAGTAGTAATCCGAATCGATGTTCAAGGAGGTAATCCTCATCGGATAAACGATCTGAGACGAGGAGAAGGTGAACTTGACCGGCTGGACGTTTATGCTGTTGTCACGAGGGATTTCCTGAACGCTGAAGGCAACGAAAACCCAGTCCCGCTGTATATAATCTCTAAATACCTCGCGAGCCTCAGCGGTGTCTGCAGAGTCGGCAATCCAGTAATCGTTTTCGGCAAGCCAGGTAAAAAGGGTATCGGGATCGTCGGCCTCGATGATTTTGTATGAAAGCACCCCAACGCTTCCTTCCTCGATTATCTTAACGCCGTGACCGTCGTAGTAACCGCCGTCGTAGATAACACCGCAACTAAAGCCTTCGTAACCGGGTCTGCACATCTCCTCGATCTGTTCAAAAACCGCGATCGTGTCTTCTTCAATCGCAGGTCTGGAGGGGAATGGAACTATCCATCCGAAGGAACCCGCATCGCTGGAAACATTGATCAGAAGGTGCAGAATCTCCTGGCTTCCTCCATACTCGATTATCGCGTACTGGTAAGGTTCTCCGACATAAATCCCCGAGGGAGGAAAGATGCCTCCATCCGCCCAAAGCGTCACTGCGAACACACTGACCAACGAAAGAATCAAAACCCGTTTCATAACCTCTCCTTGGTTGATTTTACCTGACAATACTCAGAAACACCCTGTCTGTCAAGTCATCAACTTCCAAACGTTGGAAGAGTACGCCAACATGGTGGAACAGTTGGATTGCTGAGTTTAAGTATATTGATGGAGAAAGTATGGGCCGACCTCAGCGTGCCCCATTCGGGTATTAGGTTAGGCCAGATCTTATTTATGGATTTCAAGAAGTTCTTCGGGCTGACCTAACGCTCAGCCCCTGCGCCACTTTGATTGACCCCGCTCATGAGATTGCTTCGCTTTCTGTACTTGCTCGCAGCGAAAAGATCGCTTTATTTCTTTTTCTTCGGCTTCGCCTTCTTCTTTGGCGGACGGAATCGGCCGATCCTCAGTATCTTGCCAAGGTTGGCGTTAGAGTTGATCTTGGGAACGATCAAAGGCCTGGCAGACGCGATAAGGGTAGTTACACCCGGGCCGTGGCCGGCAAGCAGGCAGTCGGAATGGATCACGATGCCTGCGGTCACCGCACCCTTGCGCCAGCTGCGGCCGTATACGTTGTCGTGATCCGTGATCGCAACAAAGTCGCCGAAACGAAGCTTGTCAAGACCGAGTTCGGCGATTTCTTCGCGGTCGGTGGTCATGATGTCGTAGTCGCCCGTGCCCATGGAGGTAGAGCCGACGCCGGAGCCCATGAGATGGCCTGGAACCACCGCGGCCACCGGCACCTCGATCTTGCCGCTTTTAAGTTCGCGGATGCTCATCTTTTTTAAAAGATTCGGATCGAGGTTGGTCACGTGGACGTCAGGGTAGTCGAGAAGCTTAAGCCCCTGTCCCCAGGCACGGACAAGGAACTTGTCGTCCATGTTGAGTTTTTTTAAAACGTCGTCTGCGAAATCTATCATCACGTGCTCTGCACCGCCGTGATGCCCGGTAACGATACCCTTCTTGCCCTTGGCATCGCCTGTAACCACCACAGCTTCGTTGCCCACGCAGGAGTAGAAGTGGTAGGAGAGGTTTGGCGGATCAAAGCGCTTCTCTGCATCAACCAGGGTGGATACACCGGGTTCGATGTGGTCACCTGCCCAGCCGAACGCCGGATCACCAATCTTCACGTTGTAGCTTATCCCGCCGATGCTCGGCAAAAGAAAGGCTTTCCCCTCTGCATCCACTGAGTGGCCCTTTCTCCCCGAAGGATAGGAGACCTTGCCTTGCACTGAAAGCTTGACAACACGATCCACATTGGTTCTAAGCATTTATCCTCCTTGATGTTAAAAGGATTATATAGATAACTACGGCAACGTCAAATCTGCTTATAGTTCGTGCGCCAGGAGATCGTTACCCTGGTGTTAAGAAAATGAAGTGGATATTATAGAAAAAGCGCGACAATCTCATGGCTGCAGAATGAATGCAGACAGACTTTTTAAAAGCTCACCCTCCCCCTGGCCCCCTCCAATCAAGGGAGGGGGAATATATGTAAAGGCGGTCTGCTTACCATCCACTTTCCTCGAAGGAGGAGAGCAGGTTTCCCTGTTTTCTTTTTCCCTCCAGGATGGAGTAAATTCCTTGCCGTCTTCTCCCACTTAACAGGGTACGAGATGTCCCAGTCGGGTAGAATAAAAGAGGGAATGACACCTTGCACCTTACTTACCCTCAACCCTCTACTGCCTGGTAACGATGTATCGATCATGAACAGCTTTCATCCTGCGTCGTGCTTTCTGGCAAATCTTGCTTTGACCTTGTTCAGCACTCCTGCACTCGCCTCAGGTGATGCCCTGTTGCCTCACATAAGAATCAACATGACTGAAAGACGACGGCAACGGAGTAAACAGGTATCGGTTGTCTCATTTAAATTCCACTCGTCCGTGGCGACGTCAAAGGAGGAAATTAGTTGAATGTCCAACCAAATCTCAGCCTCAGGTTCTTTCCAGGGGGTCGTTCCTCCATCCGTAAGCGAAGCGTTGTGGCTGCGTTGAATTTACTTCGGCGCAATTTACGGTAGAGGCACGGCATGCTGTACTCCTACTTTCTTACGTGAGGCAACCAGCCAAGTTCGTGTTGATTTTTAATAAGGCAATGCGGATGCTTGACAAACCCCCTTGTTTGCCGTAGACTTTAGTCTTAAAAACATCCAAGGAGGATGCAAATGGCTCTTTCCGACGAAGTGAAAAACATAATCGTGGAACAGCTCCACGTACCGGCTGAGAAGGTAACGCCTGAAGCAAAATTCATCGAAGATCTTGGTGCTGACTCTCTGGATACGGTTGAGCTCATCATGGCCTTCGAAGAGAAGTTTGAAATCGAGATCCCTGACGAAGAGGCACAGAAGCTGGAGACGGTTGGCAAAGCGATGGAGTATCTGGAGAAAAAGCTCGCGGAGAAATAAGCTAGTCGCCGACGAAAGGATTTAAATGAATCGCCGAGTCGTCGTGACCGGCGTCGGGCTTATAACATCCCTGGGCCACGACGCACCAACCACCTGGGAAAAACTCCTGGCAGGCGAAAACGGTATTCGCCGAATCAGCTCCTTCGATCCTTCTGATCTTGATGTTCAAATCGCAGGCGAGGTCCAGGAGTTCGACCCCACGCCTCGTATTGACTTCAAGCAAGCCCGCCGCATGGACCGATTCGCCCAGTTCGCACTGTGGACAGCCAAGGAGGCGGTTTGCAACTCAGGGATAGACTTCGGTAAGGAAAACCCTGAACGCTGTGGTGTACTCGTCGGTACAGGTATGGGAGGGGTAATCGTCTGGGAAGCCGAACACCAAAAGTTCCTAAAGCGAGGCCCAAAACGAGTCTCTCCCTTCTTGATTCCGATGATGATCCCGGATATGGCCTCCGGGCTTATTTCTATAGAGTATGGCATCCGCGGCCCCAACTTCTGCACGGTATCGGCCTGCGCTTCAGGTGCGCACGCGGTGGGGACATCCTTCGAGCTAATCAAACAGGGTAAGGCCGATGTGATAATTGCAGGCGGCACAGAAGCAGCGCTCACCCGATTTTCCGTCGCCGGATTCTCAAACATGAGGGCGATCTCCAGACGCAACGACGAACCTGAACGTGCCTCAAGACCCTTTGATGCCGACCGTGACGGTTTCGTGATAGCAGAAGGATCAGGAATCCTCGTACTGGAGGAACTGGAGCATGCCAGCAAACGCGGCGCCGAGGTCTATGCAGAACTTGCAGGATTCGGGCTTTCAGGCGACGCCTTTCACATGACCGCCCCTGACCCTGAAGCCAAAGGACCTCAGCTTGCAATACGTATGGCGATTGAAGAAGCAAGGCTTAACCGCGAAGACGTAGACTACATAAACGCACACGGGACCTCGACAGAATTAAACGATCAAATGGAGACCAGGGCAATTCGGGGTGTTTTCGGCAGTCATTCAGACAAGCTATGGGTCTCATCTTCAAAATCGATGCTCGGACATCTTCTGGGCGGCGCAGGCGGCGCCGAAGCGGTAATAACCGTGCTTTCCATCCGGGATGGAAAGGTACACCCTACCCGCAACCTTGAGAAACCGGGCGAGGGCTGCGATCTCGACTACGTACCGAAACAAACTCGGGAAAAGGAAATCAAGCTGGCCTTATCCAACTCGTTCGGTTTCGGAGGACATAACGTTACCCTGGCGTTCAAGAAGTTCGAAGGATGAGATTCGTCGTCTGCATAAAACAGGTGCCTGATACCACCGAGGTGCGAGTTGATCCGGAAACAAACACGCTTATCAGGGAAGGCGTTCCTGCAATAGTAAATCCGTTCGATCTCTACGCGGTCGAGGAAGCGCTGATACTCAAAGAAAAGTTCGGCGGCGAGGTCGTAGCAATCTCGATGGGACCGCCTCAAGCTGAAGAGGCGCTGCGCGAGGTGATCTCGATGGGTGTGGATCGTGCGATTCTCATCTCGGATAAGCGCTTCGCCGGTGCCGACACCTGGGCCACCTCGCATACGCTTGCCGCAGCCATCCGTAAGATCGGTGAGTTCGACATCATCCTCACAGGAAAGCAAGCCGCTGATGGAGACACTGCACAGGTAGGGCCTGGTATGGCCGAGTTCCTGAACATCCCACAGGCCACCTTTGTACGCAAGGTGGACGAGCTTGACATGGAGAAGAGAACCATAAGACTGCAATCAATGTGGGAAGAGGGGTCCGAGCTTCTGGAACTCCCCCTCCCCTGTCTTATTACGACGGTCAAGGAACTCAACGAACCAAGACTCCCGAGCCTGCGAGGCAAGCTTACTGCAAAGAAGGCCGAGATACCGGTATGGGGCTTTGATAACCTTGACGTTGAAGAAGCCCAGGTCGGGCTTGCCGGTTCACCCACACAGGTAATCAAGGTCTTCCCGCCTCCTCCACGCACCGAAGGCGAACTCTTCGCAGACGCAGAACCGGCAGAAGCGGCAAAAATCATTGCAGATAAATTAACCGAGAAGGGGCTGCTCTGATACCCTTACGTATTGACTACGATCGCTGCACCCTTTGCGGCGAGTGCCTGCCCGCATGTCCTTTTGGTGCACTGGAGATTCGGGACAACCGGTTGTACGTCCTTGAGGCCTGTAACCTTTGCGGTGCGTGCGTTCCGGTCTGTCCGGTGAACGCCTTATCCATAGAGGAAGTTAAACGTGCTACGGAGATCGATCCCGGCGAGTGGCGCGGGATATGGGTCTTCGCAGAGCAGCGCCGTGGCGAGATTCAATCCTCGACTTACGAGCTTTTGGGATCGGCCAGGGGGCTGGCTGGAAAGCTTGACGTGCCGGTAACCGCAATATTGCTCGGAAACGACGTGAAGGAGCCTGGTTCACTGCTTTCAGCCGGGGCCGACGAGGTGCTCTACGTCAAGAACGCAGCCCTGGATCACTTCGGGGTGGAGCCTTACTCGAAAGCTATCGCCGACCTCATTCCCGAGCGCAAGCCAGAGATCGTTCTCGGTGCAGCCACATTCATCGGACGCTCGCTCCTTGCCCGAATCGCGATAAAGGTACATGCAGGGCTGACCGCGGACTGCACAGGGCTTGATGTGGACACCGAGAAGCGGCTGCTTTTACAGACTCGACCGGCGTTCGGCGGAAACATCATGGCCACCATCATCTGTCCCGAGCACCGACCACAAATGGCAACCGTAAGGCCAAAGGTGATGAAACCTCTTCAAGAACCTTACAACTCGAAGGGAAGCATACATGAGATTTCAGTAAACTCCCTGTCCAACCGGGTGAACTTCCTTGAGTTCGTGACCGACGACACCTCGCAGATAAACATCGCAGAGGCAGATGTAATCGTGACCGGCGGAAGAGGCCTGCAGGATCCAAAGAACTTTGCTATAATCGAGGAGCTTGCCGGTCTTCTCGGTAGTGCGGTTGGCGCATCACGTGCCGCAGTGGACGCGGGCTGGATCAATTACTCCCACCAGGTCGGTCAGACAGGCCGCACCGTCTCGCCAAAGCTCTACATCGCCGTAGGGGTGTCAGGCGCCATCCAGCACCTTGTAGGGATGCAGTCATCGGACTACATCATCGCCGTTAACAAGGACCCAAACGCACCCATATTCAAGGTGGCGGATATAGGAATCGTGGGCGATCTGTTCGAGGTCGTTCCAAAGCTGATCGAGGAGATCAAACGCCGCAAGGAAACGTAGCATCCACTGAATCCCTCAGGGTTGAGCCGGTATCAAAATACGGTGGTTAAGGAAGAATGAACGTTCCTTCCAGTAACAAGAGGACTACAAAAAACACTAAGAAGGTCCTCATCGGCGTCATTGGCCGAGCAGGCTCAGGCAAATCAACCTTTGCACGAATGCTTGCTCAAAATCGAGCCCTGGTACTGGATGCAGACAAGATTGCCTGGGAACTATACTCCAATCCTACCGTTCGCAAGAACCTCGCCGAAACGTTCGGCAGGAAGATTCTCAACAAAGATGGGGCCGTTGATCGAAAAATCCTGGGGAAGATCGTCTTTACAAATCCGGAAAAGCTAAAGCAACTGAACGCCATCATCCACCCCCTGCTTATCGGTGAACTCAAACACCGGATAGAGCGATCCTCTCAAAAAGTAATAATCATAGACGCAGCCCTCCTGCTTGACTGGCCCCTGGCTCGTGAATGCGATCTCCTGATAGACGTGGAGTCTGAAGAAAACGTCTCGCTGACCAGGCTGAAGAGTAAAGGTTCAGGCATTAAACGTGCCCGATCGATCCTTGAAAACCAACGCTCGAGGCAGGAGTTCAGAGAACTCTGTCACGTGGTGGTAGAAAACAACAAGGATTTGAGTGAGCTAAAGCTCAAGGCCGATAGGATCTGGCAAGAAAGGATTAAGCCTCTCCTTGAGGATTAGACAAGTAGGGGCGACGCATGCCGTGCCTCTACAACTTTGGAGTTTGGAGTATATTTTTATGAGGCAATGCGAACGCTTGACAAGTTAAAAAAATCGGATAAACTTCTCCACCAAAGGAGGATGCATGAAAAAGCTACTCTTGCTTATCCCTCTCGTTGCAATAATCGCTCTCAGCGGATGCGCCTGGCAAGCCGTTTCTAAGGTTCCGCCGCCGAAAGACGTCTTCATGACCACGGGCGACATGAAGGACGGCGACTATGAACCGGTGGGAATGGTCAGTGCAATGCGCATCGAACTGGCTTTCAGCTGTCTGGGCCTTCTCCCCCCGCTCTATCCCATGATAGGACCACAGGCGCAAGACCTGCTTTTTGAGCAGCTTGCCAAGGAGGCCAAGAGGATGGGTGCCAACGCCGTAATCAATATAAAAACCTCTGTCATACCTGCCGCGATCATCCCAGGGCTTATCTGGATACCTGTGGTCAACATGAGCGGCATGGCTATCAAGATGTAGGCTTTCAAAGATTCAAAGAGGGTGTCCCGCACCCTCTTTTTTCTTACCCCACTCGGTCGCTTCACGACCGAGCGGGGACCAATGAACTATTTAGACCTGGCAATCCGAAGATATAACCTTGCGAAATACAAGTTATGCATTATCAGGTCTTACAAGAATCAACATAACCTCCAGACACGTTGACAATCCGCTTATTCTGACTAATATCAACGAATGGAACTTTCGTTTGATCTCTCAAAATCCACTCGCAGGGCGTTCCGCTTCAGCGAACCGGATGTAGCCGAAAGGAAGATATCGGAGTTCATACCTGAACGCTATATTCGCAAGGAAGATGCTTTGCTGCCCGAGGTCGCAGAACCCGAGCTTGCCCGGCATTTCGTACGCCTTTCAAACCTCAATCATCACGTGGACAAGGGTTTTTACCCTCTGGGCTCGTGCACCATGAAGTACAACCCCAAGATCAACGAAGATGTTGCCCGTCTTGCGGGATTTGCAGACCTTCATCCCCTCGCACCGGCGAGCATCACCCAGGGAGCGCTTCAGTTGATCCATGAACTTGAGAGGTTGTTGGCTGAGATATCGGGGTTCGATGCGGTAACCCTTCAACCCTCCGCAGGTGCCCAAGGAGAGCTTTGCGCCAACCTCATTACCCGTGCATACTTCAAGAACAAAGACGAGAACCGCACCAAGGCCCTTATACCGGATTCTGCACACGGCACCAACCCTGCAAGCGTAACACTCGCAGGCTTCGAGTCCGTAACCGTGCGTTCGACCCCACAGGGCCTTATTGATCTTGAGGATCTTAACAGCAAACTCTCCCCGAATACAGCACTCATCATGATCACCAATCCCAACACCCTGGGGCTTTTCGAGCGTGATATCACGAAGATAATCGAGAAGGTGCATTCGGCAGGTGCGCTTGCCTACCTTGATGGAGCCAACCTCAATGCGTTAATGGGGATAGTCAAGCCTCGCAAGATGGGGTTCGACCTCATGCACTTCAATCTGCACAAGACCTTCTCCACACCCCACGGCGGCGGCGGACCCGGAGGCGGACCTGTGGGAATGACCAAGGAGCTCGAACCGTTCCAGCCTGTACCTGTGATAGAGAAGAAAACCGATGGCTATCATCTAAACTATGAACGGCCACTCTCCATCGGCAAACTTCAGGCCTTCTACGGCAACTTTCTCGTGATGGTTAAGGCCTACACCTACATCCGGATACTCGGCGCCTCAGGGATAGCCGATGTGTCCAAAAACGCAATCCTCAACGCCAATTATGTAAAAAGCCTTATTGAGGATGTTCTGGAGGTGCCGCATCCTCAATACTGCATGCACGAGTTTGTAGCATCGGGCAAGGCACTGCGTGAATTCAAGTTGAAGACGACCGATCTGGCCAAGCGCTTACTTGATTACGGTTTTCATGCCCCGACCATCTATTTCCCCCTCATCGTCTCCGAAGCGTTGATGGTTGAGCCAACCGAAACCGAATCCGTAGAGACCCTTGAAGGCTTTGCCGAAGCTGTACGTCGGATAATACAAGAAGCCAAAATCAACCCCGAGATGCTGCGTCAAGCACCTCACACCACCCCGGTAGGACGGCTCGATGAGGTGCGAGCGGTTAAAGAGCTGGATGTTTGCTTCAGACCTGACCGAAAAACGCAAGGCTGAACTCTGCAATAGCATCGCTGAGAAGGTCGTGCAGTTTCGCCTCTCACCTTTGGCGATTATGATGATTGAAACTGTCAAGCCGCTGAGTTTTTTGGGAAACCAGCTCATGGTCTTCTTTGCGCCTATGGTGGGTGCATTTACATCCAGCCCCGTATATGAAGAGATGACCGCGTTCTTCGAGGAACGCTCAAACCTCGAGATGCTGATTCAGAAGATCGAGGAGGTGGAAGCTGAATGGATAAAGAAAGAGAAAGAAACCAAGGAAGCGAGGAAGAAAGCAAGGAGTAATAAGCGTGGCAGAAGAAAGTAAAAAGTTTAAAGGTAAAAAAACTGAAACAATTCTGGCGACAGACTGTGGGTCTACTACCACCAAGGCCATCCTGATAAAGAAACAGGGGGACGAATACCGGCTGGTGGTGCGTGGCGAGGCACCCACGACGGTAGAGGCCCCGTTTGAGGACGTAACCCGTGGGGTCCTGAACTCTATAAGGGAGGTGGAGGAGCTTACCGGTGAAAGAATCCTAGACGGGGAAAGGATAATCAAGCCGGCCCGCGCGAAGAAGGAAGGGGTGGACGTATATATTTCGACCTCCTCGGCGGGCGGCGGTTTGCAGATGATGGTGGCGGGTGTTGTTTTGACCATGACCGGTGAAAGCGCGGCACGTGCAGCACTTGGAGCCGGTGCAATCGTGATGGACGTTATCGCCTCAAACGACGGCAGACTGCCCCACCAGAAGATCGAACGCATCAGACACCTCCGCCCTGACATGATACTCCTCTCAGGCGGCGTGGACGGAGGCACCATCTCTCACGTAGCCGAGCTGGCTGAACTTATACGTGCAGCCGATCCAAAACCGCGATTCGGAACCACCTACAGTCTTCCCGTCATATATGCCGGCAACAAGGACGCGCGTAAGATAATCCTCGACACACTCAAGGAGTCTACTGAGCTTGTGGTCGTGGAAAATCTACGGCCCGTACTTGAACGCGAGAATCTGGGACCGGCACGAGACAAGATACATGATCTTTTCATGGAACACGTGATGGCCCACGCGCCCGGCTACAAAAAGCTGATGGACTGGACAGACGTACCCATCATGCCCACACCTGGTGCAGTAGGACTTCTTATCGAAAGAATAGGCAAGCGGCAGGAAATCGACGTGCTGGGCGTTGACATAGGGGGAGCGACAACGGACATATTCAGCGTATTTCAGGATAAGTCTACAGAGGTAGAAAATCCTGAGCGAGTCTTCAACCGCACGGTAAGCGCCAACCTGGGAATGAGCTACTCGATCTCCAACGTGCTGCTAGAGGCAGGGGACGAAAACATCCTGCGATGGATTCCCCTCGAGGTTGACGTTACCGAACTCAGAAACCGCATCCGCAACAAGATGATCCGCCCAACCACCATCCCGGCAACACTCGAAGATTTAAAGATGGAACACGCGGTGGCCAGGGAGGCGTTGAGACTGGCACTCCAACAGCACAGGAGCATGGCTGTGGGGCTTAAGGGCGTACAGCAGGAACGCTCAATCGCCGATGCCTTCTCCCAGAAAATCTCAGGCAAGACGTTGGTCAACATGATGTCGCTTTCTCAGATTGTGGGATCAGGCGGCGCACTTTCTCATTCACCACGCCGAGCACAGGCCGCAATGCTGATGCTCGATGCCTTCCAGCCTGAAGGAATAACCCGCCTGGCAGTGGACTCCATCTTCATGATGCCCCATCTGGGGGTACTCACCGAAGTCAACGAAAAAGCGGCGCAGGAGGTTTTTGAAAAAGACTGCCTTATCCCTCTGGGAACAACCATCGCCCCGGCAGGAGAAGGCAAGGAAGGGGCCGCCTGCCTGAAGGTCGTCTTCAAACCACAAAAGGGCAAGCTTCAGGAACTAACCGTCAAGTATGGGGATCTCATAAAGCTACCGCTTGGGGTAGGCGAGAAGGCGCAGGTAAAGCTTTCTCCCGAACGCGGCTTCGACGTAGGAGAGGGCCCGGGCAAAAGCCTTGAGGCTCTGATCACCGGCGGCCAGGTTGGAGTCATCATAGACTGCCGCGGCAGGCCCTTCCTGCTGCCGGAGGATAAGAATGAACGCATAAATGCGCTTCGGCGATGGACCGAAGCTATGGAAATGTATCCTGCATGAACGTAATCCCCCTTCTTCTTCTAACGCAGGTAGGCAGACCGTTCCTAGCGCGGACGGCGGTTGAACCTTACGAGAACGCACATCTGGTGATGCTTCTTTCAGAAACCATAGATACCCGCACCACCCCCAGCCTGGCCGATTACTCCGGCAGTCGGTTTATCGTTAAGTTCGATCACCCGCCCACAGGAACCGATCGCTCTACTTTGAAGGATGCCGAATTAACCATCGCAACTGATTGTACAACTCTATACAACCCACGCAGGGCCGCTCGCTCTGGAGATGTTCGATCAGACAGGACGAAAATTTATGACTTTGATAGATGAAAAGTTGTACCCTGAAGGAGAAAAAACCTTCTCCTTTAACCTGCGGGACTCCTTGCCAGCGGGGTCTACTTCCTGCGGTTGAAGGCCTGTGGGAAACAAGTCACCTCCAAAGCCGTGCACCTTAAATGAAGGACTCTGAACGAATGCAGGATTCGAGATTCATCAATCCGCCGGCCAGGGGTGGATGGAAAGTTTGCTGCTATTCAATGAAAGGAATGGTCAGGGAACCATTCGAAGAAGCAATCGGAATTAACCCCAGCCTAGGAGGCAGTATATGAGAAAAGCCTTTGCTTTATTCTTCTTACCGTTTCTGCTCCTGGCCGCTACAGGACCTTTTATAGACGGTCAGGTGCTACCGACGGCAACATATCTTTACAGGGATCCTACGGTGATCCATCTTCCCTGCGGGATAGATCTGGATACCCGCGATGCGGAACCGACACTTCCTGCAAGCCTCATGCTCTCTTCTGAGCAGAAAGGGGTTGGCACCTACCTTGTTCAGTTTGACGGCCCTATCTACTCGCACGAACGCCGTGCCCTTGAACAGTCAGGGGCGCTCATCGAGGGCTACCTGCCCAACTATACCTATATCGTTCGGATGGATCAAGCCACGCGCGCCAGGGTAGAGACCCTGCCAGGAGTGAGCTGGGTAGGCAACTACGAACCCGGTTACAAAGTGTGCCCTGAGATTAATCTTGAGGCCAGCATCCCGGAGAAACTGGTGGTAACTCTTTATGCAGGCATCGATGGCGAGGCAATCCGCGAGGCCGTTGAGACACTTGGTGGAGAACTGCTTGAGTGGCAAGCCACCGACTTCCAGACATTCGTCCACATAATGCTTGCCCCTCAGAAACTTCCTCTGCTTATCCATGAGCCGCAGATCAAATGGGTGGAACCTTATCGTCAGCCCTACGTCATGAACGGACAGGCCCAGTGGGTCATTCAAACCTGGGAAGAAGACAACCGCCGCATCTGGGATGAAGGAATAACCGGAGAAGGCCAGATACTCGCCACCCTTGACAGCGGGATTAGAACGACTCACAACTTCTTCCGTGACCCTTCTGTGCCTATCACCGACTTCGGCGACTACCCCAACCACCGCAAGATCATAGCCTACCAGAAACCAGCCTACGACCCTGACGGCGTCATCACCTTTGGCGACGAGATCGGACACGGTACGCACACCGCAGGATCGGTTCTGGGCAACGATCAGCCGGTTGGCGGTTCAAGCGTCAATATCGGCATGGCCCCGGACGCCAGGATATACTTCCTTGACGGAGGCGGCGGAGGCGGCGGTATTATCCACGCCGTCAGCCTTGAGTACAGCTTTAGCATCGCTTACGATGGGAACAGTGCGGGCGGTGCCCGGATAATCTCCAACTCGTGGGGCAGCCAGACAACCCGCGCCTACGACAAAAGCTGTGTGGAGTCCGATCAGACCATGTGGAACCGTCCCGACTACCTGGTTATGTTTTCTGCCGGCAACAACCCCCCGAGTACATACACAGGCTCCCCGACAAACGCCAAGAACGTCATAGCCGTAGGAGGATGCATGAACGGCACCGCAGCTAACTTCTACTGGAGTGGAAGTTCGCAAGGACCTGCTAACGACGGCCGCATCCGTCCTGACATAGTAGCACCAGGTAAAGATGTAACCTCCTCGCATAACAGCGGCGATGCCGCCGAAGTTACATGGTCGGGAACCAGCATGGCCGCTCCAACAGCGGCAGGCAACGCTGGCCTTATACGCCAGTACTTCACCGACGGCTGGTATCCCTCAGGTAGTCCCAGCTCTCAATCTGGATTTAACCCATCGGCCGCCCTTCTCAAGGCAATGATGATCAACTCGGTAGAAACCGACTTCCCTTCAATCGAGGACAGGGTCCCTTCCAACAGGGTCGGCTGGGGAAGACCGAAACTGGACAACGTGCTTTACTTCCCCGGTGATGCACGCAAGCTTGCTGTCGTAGACTTCGATGAAGGACTCGAAACAGGCTACCAGTTCCTTGGCAAAGTGAATGTAGCCGGCAGCGGCGAACCTATTCGAATCACCCTGGATTGGACAGACTATCCTGGCGAGCTGAATGCTTCCCCTGCACTGGTTAACGATCTCAATCTGGAAGTGGTCTCGCCATCCGGCAAGGTTTATCGCGGCAACAACTTCAGTGATAACGTTTCTGTAGAAGGCGGCGATTTCGACACCAAAAACCCGGTCGAGAACGTCTTCGTTAACTTCCCTGAAACCGGGGAGTGGGAGATTCGCGTCCATGCAAACAACGTACCTGCAGGTCCTCAGCCGTTTGCCCTTGTCGTAACCGGCGAACTCAACACCATGATCTCTGCCGTCGCCATAGAGGATATAACCGTCGACGACGATGGTCAATCCAACCCTGACGGCAACATGGATCCGGGTGAAGACGTAACTATCTACGTAACGCTTCTAAACGCCGGCGAAAACGCTCTGCACAATATCACGACTACCCTCTCCAGCGCATCCCCCCACGTTACCGTTACCGGCAACGATGCAAACTACGGCACCCTGAATCCCGACGAGTCCAAGCAAGGCGACGGCTTTGAGGTTACTGTCTCCTCCTCCGCTCCGCTAGAGACGTGGGTTGAGTTCCAGATACAACTATCCGCAGACGAACTTTCAGGTAGTTTGAACTTCGAGTTCATGATCGGAACCCCGAGGTACGAATGGATCAACCATGATGTCGGAAACGTAAAGCTAACAGTCACTGAGCAAGGCGCCATCGGATTCTATGAACTTGACGGGCCAGGAGAAGGTTTCCGCTACCCTAAGAGTTCCGACAATTGGCTCTATCATGCAAGCTTCGCGGCGGGCAACTCGAAGGACTTTATGAATGACCGTATGTACGGTGAAGGAGAAAGCCATAATAAAGGCAAGGACTGGAAAGTTACTTCAGACCCCGACGGAAGGGTAATCATCGGCCGCCATGATTACTCCGATCAGGACAGCCGGGCTACCTACAACAACGACGGAAACTGGTGGACCGATAGCGAACTCAAGGTACAACAGTTCGGTTACGCGTGGAAGGAAAAAGACTACGTGATCCTCAAGTTCGTGCTGATAAATCCGGACACATCATCCTTGGAAGGAATGTATGCCGGAATTATGGCAGATTTCGACATGGGGCCGGAGCAAAGCCCCTATAACAACTCTGGTGGAACCGACCAAACCCTGAATCTCGCCTACATGAAGCAAGCACCCGACAAAGACAACCCTCATATCGGTATAAAGCTCCTCAAGGGCCAAAAGGCCAACGTAACCCTGGTCTCGAATCCGGACTACGTCTGGGATTACAACTGGAACGACGAAACATTCTTCAAGTTCCTGAACGGGGAGCTGAGTTTTGCCTCCTCCCCCAACGATACCGACTGGTCAGTCATTGTATCTGCAGGACCCTTCGATCTTCCAGTCGGTGCAACAGACACGGTAGCCTTTGCGTTCCTTGCAGGCGACAACCTTGCCGATCTCAAGGCCAATGCAGCGGATTGTCAGGAAACATGGGACAACATGGATTTCACTGCGCTCGATGAAGCTAAAGTCGCTCCTTTGACGCTCGATCTATCTGTCTCTCCAGATCTTCTCGCCGGCAAAGGCTCGATCCTCTTCAGCCTGCCCGCAGCCACTCATGCTCGTCTGGATATCTACGACCTCACTGGCCGCAGGGTGCGCACACTCATCAACGGCAATCTCACTGCAGGCAAACACGAGATCTACTGGGACGGCCGCGACCAGAGAGGTCTTAAGACCTCAAAGGGCGTGTACTTCATCTATCTTACCACCGACGATGCAAAGATTATCCAAAAAGCAGTCATCGTGAAGTAGCTATCGAGATAAAAAAACTTTAACCCTGGAGGGGGCCCGGGCCCCCTCCTTTGTATTTGGCGGAGCAGATATTGACAACTCTCCTCCCCAGCTTAGACTGAACCATGCCCACCTCAAGATGGCAAACACGCAAGTATCTGCTCCTGGATACGAGTGTAGTCGTAGACTATTATCTACCGGAAACTTCTTCTCTCAACAAAACCCCGCTAAGGATAGCAACCATAATCGACTCCATTAGAAACAGAATGGCCAACGTACAGCTGTTCGTACCTGACTTCTGTATCGTTGAAACCTACAATGCCTTTACAAAGTGGCGTTTTGGTGAAAGAATCCTGCCTCACGGTAAACCAATCTCCAAAAAGAGATACGATGAAGCGAGAAACTTGTTCCGTGAGGACACGCTCAACGGCAAGGTAATCCAGCAGTATGAGTTGTGCCGCTACCATGTGATAGCGGCGGATTTGATATCGGCGGTGGACTACCACTACCAATATTTCCGTAAAAAAGGTGACGTTGCAGCCAGGCTGAAGTTCACATCCATCAAGGTCGTGGACACCTTGATAGGAGCTATGGGTATCTGGCTGGCTAAACTGCATGGACGAGAGAATGTGGCGATAGTCACCGCCGATAACCGGATAGAAGCCATCATCGGCAAGGCACAGCGGGTATCGGCAACCGCCATGAGACATCTGGGATTGCGGAAGATCGCCGCTGGTATAGGCCTGGAATACAGCCCTGAGATATTCCCCGAGGTTCTTCACCTGGAAGAGGATTCGGACCACGATTTAAAAGGCTTCTTCGGGAAGTGGCCATTGTCCGTTCGGCAAACCGAGATGAAATTTTAGCCCTGGTTGACGATTCCCCCTCATTCAAATATACTAACGCGATGAGTAGCAGTAGAGGAAAATTATGCCGGCAAATCTAACACCGGAGTATAAGCAAGCGGAGCAGTGCTACCGGGAAGCGATAACCGCGAGCGAGAAGCTCGCGGCACTGAAGGATATGCTGGCCAAACTGCCAAAACACAAGGGAACCGAGAAGATTCAGGCCGATCTCAGAAAGAGGATCTCACGCCTTGAAAAGGAAATGAAGCAGAAGCCCAAGACAGCCGTCTCAAGGCGAGAGAGGATGTTCAATATTGCAAAGCAGGGCGCGGGTCAGGTAGTGCTTCTGGGCGCGGCAAACTCAGGCAAATCTTCCCTCTTCTACGCACTCACCGGTGCGGACGCGGTAATTGCCGAATGGCCCTACTCCACCTCCCATCCGGTGGTGGGCATGATCGGCTTCGAAAACATCCAGTTCCAGCTCATCGACATGCCGCCCATGATCGCAGAACACACCGAACCCTGGCAGTGGGGCATACTTAGAAATGCAGACCTTGTGCTGGCGCTCTTCTCAGCGGTGGACGATCCAGAGAAGCAGATAGCAGAACTCAGAGAGGAGATTGAGAAATACCATCTGCGCAAGGTCATCTGGGTAGCCACCAAGATAGATACGCTGCCTGACGGGCAGATGCCGCACTTTCCGGTGGACGCCCTTTATACCGCTGCGAGCCAGCTTGTTGGCTTGGAAGAATTAACCCGTAAAATATTTGAAAGTTTGTGGATCATACGCGTTTACACCAAACATCCGGGCAAGGAACCTGACTTACAGGACCCTGTTCTACTTAAAAAAGGATCGGTTCTCATGGACGCAGCTTACCACCTTCACAAGGACTTTGCAGAAAAGCTCAAATACGCGCGGCTGTGGAACTCCGAGCACGAGGGAACCCGGGTGGCCCGTGACCACGTGCTGACAGACGGGGATATAGTCGAGTTCCACATTAGATAATACCCCACAAGATCACTCCGTGCTCTTGCGGGGGCCCCAAATTAAATCACCCCGCGAAGGTAATACGTCCCTTCGCGGGGACCACGACAATAATACAGCTCCAAGAAGTTGTTACGCAACTCCTCGGAGACCCCAAAACGATCCTTAAGGACTCTTTGCGTTCAGTGAACGGAAGCTTGGAAGCACCGAAAGATCCTCACGTAGCTCGTCAATCTTCTCAAAACCGGTAAGGTCCAGATGCAGCGGGGTCACCGAGATGTATCCTTCTTCCAATGCCTCGGTATCAGAACCCTCCATGGATACGCTGGAAAGCTCCCCGGAAAGTATCAGATGCCACTCCCCGTTTTCGTCCCTGGTCCTGTTCACCACGTCCTTGTAGACCCGCTTGCCAAGTCGTGTAACACTAACTCCCTTGGATTCCCCTGGAGGAATATTGACGTTTATAAATTCAGGTCGAGCACAGTCGAGAACCATCTTGCAAATTTCTCGAACAAACTCAAGTGAAGATTGAGCGATCTTTCCTGTCTCACGATTCGCCGATATCGCAACCGCAGGATAGCGAAGAAGCCTGCCCTCCATCGCTGCGGCGACAGTCCCTGAGTATAGCACGTCGTCGGCAAGGTTGTAGCCCATGTTGATTCCAGAGGCCACGAGGTCGATTTGCTTCTTCATGATGGAATGGTGCGCCAGAAGTACGCAGTCGGTAGGGGTGCCTTGGATAGCGATGTGATGGGAGTCGTATTCTGTAATCCGTACCGGCTTGCCAATGGTAAGGCTGTGTGATGAACCTGACTGCTCCTGGGCAGGAGCGATGACAAAAAGCTCACCCAGCCCTTCGAGCGTCTTCTCCAAAAGCTTTATGCCTTCGGCGTCGATGCCATCATCGTTGGTGATAAGGATTCGTAGCATGTTTGATTTTAACAACAATCGAGGCAAGGTCAACGCTAAATGCTCCTTTTTGCCTTTGGCAAAAAGATCGCAGAACGGTAATGTATTGACAACTAAAAAGATAGGATTAAGCTTCTGTATGAAACTCTGGGGAATAGTCATTTCGATTGCCGCGCTCATATGCGGGGTGGGCGGCGCGGTGCTCGCGTTCATGGGCTGGGACCGTAGAAACAAGGGTGAGGACGCAAGGCTTTTATTCACCCTCGCCGTCATCGGCGGAGCGCTCTTCGCCGGTCTTCTGTACCTCGGCGGCAAACTGGGACTGCTGTGGTGATTTCTTCATGTAGTAGGGCGAGGCTCAACGTGTCCCCTTGGGTATCAGCCTCGCTTTTTGTTTAGCGAACCTGACGCGCAAAGAGGGTGCGATGAGGCTCACGCTACATGCTAATCAATCCTATAAAGAATTCAGGGCATGTAGGGATCGGTCTTTAGACCGGCCCGATCCGAATTCACATAAGCGGGCCGACCTGAAGGTCGGCCCCTACGAGGACGGCAACCACAATTCTTGACATCGTGACACTTGCCCGTAGACTTCGTCCATGAAAGACGTTGCCGGATTCGTTGAAGAGTCTATCCAAAAACTGAAGGCCGAGATCAAGGGCACTGCTATAATCGCGTGCTCGGGCGGGGTGGATTCCACCACCTCGGCGGTTCTGGTAGACAGGGCAATTGGTAAGAAATTGATAACCGTTTTCGTGGACACCGGCTACCTCAGAAAAGGCGAACCCGAACACGTCAAGGAACTTTTGACCCGCATGGGGCTTAACCTGCGCTTCGTGGACGCTTCAGCCGAGTTTTACAAGGCGCTGAAAGGTGTTACGGACCCAGAGCGCAAGCGCAAGATTATCGGCAACCTGTTCATCAAGATATTCGAGCGGGAGGCGGAAAAGATCAAGGCGGATACGTTGATCCAGGGAACTATCGCACCTGATTGGATCGAGTCCGGCGGCGATCTACGGGATGTCATCAAATCCCACCACAACGTGGGCGGTCTGCCTGCGGATATGAAGATCAAATTGGTGGAACCGCTGCGCGATCTGTACAAGGACGAGGTTCGCAAAGTAGCACGGTATTTAGGTCTTGCGATAGCGGAGAAGCAGCCTTTCCCAGGACCAGGCCTTGCGGTAAGGATTTTAGGTGAGGCAACCCGTGAAAGGACAGCCATCCTAAGTGAAGCGTGCGCGATCGTAGAGGAAGAGATCGAGGCCGCAGCCTCACATGGCGAGTGCGAGCTCCCCTGGCAGTACTTTGCCGTACTTCTGCCGGTAAAGAGCGTAGGGGTTAGAGGAGACGTTAGGGCCTATGGTGAAACCGTGGTGGTACGCGCGGTAGAGAGCCTTGACGCCATGACCGCGTCTGCTTCGCCTCTTCCCTACTCCCTGCTTGAACGCATCGGCATCCGCATCACCAACACCACGCCTGAGGTGATTCGGGTGGTATACGACATAACCCACAAACCACCGGCAACCATCGAGTGGGAGTAAGAATAGACGTCGTTGACAACGGCGGGCAGTGGACCCACCGTGAGTGGCGGATGCTCAGGGAACTGGAGGTGGAGACAAATATCATTCCAAATACCACGCCGGCTGAGAAGATCGAGGCGGACGGATTGATACTTTCAGGCGGCGCACCAAGGATAGGCTCGGAGATACCGAAGCTGGGCGTCACAGGGAACTATCTGGATAGATTAAATATACCGATCCTTGGCATATGCGTGGGGCACCAGTTCATTGCTCTTCATTTCGGCGGCAAGGCAGGACCGGCAAAGGTTCCTGAATACGGCAAGGCTGAATTGATCGTAACCGAGCCGGATGATCTCTTTAAAGGCCTGCCCGAGCACTTTACGATCTGGGAATCCCACAACGACGAGATCAAAGAACTGCCGGACATCTTCATACTACTTGCGCATTCAAAGGACTGCCGGTTCGAGGCTATAAAGCATAAGAGCCGGCCGCTTTACGGAGTGCAGTTCCACCCCGAGGTAGAGCACACGGAGCACCACTACGAGATATTTGCCAACTTTATTGAGGTAGTAAAACAGGCTATGGCCTGATTCCTATTCAATCGTAGAACCCCATTCACTATCCGGTTTGCCAGACAACCATCGAGGCAGCAATTCAATTATGGCTGATGGCTCCAGCCTCACCGCCCCCAGGTCGTTCACCGGCTGCCAGAAGAACTCAAGATGGGGTTCATTGGATCGAGGCGATTTGGAAGGATCGAGTTCTTCACACTCTACCTTAAAGATAAGGTTGACTTCATGATTTAAGCCGTTTTCGTCCTCCCATGAATGCTCAACAACACCAAGGAAATCCTTAACTTCAACATCTGTACCGATTTCTTCTCTGATCTCACGGACAAGTGCCGCTCGTGCCGGTTCGCCGAAGCGGATGTGCCCCCCAGGAAGGAAGGCGTTACAGGTTCCCTTGCGACGATTAAGCAGTACCCATCCCCCGCGGGCAACCACACCCCTTACAACTATCTCAATTGTCTTCATCTATCGATCATCTCTATCCGTAAGATTCTTTCAAGCGTTGCGAGCTTAGTCTTGTTCTGACCGGGGACGGTTCGACCGCCGGCTGGGGAAGAAGAAGGTATTCCTGATCGCCGAAATGGATACCTCCCCCGATCGTTGTTTCATAAGCACGCAGGATCGCATGGTGAGGATGAGTCAGGTAATACTTGACCCATTGACGTAAGGGGGGCACCGGTATCTCGTTGTCATCGCTGGTGATTTCATTTTTCAGATGCCTTATATCCAGCTTATGGTTCTGGTAGAAATTCCTCCTGATCTCAAAACCCGTCCTACGGAACAGCCGAAGTGCTGCAGGACGCGAGATGTCCCTCTTATGATGGGGCACTGCCCAATCCATGGTAACCACCGATGGAAAACATACCACGCTGGCGCCCCCCGGTTTAAGAGCGCTGTGGATCCAGGACATGTAGGCATACGCGTCGGCTACGTGCTCCACCGTAGCCAGGCTAATCACGGCATCAAACTTGCCCAGGCTCTTGAGGAACCCGGCATCGTCGGCGTTGCCAAGCATGAACGAGGTGCGCTCGTTTTTGTAGTTCTTGCGGGCGTAATTCACCGCCTCGGGATCCAAATCGACCCCTACCACCTCCCCCAGTTCCGAGAGTATCTCGGTACCGTATCCTGATCCACAGGCAATATCGACAACCCTAAGTTCTCTCCCCTGAAAGTAATGCCTCAGCCAATCCCTGGCAACCTTGTAGCGTGTGGTAAAAACTTTATACATGACCCCCTGGATATTCCCCACACCATTCGCATCCATCTCCTTGGGATATACCCGTTCGCTGATTCCTGACATGGCACTCCTATCGGTTAAATCATCACCGTTGGTTTCTCAGCCAGCCCTGATGGGTTCCAGCAGGTATTGCTGATGCGCGAGCAGAATTCCGCCGCCGATAGTAATCTGATAGAGCCGTAATGCTAAAAGGTAAGGGTTGCGGAAATAGATCCTGATCCATTGACCCAAGGGTGGAGCAGGCATAGTTTTATTGTAATGAGCTTCGAAAAGTACATCCCGCATATCCAAACGGTCGTCCTGCCTGAATCTTTTAATAATCTCAAATCCACAGTCGCGGAATAAACGACTGGCCTTGGAACGGGAGATATCCCGCTTGTGATGAGGCGATGCCCAATCCATTGTGAACGTCGAAGGAAACGAAACAACCAAAACCCCTCCCGGTCGCAATGCTTTCTTTACCCATTTCAGGTATCGGTAGTGGTCCTCAAGATGTTCGATAGTTTCAAGACTGACCACCGCATCGAAATCCCCCAGACTTTCAAGGAAGCGCTGGGCGTCCGCATTGCCGACCTTGAAGGATGTGCGTTCGTTGTGGTAGTGGCGTTCCGCATAGCCTATAGCATCCTCATCCATATCCACAGCAAGCACCTCACCCACCTCTGCCAGTATCTCCGAGCCGAACCCTGTTCCGCAGCCTATATCGAGAATGCTGGGCTGCCGCCCGTTGAATCGCTCACCAAGCCAATCGCGAGCAACATGGTAACGCTGTAGGTGGTATTTCAACGAAAGGCGCTGCAACTCACTTGAGACGATATCCATCTCCTTGGGAACAACACGCTCAATGTTCCAGTCCACAAGTCTCTCCTAGCTAGAGGTTTCCTTAATGGCCCTCTGGCGCTAACGCTATTTGTCCCCATACAAGAAAAGTATACTCTCAAATCCCAACATGTCAAGTAGATTCACTAAATGAACTATAAAGCCGGTTAACCTTTACGTCCGCTGGGCTTCGCAGGATGTCTGGTTTATCCTTATACTTATGACTTGTAACCTCCAGCAGATTCTCTTTTGGAATATAAGCAGTTAACCCTACGTTCACTGGCTATTAGAGAACGTGTACAAGGTACTCTAGTCGTTGATTCCTCTTTTCAATCGCATTGCGGGTGGACATTTCGTCATGGCATAAGCGGCAGCTCCGGGACAACACGCTTGCCCTTTGCCTCGGGCTTGCCCGGCGAGTTGTCGTAGACCTCGATAACGTAGTAGACGACGCCGATGAACTGTTTGTCAAAGGCCCCGTGGAAGTAGGAATGGATAAGGTTGGCGTATTTAACCTGGAGCTTTTCTGTTTCCGTGAGCTTTGGGTCATCCGGATGCATAAGATGAGCAATCGCCTTGAACTCGTAGGATGGGATGTCAAGGAATACGACCGCGCACGCAGGGTTCACCATCTGATTAAGGAAGGTGCCGGTTTCGAACTCGGGGGTTGAATAAAGTTCAAGGCTCACCTGCCTGGTGGGATCGTAGAGCCTGGTTCCTTGCTTGTAGAGTGAGTCCAACCGATCGAGCTTTGCCGAAAACTCCTCGTCAATTGTTAATTCGAGAAGCTCGATGATCTCGACCAGCTTTTCATCGTATGGAAGCCAGCCCATGCCCTTGACCGCGTTGTTGATGGCGAAGCGGGAGTCCGAGCGGGCGATTCCCGAGGTGGCAACCATTGCGTTGTGAGGACCGGCAAGCTCGGGCGGTTCGTGTTTGCGGAAACGCTCCAGGGTAGCGGCGCGTTTACCAAAACTCCACTCCTGGAATCCCGAGGGCAACTGGCGTATCTCAAACTCCTGCCAGGAGCCGTCAATCTTGGCGCGGATTACACCTTCTGTGAGCCTGGAACAATCCACACTCTCCTGGTGGAAGGTTGTGTTCTTCCAGAGGTTCACGTCAGCGTGCTCCAGGTTACGCTCCTCGGCGCCAAGAAGGGACACCACTGCGAGGGCCGTCAATACGACCAGCCAATGTCTCATATCCTCTCCTTTGGGTTGAATCATTCACTTTTTCTTACTACGCGTCCTCTTACTGTCGGTTGCGAAAAGAATTCTCAACGCGTCGCGGATGGTTTTGACCTTGTGGAAGGTAAGACCGGTGCGCACGTGGGCGGGAATCTCAGCCAGGTCCTTTTCATTCTCCACCGGCAAAAGGATGGTGGTAATGCCTGCGCGCTTGGCACCCAAGACCTTTTCCTTGACCCCGCCCACAGGAAGCACTCGGCCGGTAAGGGTGATCTCACCGGTCATTGCGATGGAGGGGTCTATGGTCTTTCCTGAGAAAAGGGAGTACAGGGCTGAGGTAATCGCCAGGCCGGCGGATGGACCGTCCTTGGGGATAGCTCCGGAGGGGATGTGGATGTGAAGATCGGTTTTAGACATATCAGGCATCTCGAAGCTCAACTTCTTCGCCTGGCTGCGCAGGAAGGAGAGCGCGGCCTGGGCCGATTCCTTCATCACGTCACCAAGGGAACCGGTGAGTATCAATCCTTTGGAACCGGGCATCCTGGTGGCCTCGACGAAAAGGATCTCCCCTCCAACAGGTGTCCAGGCCAGACCGGTGGCTACACCAACTGTCCCCTCGCGTGCGGCAAGCTCCGAATAGAACCTGGTCGGTCCAAGGTAACGGGAGATATTCTTCGCGTTAACCTTGACCTTGCGTTTCCTTCCCTCAGCATGACGTCGAGCGACCTTTCGTACGACTGAACCTATCTCGCGTTCCAGGTTGCGCACCCCAGCCTCACGCGTGTAGCTCTTGATGATCTCGAAGATCCCGTCTTCTGAAAACTCCACGGCCGAGGGTAAAAGACCCGCCTGTTCCAACTGACGAGGCACAAGATAGCGCCTGGCTATCTCAAACTTTTCTTCGTCGATGTAGCCTGGAAGCTCTATTATCTCCATACGGTCATGCAGGGCAGGAATGATGGTCTGGGTGATGTTTGCGGTTGCGATGAACATAACCTGGGAAAGATCAAAAGGCACCTCGATGTAGTGGTCGGAGAAGGAGAAGTTCTGTTCTGGATCGAGTACTTCAAGAAGTGCGGAGGAAGGATCGCCTCGGAAGTCCGCGCCCACCTTATCGATCTCATCCAGCATAAAAACCGGGTTGTTGGAACCTGCGGTTCGTAAGCTCTGTAAGATTCTTCCCGGCAACGCGCCAACATAGGTTCTTCGGTGGCCGCGGATCTCGGCCTCATCGCGAACACCACCAAGGGAAAACCGCAGAAACTTGCGCCCAAGGGCGCGAGCGATTGAGCGGCCAAGCGAGGTCTTGCCCACCCCAGGAGGGCCGACAAAGCAGAGGATGGGACCCTTGGATGTGGGGTTTAGTTTTCTCACCGCAAGGTACTCCAGGATGCGCTCCTTGACCTTTTCAAGGTCATAGTGATCCTCATCAAGGATGCGCTTGGCCCGTCGGATAGCAAGGTTATCCTTGGTTCCCTCCTGCCAGGGAAGGTTCAGTAACCAATCGATATACGTGCGAACAACAGAGTATTCGGCGGCAACAGGAGGCATCATCCGCAACCTATCAAGCTGTTTAAGGACCACTTCCTTTGTTTGCTCAGGCATCTTCTTCTCATCAATCCTGGCGCGCAGTTCCTCTATCTCAGCGGTGCGCTCGTCGGCCTCTCCAAGCTCCTCACGAATCGCCTTAAGCTGTTCACGCAGAAAATACTCGCGCTGCGATTTATCAACCTCTCCTTTAACCCTATCGTGAATCTTTGCGCCCAGCTCCAGGATACTCAGCTCCTTAGCAAGCAAGGTATCAAGCTGTTTGAGACGCTCCTTGGGGGAGATGGTATCCAAAAGCCTCTGTTTTTCAGACACCTCGAAGTTCACGTAGGATGCAACGAAATCGGCAAGCCTGTCCGGATCGTGGATATTGAGAACGACCGATATCAACTCTTCGGAAAGATAAGGAACCATAGAGACAAGCTTCTGAAACGAATTCACCACATTGCGTATGAGCGCCTCGGTCGCCGTATCCCGACGCTCATCCCCCCTGATCAACTCAACCCTAGCGGTAAGGTAGGGATCATGCTGAACGTACTTCTCAACTCTCCCCCGCATCATTCCCTGAACAAAGATACGAAGCGTCTCGTCGGGATGGCGGCGCATCTTGAGGATTAAGGAAACCACCCCCACGTCGTAGAGATCTCTAGGCTCAGGAACCTCGATCTCGGCATCACGCTGGGTTACAATGCAGATTATCTTGTGGCTCGCAAGGGAATCGTCTACGAGCTTGATCAGTGCCGGATTTGAGATTGCAAGGCCGGTCGCAAGGTTGGGGAATATAACCCCACCCTTGATGGGCAATATGGGAAGCACCTCAGGCAGGGGATGGGCATCGTCCATTCCCATAAATAATTCATTCTGCATCAGCGCCTCCTACTTAACCGGGATCTCTATAACCTTGGGACGCCGTCTGGGGATGCGTATGCGGAGCACTCCGTCGGAAAGATTCACCTTCACATCTCGAGGTTCAACCTCTACCGGCAGAGCTATGCGGCGTTCGAAGAACCCGTAAAACGCCTCAAGCTTGTAGAAGTGGGTTGCCTTGGCAAAGAACTCAGGCTCCGAGCGGCGGCCTCGAATCTCCACACAGTCTTCTTCAATCTTGAGATCCAGTGCCTGGCGCGGTACCCCGGGCACCTCGGCCAAGAGACAAACCTCCTGGGGGGTAACCAAAAGATCAACCAGGGGATAGGCCTCATCCTCCCCTCCCATAGGACCCCCTTCAAGCATGAAATAAAACCGGTCTCTTCTCATAACGCTTTCCTCAGTTAGGGTTTAACTGAAACCTTCTTGCCTGCCTTTATGCCGAGAAGCTGTGCGGCAGAACCTTCACGCGAGGCTATCTCGTAATAGCCCCAACTATTCAAGATCAAGCCGGGTTTGCCTTCCTCAAGCTCCGAGTAGGTACGCACGATCGCCACCCTATCCTTACCCAAATGCACGCAAGAGCTACCGTCAAGATGCTGGACCCGCAGATTGGTAACAAGGTTACCGAAGTGATCTATGTATATGACCTCGGCCTGTAGTCCTTCCTCGACCTCTCTAGGCTCAGGTATATGAAGCACTTTAGAATCGGTGATCGGAGCGCTAAAAGATAAACTATCCAACCCGGCCAGAAGCTTTGCTGCAGCAAGTGCATAGATGTCCCGGCCGTGAAAGGTGCTGCTTGGTTGGGTTGCCCTGAGAGTGGTGGAATCGATCTCAAAAACGCTGCCATTGTTCTGCGCAGCGATCCTGCCCAGTACACCGTTGTCAGGACCTAAGAAGAAATGCCCTGCGGCTTCTACATACAGATGTCGGCGAGATGATCCAACCCCTGGATCGACCACCATAACGTGGATGCTGCCTGCCGGAAAACTGGGAAAAGAATTCTCAAGGATCAACGCAGCCGCACGAAGATTAAAGCGGGGAATCTGATGGGTTATGTCCATAAGCCTTGCGCCAGGTGCATGGGCAAGCACCACACCTTTCATGACACCCGCGTACCCATCTTCTAATCCGAAATCGGTAAGAAAGGTTACGATACCTGAGTATGGGCTCTTTCTACTTCGCGTACTCAATGTTGCGCACCTCGCGGATCACCACGACTTTGATGTAGCCTGGATACTTAAGCTCTTTCTGAATCTGGTTGGCGATCTTCATACTCATCCCCTCCATCTCCAGATCACTTACAATCTCAGGCTGCACAAGCACCCGGATTTCTCGTCCCGCTTGGATGGCATATGCCTTCTCAACACCCTCAAAGCTCGAAGCGATATCCTCGAGTCTTTCCAGCCTCTTAAGATACGCCTCAAGCGTTTCACGCCGTGCACCGGGCCGCGAACCCGATATGGAATCGGCAGCAGCCACAAGGAAGGCATAAGAACTTTCCATAGAAACCTCTTCGTGATGCGCGGCTATCGCGTTTACCACCGCATCATCCTCTCCATACTGTGAGGCGATGCGAGCGCCTATCTCGGCGTGAGGTCCTTCTATCGTCACCTCGGCAACCTTGCCTATGTCATGCAAAAGCCCGGCCCTTGCCGCCAACTGCGCATCAAGATCAAGCTCAACAGCCATATTCACGCAGAGATGAGCCACTTCCTTAGAGTGCTGTAAGAGATTCTGACCGTAACTTGAACGATACTTCATCTTGCCGATGTAGTTGTAAAGTTCGTTGTGAAGACCTATGATCCCCAGCTCGGCTGCGGTTTCCTCACCGACGACTTTGATATGCTCTATCGTATCTTTCTCGACCTCCTGGCAGACCTCCTCTATCCTGGCTGGATGTATTCGACCGTCCCTTATCAAGCGCTCAAGGGCGAGTTTAGCCTTTTCCCTGCGCAAGGGATCAAAAGCCGAGATAATCACAGCCCCTGGGGTGTCGTCAACAAGAACCTCCACACCGGTCAAGGTCTCGAAGGTGCGTATGTTACGCCCCTCTCGCCCGATGATTCGACCTTTAAGCTCCTCTGTAGGCAGCTCCACGACAGAAACCGTGGTTTCGGTCCAATGGGAGAGGGATACCTTTTGAATAGCCTGAGAGATAATTTCCCTGGCTGTCCGTTCGCCTTCCTCACGAGCGCGTTCCTTGATATCCTTAACTATCTGCACCGCCTCAAGATCAACCTGCTTGCGAATGTTCTCTATCAACTCTTCTTTGGCCTTCTGCTTGCTTATAAGGGATACCTTCTCCAGACGACGGTTTTCCTCCTCTATGAGCTGGTCGTAGCGTTGCATCTTCGTTTTTAAGAGCTTCTCAAGATTGGCAATGTACTTCTCGTTACGGATCATGACGCGCTCCCGCTCGGTAAGGTAATGGCCCCTGCGTTCAAGCATAGCCTCGCGGTCGGAGAGTTTCTTTGCCTGCTTTTCCAGCTCCCGGCGGTCGATCGCGAGTTCCTTTTCAAGCTTTTCCTTGGTCTTGAACCAGCGTTCCTTTACTTCGACCTCGGCAACCTTGATGGTTCGTTCGGACTCCTTTTGCGCTTGTTTGAGAATCTCGTTCGCACGCATCTTGGTAGAGGCGATTCGCCTCGTACCGATCAGTTGAAATAGGAAAAATCCCACAAGAAAAGCCACCACAGCTACCCCTGCGAGAATAATAATCCACAAATTAGGCATCTTCGTCCTCCAGATCCTCCGCCGTGTCGTGGGGACGGATGTCTTTGAACCCAAGAATCATGGCGGGGTTCGGTTAGTCGAATCCTGAAATCCCCAGGGATTTCATCCCTGATGGGTTCTCAATTCATCGACGCCATTCCCCGATCCCTGAGCGTTGGCTCAAGACAAAGACCGTCACCACGCACACGGCAGATTGCTATATCATTTCATCTATCCCCCGGATGAGACGCCTAACCTTCTCGGCTACCTCTTCTTCAAAGAGACCGCGCTGCTCGTCAAGTTTGTCGGCTAAATCAAGAGCCACGAGCAACGCGCATCGCGTAACCGACATATTACCAAACTTTTCCTTCTTCTCTCTAACTAACTTGTCAATCCACGAAGCAAGACGCATCAGACGATCAGGCGTGGTGTCATGACGAACTTGCATCTCGTAGCCGGCAATCTTTACCCGATCAACAGCCATAACGCCTCATTCGGGTTCTTCCAATCTGCCAAGTATTCCACTAATGCGTGCAGCTGCAGCCTCTCGCAGTGCTTCCAATTCGCTAATCCGGACCTGCACCTGCTCACGCTCGGCTTCCAGTTCCCGCACACGCTGAATCAAGCGCGCAATTCTCTCCTCAAGTTGCTTGAACTCAGCTTCCATCGCTTTCTCGCCCTCTGATCACAGCGTTGAACTCAGCTGCCACCCGTTCGCCGACCTCTGCCATTATGCGATCCAACTCCTCTTTAGCAAGGTTCCCATCACGCGGCATAAAACGAAGCCGCAGCCCCAGATTACGCTTCCCTGCGGGAAGTGGATCGCCTGCGTAACTATCAAACACGTCGACGGACGTGCACAAGGAACCTGCCCGGCTGCGAACAAATTGCATTACATCAGCCGCACTATGGTTCACATCCAGAAGCAAGGCCATGTCACGCTCGACCGGGCTGAAACGGGGCAGCCCTTCAAAGCTTGATTTATCACCAATAACAGCCTCAAATGCTGTGAGATCGGCCTCACAGAAGTAGACTTCCTGCGCGATGTCGAAATGCTCGAGCAACTCGGATGAAACCCTGCCGAGCTCGATTACTACAGCATCATCCATTTTGACCAGGCAGGCCTCATCTCCTAAGTAACCGGGTTCCGCTGGCTCAAAGCGCGCTCCTTTGATTCCAAAACGCTCGAAAAACATCTCTACGATCCCCTTGAGATCGAAGAAATCAACGCTGCAGGACCCCTGATCCCATCGGAGTGGGACGGCGTTTCCGGTAAGTAGGATCCCAAGACGTGTCTTCTCTGAAGGTGAATCCTTGCCTTTGGTAAAAACCTCTCCCATCTCATAGATTCCAAGATCAGAGTTGCCGAAACGTACGTTAGATGAGGCAACCGCAAGCATGCTCGGAAGAAGCGAGGGACGCAGCACGCCCATCCGTTCGGATAGTGGATTGGTTATGGGGATGAGTGCACCATCAAGCTCGCCAGGGATGTCCTCTCCAGGGATAAGACTGAGTGAATACACCTCAGAGAGTCCCAGCCCGGAGCAAAAATTGCGAATCTGCTCGATGCGCTTGGATAGGGGATGCCTTCGACCTCGGCGTTCAGCACACCAACCGAACCTCGAAGGCAACCCGTCGTAGCCTGAAAGCCGCAGCACCTCCTCGATTACATCCACATCCTCGGCAACGTCGTTGCGGTATGATGGAACCTTTGCCTTCAGAGAATCCGCGTTCAGTTTGATCTCAAAGCCTATAAGTTCCAGATTCTTCTTCGCCGCTTCAGGATCAACGTGTGTGGCAGCGTAGGAATCGAGTTTGGCAAACCCAAGAGAAACCGACCCCTTATCCTTGGCAGCGCCGTAGGCCAACTCGTCTGAGACCAAAAGGTCAGGGTTCATCTCAGCCAGGGTATCTATAAATACTAAAGCGGCGTCACGCACCACGGCACCGTCAATCCCTGCGGCAAAGCGCTTGCCTGATTCGCTCCTAAGCCCTGTCTTTTCAATGGCTTGCCTCGCCGCCTGCGGAGCAAACTCGGCTGATTCAAGAAACAACCGCACAGTGCTTTGAGATACCTCGGAGTCCACCCCGCCCATCACACCGGCAATGGCAAGGGGGTGGGTAGAGTCGGCGATGAGAAGACAGCGTTTGGAAAGCTCATAGGATTTGTGATCTATGGCGGTAAAACGCTCGTTCTCGGCAGCGCGGCGGACCCTTACGTGAGATGCACGGATTCTGGCCGCATCAAAGGCGTGAAGAGGCTGACCCGTAAGAAACGTAACGTAGTTAGTGCAGTCCACCACGTTGTTCACCGGCCGCGCCCCGAACGCGTGAAGCATCCAGCGAAGCCAGAAGGGGCTCTCGGTCACGCGCACGCCGTCTATCGCAAAACCGTAGTACTGATGGACGGCATCTTCGGCCTCTATCGTAAGCCTGAACGGATGATCAGCAGAAGTGACGTCAACCACAGGGGGCGGAGGTGGGTTAAAGCACTCTCCCCACAACACCGACAACTCACGCGCCAGGCCGTATACAGAGTATAAATCGCCCCGGTTAGGGGTAATCTCAACGTCAAGCACCGTGCTTTCAATAACATCGGAGAGCAACGCACCAAGAGGCGTATCGGATGGAAGGACAACAGGTTTATCGTCCTGCAATCCAAAATCCTCTTCAGTAAGCACCACGGCTGCCGCGTCTTTGTGATCAAAAAGCGCATCTTTAGCAAGAGGACTTTTCATAAACGCAATCGCCACAACGCTTTCAGACGCCACATCCGTGTGCGAATAAACGTAGTAGAGTTCTTCCTTGGTCTGGGCGGTAAGAAGAACACCGTCATCCGCATCCCTGAGTTTGCCCGTGATCCTGGCGGTACGAATCTCCGGATCATAAGGCAGAAGCTCTATCGTCTCCTCGACCGGGAATCCGACGCGTTCAAGGTGCCGTGCAACCGAATCCGCCGAAAGCTCCCGGCCAGTCACCTTCTCGAGCAAACGCATAGGAAGTCTCATACCTTAAGCATAATTGGATTTCGGCTTTAGTCAAGCACCCCCTCAGCATCCTTCAAGCTAAGATACGGGAAGAAGTTCCCTTAACCCTCGATGATCCCGGCCATAACCACCTTGTCCTCCCAGTAGATAACCCCCAGCTGACCAGGCGTGATTGCGTCAACCGGATGATCCAGGATAACCTTATCCCTTTCCAACCTACAGCCGACTTCCGGGGAAGCATAGCGTATCTTGCATGTTAACGCAAGCTCAGATAAGTCGCGGTCAGTGAAGCGGTTGAGATGGGAGAGACGGAAGCTCGAGTCTGAAAGTGCCGAGCGCGAACCGACTATTACGCGGTTGTTCTTCACGTCCACCGAAATCACGTAGAAAGGCTCTGATGCAGCAATCCCAAGCCCCTTGCGCTGGCCTATGGTGTGAAACCAGATGCCCTTGTGGATTCCAAGAACGTTACCTTCAAGATCAACGATATTGCCCGGCTTCTCTTCGAGATGCCTGCGAAGAAACGAAGCCGTATCGCCCTCAGGTATAAAGCATATGTCCTGACTTTCCCGGCAGACCACAGGAAGATCATACTCCGAAGCGATCGCACACACCTGGGTCTTGGTCAACTCACCAAGAGGAAAGATGAGGCGGCTTAGATGCCTTTTTGGGATTAATGCAAGAAAATACTCCTGGGATTTTTTTTCGTCTTTGGCACGGGCAAGTAAGTATTCACCGGATTCCTCTACGATCCTTGAATAGTGGCCGGTTGAAAGAAAATCGGCACCCGCGCGCTCCACGCTGTGCCAGAAAGAACCGAACCTTATGCGCTGGTTGCACAAAGCGCAAGGGTTAGGGGTTCGGCCACTGCGATATTCATCAAGAAAGTAGTTGACGACCTCGGCCTCAAACTGTTTGCGAACATCGATGACGGTATGTGGTATCCCGATCTTACGGGCAACGGCTACCGCCGCCTCGACATCTTCGCGACCAGAGCAACGTCCATCCTTACACATACGCAGTGTAAATCCGAGAGCCTCGTAACCTTCCTGTTTAAGGAGCAGGGCGGCAACCGATGAGTCAACCCCGCCGCTCATCCCTACGAGAACCTTAGAAGAATCCATAGCGGTCTCCTAAACCAACCCGGACATCGCTCTCGATGGACTCACTCCGGTGTCTTTGGAAATGATACCGAAGACATCGCCCAAATGTTCTCCCCCTTGATGGGGGACGAAGTGCCCCCGTCGGGGTAGAATAAAAGAGGGGGTGAATTCCTACCTATACAACACTTAACGATAGAAAAACTGCCAGACAAATCCTCAAATCCTGCTTATCTTAATCTGCGAGGTCCTAAGGTTAAACTTCCCACTTTTCAACGAACCTCAGCAGGGTGCGCACGCCGAAACCGGTAGCACCCTTGCGATAGCAGGAGTACGGCTTGTCTATCATCTCCTTGGCTGCAATGTCTATGTGCGCCCAGGGCTTGGAGTCCGTGAAGTACTCAAGGAACTTGGCCGCGGTGATCGCTCCTGCATGCCTGCCGCCCGTGTTCTTGATACCGGCAGCAGTGCTTTTCAGCTGCTCGTTGTACTCGTCAAACATGGGCATCGGCCAGATGCGTTCGCCGGTCTCAGCGATGTTTTCAAGAAAGAGCTTCTCTATCTTCTCATCGGTTGAGAACAACGCCCCAACTTTTGTACCCAGGGCGGTTACGGATGCTCCGGTAAGTGTAGCTATATCAACCAGATAGGCTGCACCCAGCTCGCGGGCGTAGGAAAGGCCGTCGGCAAGTATCAACCGTCCCTCGGCATCGGTGGAGATTATCTCTACCGATGGCCCGTCAAGGCCTCGAACGATGTCGCCGGGATTCTGGGCACGCCCGCCAGGCGAGTTCATAACCGCAGGGATGATGCCCAATACGTTGCGCTCGATCCCGAGCCTGACCGCGGCAAGCAGGGCTCCTGCCACAGCAGCACCGCCGCCCATGTCGCCCTTCATCGCCTCCATACCCTGTGGTTGTTTGAGCGAGATGCCGCCGGAATCGAACATAACACCCTTGCCTACGACGCCTATCCAGGGATCGTTGTCATCCGCGCCTTTGTGACGGATAACCACAAGCCGCGGCGGGGTGGCACTTCCCTTGGCCACCCCCCACATGAGGTTCAGACCTTTCTTCTGAATCCAGACCTCATCGTGGACAGCCACCTCAGCACCGGCTTTGCTCAAGACCTCTTCGACTCGGTTAGCGAACTCGGCAGGGATCATCACGTTGCTCGGTTCATTCACAAGATCGCGTGCAAAGTTCTGCGCCCAGGCGATAGTCTCTGCACGCTTCACACCTGATTGAAACGCAGCAAGCTTATCTGCGTTGCGCTCTATTATGGTGAGATTTTCCAGACGAGGCTTCGTCCGATCCTCTTCGGATTTGTACTTATCGAACCGGTAGGCGGCCAGAAGAGAGCCGAGTGCGGTCGCTTCAGCCGCGGACTGCGGCTCGATCCCGCCGATACCTGCACCGTGAACGATGGTTGCCATCTCTTTTATTGAGAGCTTCTCCGCAGCCCAGAGTGCGGCTGCAGCCGCGCGGCGCGCTTCTTCAGGGCCGAACTTATCGGATTCACCAAGACCTACAACCAGCACCCGTTCTGCAGGAATCTTTTCATAGGTATAAAAGAGAAGCGTCTGGCCAAGCTTGCCTTTCATCTCGCCGGCTGCCAAGGCCTTACTGACGGCTCCACCAAGTGCCTGATCCACAGCTCCGGTGGCGCCGCCCGGATGCTTTACACCCTCGAAAAGATTAACCACGAGTAACGACGCGGCAAAATTGGTTACATCGCCTTCTTTAACTTCTACCTTCATCTTAGATCTCCTTGCCTTCTCATTTTTGAGGCAAGTATAGGCACGAGGTCAGTGATGTCAAACTTACGTGGTCACTTGATAATCCCCATACCCTAATCATCACACTTGCTGCGACGAAGTCCATTCAAACCTGACGGGTGTAACACAGCAACGATATTACGGGCGGAACAGATTTCTCGATAGTATTAAATGTATTAATATCTTTTGGGGTATTGACAAACAAAGTTTATTCCTTATAATTCGTTCGTGAGAACCCTTAAACTATAAGGAGGCAAAAATGAACAAAAAGGGCACACTCTCACTAATCCTTGGTCTGGTGCTACTGTTAGGAGTCAGTGCATTGACGGCTTCTGACTGGGTAGGCACCTATGACGGCGACGATCAGGGCGTCATTGAAGGCATCCTTAACGAAACCGTTGATCCCGCAATCTACGAAGGCACCTGGGAAAGCTACCTTGACTACCCCCACAACTACGGCACATGGTACGGAAGAGCAGAAGAGATAGTAAACGGCTGGTTCGTAGTGCGAGAAGGTGAGATCTACGACGACGAAGGAACCTATATCGGGACCTGGGGTGGCACGTTCCCTCCCTGCCACATAGACGGCCTTGCCTCAGGTGACTGGTGGCGGTTCAACCCTTGGCAAGGAACCTGGATCGCGTGGAAAGAATAGGAAAACAAAACAATAACCGCAAGGAGGAAAGATGAAAAATAAAGGAACCTTGATCGTGGCCGTAGTATTGGTGTTTGCGGCCACCGCTCTAATGGCCAACTCCAACTGGGTAGGCACCTTTACCGGCGACCACTCAGGTAACTGGAAAGGTACGCTTAACCCAAGCCAGGACCCCTGCTTCACAGGTATATGGGAAGAGATCTCTACCGACCCCCCGGATACAGGCTATCTACGCGGCACCTACATAGAACAAAGGGACAACTACTACTATGTGAGAGGCGACGTTCTAAACGAGGAGAATCAGGACATCGGCGACTGGTCCGGAAACTTCCCCATTCCGGATGCCCAGGCTTCAGGTAGATGGGTGCTGGATAACGGAGATCGGGGAACCTGGAGCGGTTGGAGCTACTAGCGACAAAGATAAACCCACTTTAACCTTAAAATAAGGAGGAAAGCATGAAGAAAGCACTGCTTTCGACCATCGCCATAGCGCTTCTGTTCGCCGCCGCCCCACTCCTCGCTTCCGACTGGGTAGGCACCTATGACGGCGACGATCAAGGCGTCATTAAAGGCACCCTTAACGAAGACGCGGAACCCGCGATCTACGAAGGTACCTGGGAAAGCTACCTTGACTATCCCCACAACTACGGCACCTGGTACGGAGAGGCAGAGCTGGTAGGCGACTACTACGTAGTGACAGACGGCGAGATGTACGACGAAGAAGAAACCTACATCGGAGTCTGGAAGGGCACCTTCCCAGCCCCCTGGATAGACGGCATTGCTTCAGGCGACTGGTACAGAGACAACGGATGGCAGGGAACCTGGAGCGCGTGGAGGCCTTAGACAACGAATAACCGCAAGGAGAAGACATGAAGAAATCATTACTCCTGGTCGTAGGAATCGTGTTACTGGCGAGCGCCACCGGACTTTTTGCCAAAACAGATTGGTACGGCAAGTTCTGGGGCGACGCAGAAGGCGAATGGAAAGGTACCCTCTACGACAAAGAAGTCCTGCCGCCCTGCTTCAGAGGTGTCTGGGCCGATGGACACCACGAAGGCGAACTGTACGCTGAACTTGAATATGCCGGCCATGGAGTCTACAAGATCGTGAAAGGCTCGATCTTCAACGAGTACGGCAAAGAGATCGGCAAATGGGACGGTTACTTCGACCAAAACATCAAGCCCGGCTACGCCGAAGGAGAGTGGAAACTCTTCGAAGCAGACCTTTCCGGCAAATGGCAAGGACAGCGAGTACTCCCCTAAACTAGAATCCACCCACAATGGGGGGCAGCCCTTAAAGGCTGCCCCCATTCCTATTTAAGTTCGTAGTAGCAGATTCCACCCAAACCTGAAGGGTCGAGAGAACATGTAGCACGGGTCTTTAGACCCGCAGCGAACCTAAAGGTTCGCACTACTTGACACCCTCTGAAAAACGATCATAATCAGTAGGAATTCGATTATAGGGAATTTAAGGATGAATGACATAGATAGAATAAAAGAGATGAAGAAAAAACGCTTCCAATTCCTATGGTTAGTTTACAAAAAAACCGGCGGGTACAGGCGAAACTCAGTAAGAATAAACGAAATAAGCAAAAGCCTTGGCTTCGACGAACAATCAATGCGTGCCATTCTTCAGTATCTTCGTGATGAAGGCTTAATTGACCAAAATCCTGGATATCTTGCAATTACCCACAAGGGTATCAAGGAAGTTGAAGAGGCTTTGGAAAACCCTGATCAACCGACAGAACACTTTCTGCCTATCAACATTATCCAGGTAGACACGATGATCGGTTCCCAAATCCAGCAGGGCAGCCCAGGGGCAACGCAGGTGGTAACTATCAACGAGGTCGAGAAAAAGGAACTTGAAGAGATAATCCAATCACTCAAAGAATCGGGCGATCAATTAAATCTTAAAGAGCAGGAGAAGATTGATTTTCAAGCGAACATCGAGACTATCGAAGCTCAGATGTCTTCGCCGAAACCAAGGAAACCAATCATAATCGAGACGCTAAAAGCCATCCTCGCAAGTGCGGCAGGAACTCTTCTTGCATCAGGATTAACCAAACAAATCTCGGCCTGGATAGGAGGATAACCACCTCTATCCGTCGTCGCGAGCCCGTGGTGTTCGAAGAACAGCCGGGTGTGGCGATCTCATAGCATCTACTTTTTATATTTCGTCTGCAGTACAATGAGATTGCTTCGTCCCAACCCCGCTTTCGCGGCGTTACTCCTCGCAATGACGTCAAAAAGTGCAACAGCTTGACTTTCCTACCTGTTTACGTAGACTTAAAGCTAAATTTGATTTAAAAGGCTTCAAGGAGGATTAATGCCAAAAGTTTGCGAAATTTGCGGCAAAGGAACGCAGAAGGGACATCAAATCTCCCACTCGCACAAGGTCTCCAACCGCCGCTTTGAGGTAAATCTCCAGAGTGTGCGGGTGCGCCAGGGCGGCAAGGTTCGCCGCATACTTGTCTGCGCCAAGTGTCTTAAAGCCGGCAAGGTCGAGCGCGCCTGACCCTTCCCAAATGATGGGAATCCAGCAAGGAGGATAAGATGAGAAAGACCTTGCTTGCAGCCGCGGCAGTGCTTCTTGCGGTGGCATCGGTGAGAGCGGCCGAGGAAGAGCGCCGCACACTTACCGTTACCGGAACCGCTGAGATCTCGGTTGCCCCTGACATCTGCTACATGAGCTTTTCCGTCCAGACCCGCCACAAGAGCGCGGCCCAGGCTTATCGCGAGAACAACGAACTGATGAATAAGGTAAACGCGGCGATCAAGAAACAAGATATACCCGCAAAGGACATGCAGACCGCTAACTTCACCATCTCACCTGAGTATCACTACGATCGAACTACCAATAAAAGAATCTTCGACGATTACCTGGTCTCCCATACCCTTAACGTAAAGGTGCGCGATCTTACCAAGGTCCCGAACGTGCTGGATGCGGCGGTCAACGCCGGTGCCAACCAGGTGCTTGAAATAAACTTCACGGTTGAGAACCCCAAGAGGTACGCATCTGAAGCTCGTGTGGATGCCATAAAAGCGGCAAGGGCAAAGGCCGAACAGATCGCACAGCTTACAGGCGTCAAACTCGGTAAACCTATCTCGATCTCCGAGTCCGAACCGGGCGGACGGATATTTTATCCGCAGGCTGCTATGATGAGGGACGGCGGAGCACTTGCCGAAGGGGTTACCCTTGAACCCGGCGAGATAAAGCTGACCCACACCGTATACATAACCTATGAGATCGAGTAATGGCTAAGCGGGTTCTTATCACCGGAATAACAGGATTCGCCGGAAGTCATCTGGCCGAGCATCTTCTTGGCCGAGGCGGATTCGAGATCTACGGTCTTTACCGCTGGCGCTCGCGTACGGAGAACATCCAGGGATTTAAGGACAAAATCGAACTCCTCGAAGGTGACATCCGCGACGCAACCTCGATGCGGCATCTGGTAGAAGCGATCAAGCCTGACTGGATATTCCACCTTGCGGCGCAGAGCTACGTACCCATGTCGTGGAAAGCCCCGGTAGAGACTCTTTCAACCAACATCATAGGTGAAGCGAATCTGTTCGAGGCGTGCCGAAAGGCAGAATGCGATCCCTCAATCCTCATCGCAGGCTCCTCTGAAGAGTACGGGCTGGTTCATCCTGACGAGGTGCCCATAGCCGAGACGAATCCCTTGAGGCCGCTGTCTCCTTACGGGGTATCCAAGGTGGCGCAGGACCTCCTGGCATTCCAGTACTTCAAAAGCTACGGACTCAAGGTAATAAGGACAAGGGCGTTCAACCACACCGGCCCGCGCCGGGGCGAGGTGTTCGCAACCTCCAACTTCGCACGACAGATCGTCATGATTGAAAAGGGCAAGGCCGAGCCTCTTATCCGGGTTGGGAATCTGGATGCGGTGCGCGATTTCTCAGACGTAAGGGACATAGCAAGGGCCTATACCCTGGCCTTGGAGAAGGGCGAACCAGGAGAGGTCTACAATATCTGTTCTGGAAAAGGAATAAAGATTCGCCAGCTTCTGGACATGCTTCTTGCCCAATCAAAGGTGGATATAGAGATAAAAGAGGACCCTGCGCGAATACGGCCATCGGACGTTGAGTTCCTGATAGGTAATTCGACCAGGTTCTGCGCGAAAACCGGCTGGAAGCCTGAGATCCCCTTCGAGCAGACCCTTGCCGATCTCCTCGCCTTCTGGCGCGAGCGGGTCTAGCCGGCCTTTCCTGAACAGGGCCAGGCAGTGTCTCCCTTTCTGAACAAGATACTTATAACCGGGGCGAGCGGATTCGTCGGCGGGCTGCTGGCCAGGGCCGAGATCGAGAGAGGGAGTCAAGTAATCGGGATTCACGACCCGCAGGAATCTCCCGATCTGCCTTTCGAGTCCAAAGGTGTCGATATACGGGATGAAAAGACACTCCAAGATTTCATCACTCCCCTCAAACCCCAACGAGTCTACCACCTTGCCGCGATCTCGTCGGTCAGGATGTGTGAGGAGAACCCGTCCCTTTGCTTCGGGGTCAACGTCACAGGCACCCTTAACCTGCTGGACGCTCTATCCAGACTTGAGGAAAAACCAAGGGTTCTATTCGCCTCCTCCTGCGAGGTTTACGGTAACGTCGATCCTTCTCGTCAACCGGTCAACGAGGATACCAGGCCGGCCCCCATCAACGTCTACGGGCTGAGCAAACTGATGGGAGAAGAGATCTGTCAATTCTATATGAGAGAGCACGGACTGCCGATAATTATCAGTCGAGGCTTCAATCATACAGGGCCTGGACAGAAGGATAGCTTCGTTTTTCCTCACGTGGCAAGCACCCTCGTGAAGATCGAGAAGGGGGCCGCCGAAGCGGTATTGAGGATGGGGAATCTATCTGTAAGAAGGGACGTACTGGACGCGCGGGACGTGGTGCGTGCCTACATGACGGCAGCCGATAAAGCAAAGCCTGGCTCGACCTACAACGTGACCTCGGGCCGATGCATATCTATAGAGGAGGGTGTAAGGATGCTGGTTGAAATTTCCGGATTAAGGGTTAAGATAGTACGAGAGAGTTCGCGCATGCGCACGTATGACATTCCCCGGCTTACGGGCGACGCATCGCGTATAGGCAAGGATTTAGGTTGGCGTGCAGAAATCAGCCTGGAGCAAACCATGAAGGATCTGCTTTCATACTGGAGAGCAAAGGAAGGCGTATAATGAAGTTACATGCATTCGGGGTCAGGGGGAGCCTGCCCTCCCCTTCGACAAAGGGTTTCAAGACATCCGCGTACGGCGGCAACACAACGTGTTACTACCTGGAGGTCGGCCCCTTCCGTATCATCCTGGACATGGGATCAGGCGCAAGGCCGCTTGGTAACCTTTTGATGAGCAATGGAGTAATCGGCAAATCGTTCATCTTCCTTTTGACCCACTATCATTCGGACCACACCCAGGGAATCGGCTTCTTTGTTCCTCTGTATATCAAGGCCAACACCTTTCATATCCACGGCTTCACCCCGGATGAAAGACGGGGTGCAGATCCCATAAGGAACATAGTTCTGCAGTGTCTGGAGGAACAGCAGTCGAGCCCTTACTTCCCGGTTCCTCACGTATCCCTGCCCGCCGAGAAACTCTACCAGGCGCACGACAGGATGTTTTCCGAGGTTTTCTACTACCTGCACAGGGACGGCAGATACATGTATATCTCCGAAAAGGAATCAGCCGAGACCAAATCCGCAGACCCCAAGGATGTAGCCAAGGTAACCACCATCCCACTCAACCATCCCAACGGCTGCATCGGCTACCGCATAGATTACACGAATAAATCCCTGGCTTTTTGCACAGACTCGGAACCTCTGGCCTTTACCAATGACAGGATCAACACCCTCTGCAAGGACGTTGATTTGATAGTACTTGACGGCCAGTATACCGCGAAGCAGCTGCGAGGCCAAACCCAGACCTTCGGTCACGGCACCCCTGAGCTTTGCGTGGATCAGGCTGTCGCGTGCGGGGCGAAAAGGCTTCTCATAACCCACTTTGATCCGGGTCATGACGATGCCAAGCTAAAAGAGATGGAGGAAACCTGTATCGCTTACCTGGCCAAGCAGAAGAAGAAAACGCCGTCAAGCGTTGAGTTCGCCAGGGAGGGTAGGACCTGGGAGATCTAGGTTGAGGATCCTTGCTATCAACTGGCAGGACTGGGAGACGCCACAGAGGGGCGGGGCTGAGTTCTATCTGAAGGAGATACTTACAAGACTGGTAGAATACGGACACGATGTCACCCTTCTTTGCTGCTCCTATCCAGGTGCGCCTCATAAAGAGGCGCTGGACGGCGCAAAGATCATAAGGACCGGCTCCCGCAACACCTTTAATTTTCATCTTTACGGAAGACCGATTCGGAATTTTTTAAGATCGAACGATTTTGACGTGGTGCTGGACGATCTGAACAAGATACCTTTTTATACCCCGCTGTGGGCAGGAAAGACACCTGTGGTGGGCATCATTATGCATCTCTTCCGCAGCGAGATATTCAAAGAGGTAGGCTTGATTCCCGGTTCCTACGTTTACTGGACCGAGCGCTTGATCCCCAAGGTTTACCGGAAGGGTCTTTTCGGCTGCCTGGGAGAATCCAGTAAGAAGGAACTGGTCGAAATGGGGATGGACCCCGAACGGATATTCCCACTACTTGTGGGGGTAAATCCGGTGTTCAGGCCAGGGCCACATAAACGGGAAAAACTCATCGTAACCGCTACCCGTCTGATGCGTTACAAGTGTACCGATCACATCATCTTCGCCATGGCCATGTTGAGACAGCGTAGATTGGACGTAAGATGCGAGATCGCTGGAACCGGTCCGGATTCTGACAGGTTGGACGATTTGATAAACCGGCTGGGCCTGCGCGACCACGTCAAACTCCTGGGCTGGATACCTTTGGAGGACGTGGTCAAGCTCTACCAGAGAGCGGCGATGGCAGTCCAGCCGTCGGCTAAGGAAGGCTGGGGATTTCTGGCTACGGATGCAGGGGCTTGCGGAACACCTGTGGTGGCGGCACGGGTACCCGGTTTAATGGATTCGGTCAAGGATAAGAAGACAGGATTTCTCTACGCGCATGGTGATATCGATGAGATGACCACCTACATTGAGAGATTGCTGACCGACGAGAAGCTTCGCAAAAAGATGGGTGAGGCGAACCGCCGCTGGGCCGAGAGCCTTACATGGGAGCGGGTGGCAAGCAGGGTGGAGAGACTTCTGCACGCGGCTGTGGAGTCGGGAACGGATGGATAAGAAGACCAGGGATCGAATCTTCTTCTGGGGCAGGATAGCCATAGCCGTTATCTTTATTGCCATAATCGTTCTTACAGTTGATCTCAAAAAAACATGGGTTGAGCTACAGCAAACCGAACCTGTCTACGTAGCCTTTGCGGCAGGAGCATATATTTGCTTCCTTGCCTTCCTTACCCTGCGCTGGCTCATACTCTCCAGGACGCGCAAACACCCATACGGCTTCTTCTACCTGTACCGCAGCGTTCTCATACACATGCTATTCAACAACGTTCTGCCGACCACAATAGGCGGCGACGTGTACCGAATCGTGGACACCAGCGGGTACGAGGGCAAAGGGGTATCCTTCTCCATCGTCTGGACCGACCGGATGGTAGGTTTCATCGGAGTATTCAGCTTCGCGTTCCTTGCAAGTATCTTTTACGCCGCAGTAAGCGGAAATTTCCTGCTGTTAACCATCTTCGGCGCTGCGTTCATCTTCGCGATTTCCCTGACTCTCGCATTCCTTTCTACGAAAATAAACGCCTGGATCTCCCCCTGGCTTTCTAAACTGAGGGTATTCAAGTATCCCTTGGGTGAAAAGATCGCTGGTGCATTCCGCTCCATAACCGACTACCGCAATCATAAAACAGCCCTTCTTGCCGCTGTAATCGTTTCATTGGGCGTACAGATGAGCCTTGCAGGGATATGGTATCTTCTCTTTCGCTCACTCGGCGGGCAGACGAGCTTCATTCACATCATGGTGACCATACCGATCGTGAACACCCTTGCCATGTTCTCTGTGGGCGGCTGGGGTCTTAGGGAGCAGACATTCGTGCAGATGCTGGCCACCTTTGCCGTTGCCAAAGAGACAGCACTTGCCACCTCGTTGCTCTTTGACGTTGTAAACGTCTTCTTCGGTCTTGTAGGAGGCGTGTTCCTTCTCTTCCGCCGGGGCCGCAGGCCTGCCCCCTCACCGGTAAGAAGCCCCGACTGATTTTTCCCTTTCCGGACCCGATATAAACTCAAGCCAAACCACGGTCTCTTAATCGTGAAATAAAGACCCCTGTTCAGAGGCTCGACAGGGTAAACTTACTTAGGGATCTAACTGAGATAACCGGCATTGGAGCCGCAACACGGAACAAACCCGAGATGGAAATTTGTGAACAGATGCTAATATTGCTATATATGATATTCAAACAATACCTGTGGATGAAAAAATTACCCTAAAGTCCTTGACATGTAAGAAAATCAGAATATAATCTCACATTTTCCTCACCAGACAAGTATGGCAGGGTAACGGGTGTAAGACGAAAGCAGGTTTGCGAACAGGCTGAAAGGAACTATACGATGCGAAACGAACCATTTTGCCGCACAGATGGGAAAGATGGCTTCTGCCCATGACACGGAGACTGTGATTACCGGGATACAGCCGGCGCTGGCCATCACATTGGCTGAGTTGTGGCTGTCTGGGGGCGATGCAAAGACCGCGTTAAATCTTGACTGTGGCTATAACATCCGCACCGGATGTCTCGAAGGAAATTATCTTGAAGAACAAAACCCCACACAGAAGGATTAAGAAGAGGCAAACGATGATAGTACTTCAGATTAAGGAGGAAGTAGATATCGTAGGCGTACGGACAACTGCCAGATCTATAGCACGAGAGATCGGCTTCGGGCTTGTGGATCAGACCCGGATCAGCACCGCTTGCTCTGAACTTGCGCGAAACGTCTTCCTCTACGCAGGCGAAGGAGAAGCCCGCATAGAAGAACTTGAGAATCCGCACTCCGGTCTTCGAATAACCTTCACAGATAAGGGACCGGGAATCGAGGATATCGAACTGGCAATGAAGGACGGTTGGTCGTCCTCGAACAGCATGGGCAAAGGGCTGCCCGGCGCGAAACGGCTCTGTGACCACATGGAGATTCACAGCAAATCAGGTCAAGGAACTACCGTGATTATAGAGAAATGGCTGCTTCAGTAAAGGATGCGGACGAGCTGCGCATAGAGGTTGAAGCGCACATCCCATGGGTGCGTGGGATCGTTCGGCGCTTTGCGGAAAGCCTTGGTTTTAGCGAGAAACTCCTGACCGAGATAGAGCTATGCGTTACGGAACTGGCAACCAACCTGGTGGTTCACAGGACCAAAAACGGCAGGATTAGTTTTTGCGAGGTCAAAGAGAACGATCTGCATGGAATCGAGATCCTGGCCCAAGACGAAGGACCAGGTATCAGGGATCTCTCAAAAGCACTTCAAGGAGGAACGAGTACCGCAGGATCGTTGGGGCAAGGCCTTCCCTCGCTTCAGCGCACCGCAGACGAGTTCGAGATACACTCAAACTCTCAGGGTACCCGTGTTCGCATGCGTAAGTATCTGCCACCTGCAGAGACCAAAGACGAACTCGCCCGCAGTGATCTTATAGTGAGTGTAGCGGTACGCACCCACCCGGAATCAACGATCTGCGGCGACGGCCACGTGATCCGTCACGACGGTCCGAGAACGCTCCTTGCAGTCATAGACGGCCTGGGACACGGAACCCAGGCAAGAAAAGCAGCTGCTGTTGCCGAAGCCTACCTGCACGCGAACCACCGTAAACCTCTTGATCACATGCCTGCTGAATTACACGCTTCACTGCACGGCACTCGCGGTGCAGTCGCAGGGATAGCACGCATTGACGAAGCCGCAAATAAACTCTCCTTTATAGGTGTCGGCAATATAAGCGCCAGGCTTTGGCTGCCTGAGGAAAAATCCTGGGTGCGCTTGATATCAATGAGCGGCACCCTGGGGGTAAGCTTACGCGCCCCGCGTTTGTTCTCTTATCCCTGCAACAGAGGAAGTATCTTTATAATACACTCAGATGGCCTTAAGGAGCGCTGGGAGCTCTCCACCGATGAGCTTAGCCTATCACCCACTGAGATCGCACGCACCCTCATGCGTGATAATTGGCGTAGAACCGACGACGCCACTGTAATGGTAGCCAAATGAAAAATCTCTCCTTCTCCGAAGACGGCGTATGCACCATGCATCTCGAGGGGGTTACGCAGCCTCGCGAGATTGAAAATCTGATCGAAGAATACGTCGCCTCTGTAGAACTTCTGCCCTATCACCTTCGCGTAATACTCATAGACATATCCGAGCTTATCCACATGGGGGCACGCTCAAGGCAGGTGTTCTCAGAACTCCTAATGCAGGCATCAAAGCATTACGGGGGTAAGGTAGAACTGGTGATAGCATGCGGATCGCTAAACCTGCGCAGGTTCATCCAGCTATTCTGCAAGGGGATAGGTTTTCAGGAGCGAAGCCACTTCTTCCCTACCTTAAAGGAAGCAAAAGACTGGATAGCCAAACGCCCCGCAGAAGATCCCTAGATAGTATGGGTGACGTATGCGTCGGCCCTAACCAACCAGAATAATGTGGAACAGCCTCTCCAGGCTGTTCAATAATAACACAGGCTGAGAGCCTGTGCCACAATCCCTTGCCTAAAGTGATTCGCTGACTATAATCCCTATCAAAACAAAAGGAGCAACACTTGAAACTTTTTACCTTCGACACCGTGCCCGGCCAGGGCTCCATGACCACCTTCCATACCCTTGCAAGGGAAGGAATAGAGTGTTTGTGTCTGGTGTCACCTCAAACCCCAATCATCAGCGTTGGCTACTTCCAGGATACGGCCGCCGAGATAGATTTAGACTACTGCGCTTCCCACAACCTGCCTGTGATGCGGCGAGAAGTAGGCGGCGGCGCTACATATCTTGACGCAAACCAGGTGTTCTACCAGGTGATCCTGCGCCGGGATAACCCATTGGCCTCCCGCAAGATATCCCAGCTGTATCAGACTTTATCCGCCCCTGCCATCGAGACCTACCGTGAGTTCGGAATCCAGACCCGCTTCAGACCGGTGAACGACATAGTGACCGTAAAAGGTGAGCGAAAGATCGCCGGCGAGGGTGCGGGAGACATCGGAGACTGCGTGGTTTTCGTGGGCGGGATACTTCTAGATTTTGATTACGATACGATGGCCAGAGTACTTAAGGTGCCGAACGAGAAATTCCGCGACAAGATCTATAAATCCATGCAGGAACATGTCACCACGATATACAGGGAGACAGGCAAGAGATTTTCCCGTACCCAGACACGCAGGGTGCTTGTCGAGAAGTTTTCCGCTCTCCTTGGTCCACTTGAGCCTGCCCTGTTTACCCAGGAACTCCAGGCCAACCGGGAAGAAATCACCAACCGGATGCTGGATGAAGGCTTCCTCTACAAACGCACCATGAAGAAACCAGGGGAGGTAACCATCCGCTCAGGGGTAGATTTTATCATGGGCATGCACAAGGCTCCTGGCGGACTGATAAGGACGGCTTCTGAGGTGCATGAGAACAGATTGGCCGACGTTACCATCTCCGGCGACTTCACCCTGCTGCCGCTTCAGGGGCTGCCAAGGATCGAGGATGGTCTGAAAGGTGCTGACAGAACACGAAGTGAGGTTGGTACTCGGATCGACCGAGTAATTTCTGAGCAGGGCCTAGAGCTCCCCGGTGTGTCGATCGAAGACATGCTGCTGGCCCTGGGGATTGAAAGCTAAGTTACGTTTACGGCTCAAGAACAAGAACCTGCTCAATCCAATCCTCGTAGAAAGAAGGTTCTTTGTATTCCCCGAAGATAGGAGAAGTAGAGGGAAGTGTCGTAAATGAAACGAGATACTCATAATCCCCTTTCGCTAAGGCAAACACAAGGAGGGTATCCGGAACCCTGCAATCCCAGAAAATGTCACCGTACTCCAGTGGAATCTTGATGCGTATTGCAGAACGATTAAAAAGAGTACAGGGAGCAATGCTTAAGACGTTATCCCACTTTGGATCAATCGCACGGTTTGCGAACACCCCCTTTTGCTTCGCATCATTAAACATTTGCAATGCACGAGATGCTTCCATCACGTTATTATCTGTAGGCGCCCAGGAGATAGAAAAGAGCCCTTCCAGGATCGGCTCCTCCCCAATCACTCCAAAGTACCGAATCCAACCCACTTCTAAAGTCCCTGCGCCGCCGTGAAAGTACCAGTTAGGGTAATAGGAATCGAACCGCAAGGGCTTTTTGAGCGAGATCATACGATTGTAATAGAGATAATAAATTATCTTCTCGCGCAGCTTGTCGGACAGCCCGGCTGCAGGGCCATCACGCGGCTTCAATGAATCAAGCGCCCATTCAAGACTCTTCTGCCACTTCATGGAGTCGGCAATAACGCTGTCTAGCTGCGCGGCAGCACGAGGATGTTCTTTCATTACAGGCATCTCAAAAGGCTTGTAAGGGAATATAGCATATTCGTGGTGAAGGCTCCCGTCCTCGATCAACTCGTATAATTGAATTTCCCACCTACGGGCCCACCCAAGCTCATCCCATGGTTTGACCTCCGTGGAGATCAGGACCCCGAAAAATACAAACAGGATAAACAGAACTCTCTTCACAACTCGTACAGTATAGATCACCCAGCAAAGATGTCAAGTCACTTAGAGGTTTATAGTCACCAATTCACCTGGCCTTCGAGACCTCGAAGAACAGAATCCCTATCCCCAACAAGCCCCGACATCTTTTCTCTTTTTGACTCTATTTCTCTTGTTCTTTTCTTAAGCTTTTCCTTTAATTTCTCAACCTTATCCTTTATACTTTCAAGTTTCTTTCTGGTCGCTTCAAGCTCTCTCTTGAGACCCTCAACGTCTTCCCCCCTCTCCTTCATCTTGCCTTTGGTTTTATCAATTTGATTCTGCGTTTCTTTTATGTGCTTTTTTATAGTCAAAATATCCCAGACTATCGCCCTGATCTCATCTTCATCCGAAGATCCCTTCTTAAGCGAAGAGAGCTGACCCTCAAGATATTCAAGCCCTTTCTTTAGCTTCTCCAATTCTTTCTTCAACTCCTCGACCTCACGCTCCTTCTCCTTGATATCCTTCTTGAGGATAGAGATATGCTTCTCCATTGTCGAGACGTAGAATTCCAGGGTACGGATCATCGCGGCAAGCATAACCAGTTCTTCTCTGGTTGGGTAAACGTGCTCTATCAATCCCTTCATCCAATTGGCGCTGATACCCAGAGTTTGTCTAACGCCCCCACGCAACTTAGATTTGTAAGTCCTTTCGTCAAAGGAATCAAAGAGCGGATCAAATGCCTTGGGGCCTAATGCTTCCTTCCCCTCTGGATTAGCCAAGTCATCCGAGTAAGGTCGAACACGCGGCGGAAGAAGCTCTTTCCTTTCCTTTTTATCTTTCTCCTTGTTTCTCGTAGCTCCCATAACACGCAGCAGCCAAATGTAACTCACGTGCAGGGTATGGCCGCTCTCAACCAGAGTATAGGGTACTACAGCTAACAACTTATCGCCGTTAATTTCAAAACTTTCTTCCCTCTGTCTGGAAACGTTCCCTGCATACTCTATGTGTACGTACGTCTTATCCCTTCTTGCCACCCTGCGAAAAAGCCAGGCCAGATACCCCAGAATTATATTTGTGCCGCAGTCAAGGTCGCGATAGAATCGAATCTTGGGAACAACATCAATCGCCGTCCCTGAGACGTGAGCGCTGTGCTTCGCAGCCGGCGTACCCGCTTCTTGCGCTTCTTTATATACTATCTTCTGATGAGTTTTGGTACGATACCCTCCGGTGATCTTAAGCTCCCCTGGGAAAACCTTTTTCCATTCACAGTTCACCTTAAAGAAAAGAAGCGCCAGATCAGGAAGAATAAACGCTTCCCCAGTATCAGCCTGGACTGCATACTTCCTTTTCCCTCTATTATTATAGCTTTCTGAATGACCATACAACATCTCTGCCGAATACTTCATGGCCTTGTCCCAAGCTACATTTCGGGCTTTGTCAACTCGGCTCAGGTACTCGTTGTAGATTTCTCTACTGCGGTTCTTTATATAAAAACCCATCTTCCGGTCGGATTTGCCATCATACCCATAATGCCATTCTCGTACCAAGTTGTTGATATAATTAAAAATCAATTTAATCAACCCGATCCGATGCATCTTATCGTAATCTGAGGTAAATTTCTCCTTAAAGGGGTTTGCGGCTCCTCCTTCCCATTCAATGACATTCTCATACCATACACTCTCTCCGCTTCCCGCTTTACGACCGTATCTTGGAAGAAAACAAGGCCTACCATACCCATCCGATTGACTTGCGTCCAGATAAACATATACAAAATAAGCCCAGGCTTTGGTATCCTCCGGGTCAAAGTCGGGAAAACCCGTAGGCGAGCTGGGATTATCGGCTGGAACCTGCCTCAAGATTTCATCTATCGTTGCGTAAGGCATAATATCTCCCTTCTTTGTTTATTAAGTCTCCTCTGGATTGTGACGAACGCAATAGAAACCTGAAGAATTAAGCCACAGAAGACATCCTGTAGGGCTGCAAAAACTTGACTCCGCGCCGTCTGCGAATAGAATGTTGTTAAATCGGAGGCAAAAAATGAACGAACAACCCAAACCGGTTCGAAGACTCGACGTTGAGATAAAGCCTGAGCAGGCCGAGGGCATATACTCGAACCTGGTGCTTGTGGCACACTCTTCATCGGAGTTTATTTTGGATTTCGCGCGCATGCTGCCAGGACTGCCCAAGGCAAGGGTGCTTTCTCGCATCATTATGTCTCCCCCGCACGTTGAGCTTCTGCGCCGCACCCTTGAAGAAAACATCAAGAAATACGAGGGACGCTACGGAAAGATCGAGGTTAAGGATCAGCCCGGTCCGCCAAAAGAGATGGGCTTTACTGCGCCGCAGCACTAGTGCCGGCTTTCGCTGGCTGGGCAAGATAGCGGCCCAGGAAGGTGCCAGGTTCTACCTCGTAGGAGGGACGGTGCGCGATAAGCTGTTGGGCAAAAAGACGGTTGACATCGACCTGGCGTGCGAGGGCAACGTAAAACGCGTAGGTGAGCGGCTGGCCAAAGAGCTCGCTACCAAATTCAGCTACTACCCGCCGTTCAAGACAGGAACACTTGAAGGACCCAAAGGTGAAAGGATAGACATCGCAAGAACTCGAAAGGAAGGATACCCAAAACCTGGTGAACTCCCGAAGGTCGAGCCTGCTTCGATCAAGGATGATCTTCACCGGCGGGACTTTACCGTGAACGCCATGGCCCAGTCGCTGCATCCTTCAGATTTCGGAAGGCTTATCGATCCATTGGGGGGTCAGGAAGATCTCAAGCGAGGTCTTATACGGGTGATTCACGATAAGAGTTTTATTGACGATCCCACCCGCATCTTCCGTGCGGTGCGGTATGCGGAAAGATTGGGCTTCAGGATCGAGCCGCATACGTCAAGGCTTCTCAACAAAGCGGTGGAGCGTATCCCTGGCCTTTCAAGCGAGAGACTCCTCTACGAACTGCAGTGTATTTCTAAGGAACCGTCTGAAGTAAGGATAAAGGGCATCAAGAGATTGGAGTCATTGGGCGCGCTCGGCTTTCTTGGAAAACCCCTTGCTCCCCTCTCCCCTACGCGGCTGGGACGCATCAAGGAAAGCTGCGAGTTCCTGTGCCTTTTATTTTCCCACTTCGAGGAAAGCTACATCTCCAAGCTACCTATATCCAAAGCGTGCGTGAAGACAGTATCAACCCTTCGGCAGAGAAAGGATATTATGCGAAGGCTTGCCGATCTGAACACGCCTTCGGGAATCTTTTTCTACCTGAAAGAGTTCGACGAAAGAGGGCTAAAGATAATTGCTGAAACCGAGCGATCAAAGAATCGTGCCAAGATCGTCGAGTATCTTGCCAACTACAGGAATGTGACGATAAGAACAACCGGTGATGATTTGAAACAACTAGGCCTAAAGCCTGGGCCAAGATACCAGGAATTGCTGGATAAGTTGCTCGCAGCCAAGTTGGACGGGAAGATTAGAACAAAACGCGATGAAAAAGCGCTTCTTAAGCGCTGGACCGAATAGTCATGGGACTTTTCTCTCGCTGGACCAATCCCGATTACTGGATAATGGTGATGCTTGCTTTACCAGGGATGCTTGCCGGACTTACCTTTCACGAGTTTGCTCACGCCTGGATGGCGAACAAGCTGGGCGATCCCACCGCCAAGATGATGGGCCGCCTGACCCTTAATCCCCTGCGTCACCTGAATTTGATAGGCACACTGGCCATCGTGCTCCTTGGGTTCGGCTGGGCAAAGCCTGTCCCAATAAATCCGGACAACTTCAGGAACCGCCGCAAGGGAACCCTTCTCGTATCAATAGCCGGACCGGGGGCGAATCTGGTTTTGGCCTTGCTCTTCACCGCACTCTTCAGACTCGTTGGATTGATTTCCCTGCAAACGTCCTCGGTTATCGCTTATATCCAGGGGATCCTCGGTTTAGCCGTTTTCTACAACTTCATCCTGGCGTTTTTTAATATAATCCCTATCCCCCCACTTGACGGCTCGCAGATACTTTTTTCACTAATCCCGCTGCGCAACATCAAGGTTGTTTTCTGGCTGCAACGCTACGGCTTCATTATACTTCTCGTTCTCGTCTTCACACGAGTTCTCTGGTATATAATCGGCGTACCCAGCCTTTATCTTACCGCAATCCTTGCAGGTCCTAAAGCCTTGAGTATAATATTTCACTAGGATGGGTAAGAAATCTTCTAACAAAACCCCTCGTTCGAAGGGAAATGCCAGACCACGCAAGCAGGACAACACCGACATCGTTATCGGGCTATTGCTTCTGCTTCTTGCCGGATTCGTAACCATCAGCCTTGCGAGCTTTAATCCTCAAGCGATACCCACAAGACCTTCCAACTGGGGCGGCATGCTGGGATTCCTTCTGGCGCGTGAACTCTACGCGTGGCTTGGGGTCATCGCGTATCTTCTTCCCTTACTTCTCTTATTATGGGGCATCAACCGTCTGCTGCGCAGACCTTTGAAGAGACTGGTCCTAACCACACTGAGTTTGCTGGGCTTTGCATTCTTCGTGGAAATCACCCTGGGTTACTTCCATAAGGTACCGCTCTTCCCTCTCCGAAACACCGCAGGCAAGACCCTTGAATCCATGAGTCTTGCCGGAAGGATTGGAACCCTGATATTCGAATATCTGACAAGCCTTGTGGGACGGCTGGGGCTGGGCTTTATCCTTGGCTTTCTTCTGTTGGTATCCATCGTTCTTATCTTCGACATCAACCTCCACAAGTTGATAGTTGAAGCGCTTGAGCGTGCCAAGGCTACAGCTGAAGAGCGCAGTGAGAGACGCGCGGCTCTCATGGCGGAAAGGGCCAAGGCTGAGGAGGCAAGACGAGAGCAGGAAGAGCTGCAAGCTGAGGTAGTAAAAGTTGAAAAAGAGGAGGTGACAAAGGGAATTGAATCGCCTAAGGGGGTGACCGAGCGCATCGTTCGTACGTCCGCAAGGGAGATCTCCCCTGAGGAGCTTGGGCTTGCAGAACTTCTTGATCCTGTTCCCGAGGGCTGGGAGGCGTTGCCTGACCGCGAGGCACGCGAGGGCGCGAAGGTGTTGATTAAACGCCTTGAGGAGTTCGAGGTGACAGGAAAGGTAGGCGACATCATCCCTGGCCCGGTCATCACCCGGTATGAGTTTCATCCTGCGCCGGGAATAAAGATCTCCAAGATCATGAGTCTTGCAGACGATCTCTCATTGGCACTTAAGGCCGAGCGCATCCGCATCCTTCCCATCCCGGGTAAATCGGCGGTAGGCATCGAGATACCCAACCGCGCTCGAAAGACCGTCCCCTTCAGACTGGTTGTTGGCTCAAAGGATTTCAAGAACTCGCCCAACCCACTGACCATTGCACTGGGAACCACAATCACCGGCACCCCCCAGGTAGCCGACCTGGCATCCATCCCCCATCTTTTGATCGCAGGAACCACCGGTTCGGGCAAGTCGGTCTGCATCCACAGCATCCTCTCAAGCATATTAATCAAGGCTACCCCGCACCAGGTTCGGTTCATGGCGATAGACCCCAAGCGGCTTGAGCTGCCGGTATACAACCCGATTCCACATCTGATCCAGCCCACCATCGTTGATCCACGCAAGGCAACTCGTAGCCTTGAGTTCGTGGTGCGAATAATGGAGGAACGCTATAAGGAGTTCTCCCGCGTGGGTGTGCGCGACATCTCAGGCTACAACACCTATGCCAAAAGGGAGCGCAAAAAGGAAAAACCATACATTGTGGTGGTGGTGGACGAGCTGGCTGACCTCATGTTCACCGCACCATCTGAGATCGAGCAGCGCATCATTAGACTGACCCAGATGGCCAGAGCGGTGGGAATCCACCTGGTGCTCGCCACCCAGAGACCCTCAGTTGACGTAATCACCGGGCTTATCAAGGCCAACTTCCCAGGCCGCATCGCGTTCCAGGTGGCATCCAAGACCGACTCCAGAACCATCCTTGATATGAACGGTGCCGAGGCGTTGCTTGGGCGCGGAGACATGCTCTTCTTACCGCCAGGTAAAGGCGAGCCCGTAAGGCTGCATGGACCATTCGTCTCAACCGGTGAGGTCAAGAGGATAGTAGACAAGCTTGCCCGGGCAAGGCTTAGGGTGTTGCTTTCAACCCAGGTAGACGAAGAGAAAGCCGCAGAACTCTCTGACGCCATCATATCCACAGATCTCCTTGATCCGTTGCTTGATCCCTCAGAGCCACTCTACGAAACCAAACGCAAGCGCCTGGCAGAGATCATATCCCCCCAGGTACTTGCAGAGCTCGAGGGCCACTACTATCCACCCATGGAGGAACTCGCCCCGATTCGCGAACAGATGGAACGCCAGGGCAGTCTGGAGGAAACAGACGAGTTCTTCGCAGAGGCGGCAAGGCTGGTGATGCGCCACAAGGAAGCTTCGGTTTCCATGCTTCAGCGCCGGCTGAACGTGGGCTGGGCGCGGGCCGGACGCATCATAGATCAGCTTGAGCAGGCAGGCATCGTCGGCCCTTACGAGGGCAGCAAGTCAAGGAAGGTCTTGATCGGGGACGAAGCCGAACTGGAAAAGATCCTTAAGGAATTGGAAGGTGTGTGATGCAAACGGGATTTGACAGTCCATCTGTGACAGGGTAAAATCCACGCGGATTTCAAGAAGGTAAACCTCTTTAGGATTTGCAGGAGGACGCATGATCAGTTATCTCAAAGAGATAGTGGAACACATCTCAGCGGACTACGCCGAGCTGCGTTATCACGAGCGCAGGGTGAACGCGGTCTCGGTTCGCAAGGGAGAACCTGAAGCGGCGCAGACTAATCATCTTGCGGGCGTGGGTGTGCGGCTGCTGGACTCTGGTCGGTGGGGATTCTCATCTACCCCAGGCAGCAAGCGCGCGGATATCATGCGAGCGATAGGTGACGCCGCAACCGCTGCCAAGGCCATGAGCAAGCGAAAAAAAACCCTGGCGAAAGCAAAACTGGCCAAGGGGGAGTTCAGACCGCCTGTTGAAGACCCGTTGGAAAACTACTCTCTGGAGGAGAAGCTGGGGCTGGTAAAGGAGGCCGAAGCCAAGGCGCGGCGGTCTAAAAAGGTGGTCTCGGCATCATCCGCTTACATCGAGTACCTGGACAAGAAGGCCATCGTTACCTCGGACGGCGCGGCAGCACTTATCACTGACGCGAAGCCGGAGTTCCGTATCACCGTGGTGGCTAAAGAAGGAACGAACATGGTAACCGCCTCTGAATCTGCAGGAGTCACCGGAGGCTGGAAGGACCTGTGGCGATACGGAGCGGCAGAAGAGATCGTGGAAAAGGCGGTCAAGCGTGCCCAAAGGCTTCTCTCTGCGGAGTTCCCAAAGGGTGAACGTATGAAGGTCATCCTCAGCCCGGAGATGGTGGGACTGATAGCCCACGAAGCCATAGGCCATACCGTCGAGGCCGATTTTGTGCTATCCGGAGCTATCACCAAAGGTAAGATAGGTAAGCGGGTTGCAAGCGAGCTTGTGACCCTTGCAGATTCCGGGCCGTCGGTTCACATACCGGGTGCCTCAGGGACTCTTCTGGTGGATGACGAGGGTGTCCTGACCGAACGTACCGTGGTTATCGAGAACGGAATACTCAAATCCTACCTTCACAACAGGGAGAGCGCGGCCTCATTCGGGGTCGCTCCTACTGGCAACGCCAGGGCGTTCGAGTACTCTGACGAGCCTATTATCAGGATGCGCAACACGTACATCGAGCCTGGGGAAATGAGCCTTTCCGAGCTTTTGGCTTCCACCGACCGGGCACTTCTTCTTGAAGGCGCGGGCAGCGGTCAGGCCGACGCCAACGCCGAGTTCATGTTCGGGGTGCAGGAGGCGACACTGATCGAGAAGGGCAAGAGGAAAGAAACCTTCCGCGGCGTAACCATCTCGGGCAACGCGTTCGAAGTTCTGCAAAGTGTGGATGCAATTACAAAGGAGTTCCGCTGGGCGCTGGGCGCAGGATACTGCGGCAAGTTCCAGAGAGCAAAGGTAGATGCAGGAGGAGCCTACGTTCGCTGCGAGGCGATAATCGGAGGGCGTCATGGGTGAGTTGGTTGACAGGCTGGAAGAACTCGTCCGCTGCGCTCTTGCCAAGGGCGCAGACCAGGCCGAGGCGTTCGGTCAGGGGTTTGAAGACCGTGAGGTATGGCTTGAGAGCAACAGAATCAAAACCGCCAAATCACATCCAGGAGAAGGAATCGGCCTGCGGGTCATCAAGAATAAAAGACTCGGCTTTGCCTCGGACAACAATCTTGATGAGACAAACTTTGATGAACTGTGCACGAAGGCTCTTGCACTGGCCTCGGCAAATCTTACCGACAAGTTCCAGATTATCCCAGAGCCACACAAGCTATCTGCCCTTAAAGGACTCTACGATCCAAGGCTGGCAGAGCTGCCACTCAAAGAGGTAATCGCCATGGCCAAGCGGATGCTTAAAGCCGCCAAGGACTACGACAGAAGGGTAACTGTTGACTCAGGCGGCGTGTTTGTCAACACGGGCGAGAAGGCAATCTTCAATTCCAACGGCCTGGCGGCATCCGAGCAGGGAAGCTCAATCATCGCCATGATTATGGGAATGGCCAGGGATAGAAATGAGGTTTCATCGTTCGATTTCCAGTTTGACGGTTCACTGAGGCTTACAGGCATCGAGATAGAATCCCTGGCAAAGCGGTTCGCACAAAACGTGATCCGCTCCCTGGGCGCAAAACCCGCCCGTTCGTTCACCGGAACGGTGCTGTTCTCCCCACATGCAGTCGCAGAAACGCTTCTGGGGCCGATCTTATCCTCGATCAACGCCAACAATGTCCAGAAAGGCATGAGCAAACTTGCAGGCAAGACAGGCAAAAGGATTGCTTCTACAAAGCTGACCATACAGGACGACGGGCTTCTTGCAGGCGGCCTTTCATCCTCGGCCTTCGACCGGGAGGGACAGCCTCACCGAAAGTTGTCGATCATAAAGGATGGAAAGCTCGCAACCTATCTATACAATTCCTACACCGCGAACCGCGAGGGACGAGCCTCAACAGGACATGCCGCGGGAAACTACAGCTCACTACCCGGCATCTCAACCACCAACCTGATCCTAAAACCGGGTGATGCAACCAAGGCAGAACTTATCCGCGAGATCGAGGAAGGCATACTCGCTACACGCTTTTCCGGAAACACCAACCCCGTCTCAGGCGACTTTTCAGGTACGGTCAAGGGTGGGTTCTACATAAAAAATGGAAAGCTGGCCAATCCGCTCACCAACACAATGATCGCAGGCAACGTGTTCGACGCCATCACCACGATCAGCGGAATCAGTAAGAAGCTTACCAAGGTCTACTCCTACCTGCTACCCTACATTGCCATAGAGAGGGTCTCGGTCACCTCGGGTTAGACTGAAGAAGATAAAAACCAAGTCGTGAACTATCGCCAGGCAATAGGGTTTCTTTCATCCCTGATAGACTATGAACGCTGGGTTTACCGTAACTATGAGTTCAAACTGGACAACTTTCTTGAGTTCCTGAGAAAGATAGACGATCCACAGGGGCGATTAAAGCGAGTGGTGCTGATCACCGGGACCAAGGGCAAGGGTTCTACCGCCATCATGCTCGCAAGGATTCTACAAGCACACGGCGAACAGGTTGGGCTTTACACCTCGCCTCATCTTCTGGATTATCGGGAGAGGATAAGAGTGAACGACCGGCAGATACCTGCCGCTCGCTTTGCTTCTATATTGGATGAGCTTAAGCCTGCGATACTTGAGCACGAGCCGCGCATAACCTTCTTCGAGGCCCTGACCACCACAGCCTTCCTTTACTTCCTGGAAGAGGGAACCACCGTCAATGTAGTGGAGATAGGTGTAGGCGGCAGGCTGGACGCAACCAACGCAACCGATCCTGAGGTTTCGGTAATAACCAAAATTGGCTACGATCACACCAGGATGCTTGGCAAAACCCTAAAAAGGATCGCCCAAGAGAAGTGCGGCGTGCTGAGAAAGGGCAGGCCAGCAATAATAGCCGCTCAACGACCTCTTGTAGGATCGCTAATACAGAAGGCCGTTAAGGAAACCGCAGCACGAGGCTTATGGTGGGGTGAAGATTTCAGCGCCCGGCTGATCGAGGAAAAGATCCAAGGCATAAGGATGCACTACCGAGGAATCAAAATGGATGCCGAATTCAAGCTGCCTGTCCTCGGCGTCCACCAGATGGAGAACGCGGCAGCCGCGATCGCCGCCGCAGAAATCCTGATCCGTGAAATCAAAGAGAAAAAAGTTCGCAAAAGCCTTGCTAAATTGAAGCTGCCTGCGCGCATCGAGATCATCAGAGAAAACCCCACCGTAATCCTCGACATGTCCCATAATCTCGAATCCGCAACCACCTTAAGGGAAACCCTGGACAAGCACTTCGTAAAACATCCCAGCCGGGTACTCTTGATCGGCATCACCCAACACAAACCCAAGCGCAAAATCCTTGAGACCCTTGCTCCGTTCTTCAGTGAAATCTGGATAACCCAGGCTGATCTTCCAAGGGCGGAATCTAAAGACCGACTGCTGAATCTCTGTCGCAGGGTTCATCCCGATTGTCATCCTTCCGATTCGGTTAAGCAGGGTGTAAACCGGATACTCGATTCCCTTAACGAGGAAGACCTCCTTATAATCTCCGGATCGGTCTACGTAGCTGGCGAGGCGCTAGAAGCCCTCAAGGCGAGAGAACGGGCCGAAGTCTGAGGAAAGCATAGGGCGTTTGAGCACCGCGTTCTGACCCACTATGGTATCCGTAAGGATCATCCCTTCTACTTCTGCATCCCTGTTGACGATGCAGTTGGATAGGATAGAGTTCCTGATGGTGGCACCTTCAGCAACTGAAACGTTGGGGCCGATGATGGAGTTCTCAATTGCTGCATCGTCCGCGATCCAGCAGGACGGCTTGATAAGCGAACCTTCAACCGGCACTACCCGGCTATTGTGCTTCAGAAGTTCCCGGTTTGCCTCAAGCAATGCGGCAGGGGTCCCGCAGTCAAACCAGGTGTCAACCTTGACTGCCTTCAGCTTCTCCCCATGATCGATCAGGATGGATAACGCGTCGGTAAGCTGGTACTCTCCCTGCGTGCGCCGATCCTGAGTAACCATCTCTTCAAGAGCCTCTCGAAGCCGCTTAGCCGACGGCAGATAGTAGATACCCGAGATAGCCAGATTGCTCTGCGGCTTCTCAGGCTTTTCTACGAGCTTCGAGATGTAGTCTCCGGCGAGCTCCATCACCCCGAACCGGCGCGGATCTTCCACCTCTTTGGCCACCAGAAAGCCTTCATCTTCTGCTACGCTTGAGAACGCAGCCAGGATGTCAAAGGGGATGATGGTATCAGAGAGAAGAATAAGAATAGGCTCGTCGCCGAGTTCCGGAAGCCCTTGAAGAACCGCATGACCAAGCCCCAAAGGCTCGGCCTGCTCCCAGAAGGAAAAGCTGCGGTCAGGATATGCTTTCCGAAGCAAGCGGGGCAGAGAGGTCTCCGGCGAGTAAACGATACGGTACTCCTCGATCTCAAGGCCGTCGAGCAACGAAAAGATATGCCCGATTATGGTGTCGCCTGCCACGAACAAAAGCGGTTTTGGTGTGTAAAGGGTATGGGGACGAAGCCTGGTTCCCTTGCCCCCGGCAGGGATCAAGACCTTCACGAAAGCTCCCTTTTCAGTCGCTCAATGGAGGCCACAGGAAAGGGATCAACACCACGGAGTTCAGCTAAGAAAACGCTCAGAAGATCGCCTTTGACTAAAAGGGAGAAGATGCGTTCAAGCAGGCTTTCACCCTCGGCATGAATCACCAAGCGTGGGATTGAGGAAGGAAGAATCCGATCCACTATCTCGGCCCGCTTGCGGTTACGTGGGTGGATAAACTCGTCTCCTGGATCGAGAACGATCAATGCGATGCCCTCATCTGCTTCACCCTTGAATCCCATGATCTCGTTGTGGTTCATCTCCGAATATACGTTGGCGTGAGCCAGGACCTCGGCATTCTCGTTAAGCTGGCAGACCAGACGGTAACCCAGCGCGGCAAAGCGCTGATCCAACGAGTGGATAATAGGAAAGTGATCCTTCAGGGATTGGGCGAATTTCTCTGTTTCTTTTTCCCATTCCGACATACGTGAACGCAAAAGCTCGAAGGTTGCAGTAAGTTCCTGCTTTGCATCAGGATAGAGATTCCAGTGATCGGCCAGCCGCAAAAGCGGTGCAAAAAGGTAGCCGATCGATGCCCGGGGCGGGTAGCCGGAAGGTGCTGCAACTAAAGGGATCGATGCTTCCTCTGCCAGTTTCTTAAGCTTCCCGCCTGACGTTACAGCCAGGCGAGGAACCTTCCGATTCTCAAGCCCCTTCCAAAGTGATAGAATCTCCTCTGTATTCCCGGAGTAGCTTATGACTACTGCAAAGCCCTTGTTATCGATCCAGCCCGGCAAGGCATAGTCTTTTACTACCTCAACAGGGATAGAGGAACTGTTAAGCAGCAAACCACGCAGCAGATCGCCTGAGACCCCGGAACCGCCCATACCTCCTACCATGAGAATCGAAGGAAGCTCACACGGAATATCTTTCACCGCCGGGCCGGCTTTCTTCCAGCCGTACTCAAGCTGATCCGGGATCGAGCGTACTAAGGATAGCATATGTCCTTGCTCCCGAGGAACAGAACCGCAAGGTCGTGGTATTTACGGCTCAGCTCACGACGCAGGTAGCGGATGACCTCCACCGGTGTAGAGTACTCCACCGCGTGATTCGCAATTCGGCGCAGTTCCTCCACCTTAACGTTGCGTATGATCTTACGGGCAACAGGTATCGCGCAAGGCGTCATTGAGAGCTCGTCCACCCCCAACCCTATGAGCAGAGCAACTCCGAGTGGTTCTGCAGCCATCTCCCCGCATACGCCGACCCAGATGTGAGCCTTGTGTCCTGCACCTATAACCCGTCTGATAAGCTGAAGAACTGCGGGATGATAGTGATTAAACAGACGCGATATCTTCTCGTTTCCTCGATCCGCCGCCAGGGTATACTGGGTAAGGTCGTTCGTACCGATGCTGAAGAAATCCACGTACTTCGCCATGCGGTCGGCCATAAGGGCTGCGGAGGGTACTTCAACCATGATCCCCATCTCCATCTCGGAATCGAACTTCTGGCTCTTATGTATAAGTTGTTCCCGTGCCCTCTTGAGCAAGAGCTTGACTCGTTTGATCTCTGAGATATCGGAGATCATGGGGAACATTATCTTCACGTTGCCGTGTGCCGAAGCGCGCAGGATGGCACGCAGTTGGTCAAGGAAGATCTCTTCGTTGTCGAACAGGAAGCGCACGGCACGCCAGCCAAGGAAAGGATTGGCCTCTTCGTAACCGGGCAATATCTTGTCGCCGCCCAGATCAAGGGTGCGAATGATAATGGGGTGCGGTTTGAGTTTTTTAGCCGCCTCGCTGTAGATTGTATACTGCTCCTCCTCGGTGGGGAAACGCCTCTTGGTAAGGAAGAGGTACTCGGTGCGGAAAAGCCCTACCCCTTGCGCGCCATAGCGCTGCACAGCGTCTATCTCGCTTGTAAACTCAATGTTGGCCGATATGTCTATCTTACGTTCGTCAAGCGTTATCGCGGCCTGTTTGGCTGAGTCTACGAAGCTTTTGCGCCGGGCAGCATAGTCACGTATCTCCTGTCTGTAGGTAGAAATGCGGCGCTCGGTAGGGGCTAATATCACCTGGCCCCGCTGAGCATCAACTACCACCTGCTCTTCACCATTGATTTTCTCCAATAGATGCTCTACACCGAGAACGGCCGGAATCTCCAAGGCCTTGGCGATAATGGCGATGTGAGAGGTTCGCCCGCCTATCTCGGTCGCCAACCCCCTAACCCTTCTGGAATCCAGAAGAACTACCTCTGAAGGCGGAATCTTATGTGCCAGCACCACTGAATCAGACGGGGCATCTATTATAGAAACCGATGGCAGGGAAAGAAGATTACGCAATACACGATTGGTAACATCTTCGATATCGGCCAGACGTTCCTTAAACAACCCATCTTTTGCATCAAGAAGCGGTTTGGCAATCTCTGCTACCGCTTTGCTGAACGCATACTCCGCACTGTAGGCCTCACTGATATTGCGCTTGCAGGTCTCAAGCAAAGCTGGATCGGAAAGGGTCTGGATCTGCATCTCAAGAAAGTCGGCAAACTCCGGACCGAGCGATTTGTAAATACCAGCCTGGAGTTCCGATAGTTCTTTACCGGTTGAGGTAAGCATGGCCTCAAGGCGTTCCTGCTCCGTCTGGATGTTCTTCTCCGGGATGCGTACGCGTCTAAGTTCAGGCGGCTTGGAGGAAAAAAGGAACGCCTTACCCATCCCTATGCTGTCTGAAACCGCAATCCCACGAAGGATGATCATTCACCCTCCTCCTGGAGTATATTCCTTAACGCCCCAAGTGCTTCTGCTTCATCCGGCCCGTCGGCCTCAAGCAAAACCACACTCCCCTCCTCGGCGGCCAGGGTAAGAAGCGAGAGGATGCTTTTGCCGTTAACCCGGACCCCGTCCTTGCTGACCCATATATCACACTTAAAACCCTCAGCCAGCTTGACGAACTGGGCCGCCGGACGAGCATGAAGACCGATCTTGTTGCGTATAACTATTTCAAGCGCCGTCATAAAACTACCCCAAGTATAATCAAAATAGCCAGATTGAAAAGCATGACTGCGCAGAGCAAACCAACCAAACCACCTGCTAAGGGCAAAAGGATCCTCTTCACGCGACCAAGGGATGCAAGAACATCGCTAAGCGCTTTCCTGCCCCTTTTAAGTCCCCGCGCGTAACCAACCAGCCGCTCACCTTGAGCAAACAGGTTGAAGCCCAACAGGAAGATTAGAATCCCGATCAACGGCTGGCCGATAACAACAAAGAACATACCCGCAAGAAGTGCGGTGGTCCTGAGCACTCGCCAGTAAAGATCGTCGCCCGCAGCGGCAAGGCTCGTCTCAAGGACAGAGGAAACTCGCTCAATACCGGCCCGGTGGCCCTCACGGACAAGAACCCCGGTAAGGAAGGAGGCGAGATAGGGATTGGTGTTGAACGTTAGACGTGGAGGCTCCACAATCTTCCAGTTCTTCGATCGTGAAGAAAGCACAAGAGTCATCCCCGGCCTCTGTTCGCTGGCAAAGTTCCACAGATTCTGAACAAAAAGCTGCATGAGGTAGTTCTTTAGAATCTTACCGGCGCCCATACAACCACCCAGGCTGCAAATCCCACAAAAAAGGGTGCAAGACGTTTCTTTATCCCGAAAAGGACCAATCCGCTCGCGAGCCCGACGCTTAAGGTTGCGGCAAGCAACCGCTCGAGGGGAATAAGGGACAGGAACTTGAACAGTGGTAAGATAACTATCCCTGTACCTGCTGCCAGCAAAGCGAGTAATACACCATGCAGGAAGGCGATATCCAAGGCGGCGATGTGCAGAAAGAGAAGTCGGCGGCGATGGGTAATTTGCTCTACAGGATTTGCTAAAATCCTCATGGTAAAGAAGGCAACCGCCCCGGAGATCCCGGCGGCCTGAGCATCCAGTGGAACCTTGCGGCCGATCGGAAGCTCTACAAGTGGTTGTGAAACCCCGAACTCTCCAACTGAGTACTTATCCAGCATCAACAACCCGGAAAGAACGCATAAAACCGCTATGATAAGTTGTGGGTTCACTATCTCCTCTTGCGTTTAATCAATTTCACCACGTCAACGGCCTTTGAGCCTGGAAGATCCTGGGCGATTACCTTAACGCCCTTACGGTTCAACCTCAGTATAGCCTCGATCTCGCTTGAGTCAAGATAGGGAAACGAAAGGAACTTCTTTCGCCCTCAGAAAAGGAGGTTACTACAGTCCTTAAAGTGTCTCGATGCCAGGCATCGGTTGCAATTCGATCGTTGGCCAGAATTATTCCGGGGATGTCCAAAGCGAGTACCCATCCCACCATCACCTGGCCGTGGATCAAGCGATCGTCGATCCGAAACCACCCTACGGCACTCACGAGTCCATGGTAGGGATCTCTATGTTAGCCGGGGATACCATATTACCATGTGAATCTTTGCCCCACACGCGCAGCCGCAAAGGAAGGGCAGGCAAACGATCCCCGGCAACAACAGGTAAGGACGCCTCAATCGAGCGGTTGGCCTCCAGAGGGGGAATTGTGGTATCCAAGATAGTAAGATATTCCGACAGTTGAGGGTCCCGGACAACGGCTTTCAGGAAGATTGTATCCGAGTCCTTCAAGCCCCGGTTAACCAGGGAAACCAGAAGACGGCCCTCCTCGCCTGGTTCAAGGATGCCGTTGCTGTTTCCACCGATGGCATCATCGAACACGACCCCGGCTATCTCAAGACGGGGTCCGATCTTATACTTCGATGCAGGACCAGCAGTGCCTACGCAAACCCCAAGGGTGAGATATACCCGGTCAGGTGCATCCTTTACAATCAACGTCCCCAGGGTAGCCTGCAGACCAACCATCCTCACCGGAGACCAGCGTCCCATAACTTCAAAAGCAAGATAAGGGGCTTTGGCCCGCCAGCGACGCTCAAGGATGAAGGACAGCGGGCCGAGCACATCGTAGCGTTGTCCCCAACCAGAACCTCTGAGATTGAAGGCGATGAAATGTTTGAAAAATGCATCGTCTCTCCAGAAGGCTATCTTCTGATAAAGCGGAACACTCACATGCAAAGGCAGTAGTGAACCTATAAACTGACCGCTGTCGTAAGAGCCAAAGCCGTAGGATTCGACAATTGAAGAACCAATCCCTATATAAGACAACCCCAGTGTAAACTCAACAACGTTAAGCCGATTACATAAAGGCAACCCTACTCCGTAGTGAGCATCAACCGCTGCCCACTCCCGCACCTGAGTATCTCCCCAAAACGCCGCTGAAAACAGCAGGATCAGCTTAAGCAAATCTTGCTACTCGAACTCCGGTGCCCACCTGTAGAAACCATCCAGGGCTTCGGGTTGATAGAAGAGGATAGAATAACTCTTCTCACCCAGCATGAGAGTGCCCTTTCCCCCGGGAAGCCCTGTGAAGATTGCGAACGACACCTGAAGTTTACCTATACGTTCTTCCGCGATCAACTCGCCAAGTTCGGTAACCTTGCCGGAGTATACGTTCGCCTCAATATAGGTAGAGCTGAGTTCAACCACATCAAGGGGGTAGGTTGTGTACCCCACCCGGATAGCAGAAGGCTTAACCAGAACCTTCTGACGAACAGGCACGCCGCCTTCAGGCGTCGTCATAGACTCAAGTTCCTGAACGCGTGATATCACCTTAATCATAAAGGTCTCAGGTTGCATGAGGGTATCCCGATCTGAGAAAGCGAACCCGATACCTGCCAGTTCCAGAAGATAAACGCCTTCCTCCCTGGTAACGGTCTCATACGGCACCTGTGTCGCAATTAAGCCACCTACCCCAAACAGCACGGCAAGCGTAACGATCCTTTTCATCTTAGGCCTCCTAGAGATAACGCTCGGCTCTTTACATAACCACGATATCTACGCGCCGATTGAGATCACGTCCTGTGTGTGTACGGTTGTCGCCGCGCGGATTTGACTCACCATAACCAATAACCTTGATACGATCGGGCGAGATGCCGTTAGAGACCAGGAAATCACGCACCGACTGGGCCCTGCGAAGAGAGAGCTTTTGGTTGGATGCGGCATCTCCTACACTGTCCGCGTAACCGTTAAGCTGAATCTTGACCTCAGGATGCGCCTTAAGGACACTAACAGCCTCCTTGAGCGGGGCATAGTCTTGTGGTAAAAGACCGGCCTCACCGCGTCCGAAGTAGATCGAACGGAAGGCTATTGGGGGTGGAGGGGCCTTGGGGGCCACACGCTCCAGCTTGAAGTCAACCACCACCTCATCGGTATCCTCAAGTATCATGCTCTTGTGGGTCTTCTTGTAACCCGCGGCCTGTACGTCAACACGATAGGTTCCCGCAGGCACAACGGCACGGTAGTAACCGGACACAGCATCGCTCTTAAAGGAAGAAAAAACCGTATCCCCGGTTATGCTGACGAAACGAATCACCGCTTGGATGGGAGCGTTGTTAACGGCATCTGCTACGGTTCCAACAACCGTAGCTCCTCCAGTAACAGGAGCGAGCTCCAGCATCACTGTACCGCCCTCAAGCTCAATCAGCTCCGAGCCGGTGCGAGTGGGTACGTAATCAGGATGCTCGGCCACAAGGAAGAAGGTTCCTTCCGGGTACTCGACCGAGAAACGCCCGTCCGTACCGGTAACGTAGGTATCGATCCCAGGATGCCCCTCTATGTAGATCTTGGCCTCAGCAACAGGCTTCTGGGTAACCTTATCAACGACGATACCGTTTATGTATCCCTCAGCTGTTGGCATGAGATCGAAGCCGATACCGACTCCAGCCAAGGCGTGCCAGCGGAAAGGCGTCTGCATAGGCTCGATCTCACAACCCAGATTGACGTTAAACTTTACAACCCTGTCTCCGAAACCGAGTCGCAAACCAGGGGTTACACGAAGGTAGTTGGTAAAGTTTCCAAGATCATCCTGAGGTATATCGGCTGTTCCATCTACCAGGATACCACCCCACTCAAAGGGCCATACCTCTAAGCCAACACCGGTAAGAACGTTGCCGGTTCCCCCGCCAGGTAGAGTAAGATACTCATACCCGCCGTTTAGATGAATCCCAAGCCAGTCGAATCTGAAGGTCATAAGCCCTCGACCGCCGAAGCCAAAAACGCTCGTACCCAGACCCTGCATGTAGGCAAATCCGTCGATACCAGGTGCAAGGTAGACATTCTTTGCCTTGTTGAAGTATATGGGCACTCCCCCCTTCACGGAAAGGCCGAGATCGTTGTAGAGCTCTGCCATACTGGAGCTGTAGTTCCCGAAGGTCGCGTAACGCCCGTGTCCCCATAGCGAAAATTCAAGGTAGTGCCATGGGGTAAAGGATAGGGCCACATAGGGCAGAACCTCCGTAAGTTGTGCGCTGGTAAGAGAGGTAGCGGGAGCAACCACCGAGTCGATATTCATCATCGTCCCGAAGGCGTTCAGGTCAATGGTAAACATACCCATATCCTCGCAGGCACCGGAGTAAACCCTGAAGGTACCGCGATTTCCTAAAACAGTATTGTAGGGAAAGGCCACACTTGCAAGAATCAGAGCCACAAGCACGACTTTTCTCATAGCAAACCTCCTTGAATGGATTTCCACATTCGTCAGGGCAAATTCGCCCACTATTATAAAATTATACAACAAAACTAAGGATCTGTCAAGTCTCTTGGGAACTGAACTTAACAAGGCAAGGCGCACTACTTCATGCCTAATCCATATCTGCGAAGTGCCACCGTCTGGCGGAGGGTGGGGGTGAGACTTATAGTCTCCCCTTCCCCTCTATCCCCTCACACCAGGGGAGGGGAAGTTATTTTATCAAGACGACTTTCTGTGCCGACGACTTACCCCCACTCGACACTATGAAATACACCCCAGGCCCGTAACACCCGTAACACCCGTAACACCTCCCCCAGGTAATCATTCCAGAGGATTCAGTTGCGTGCACCTCATCCACCTTGCGGCCTGTGGCATCGTAGACTGAAGCTCGAAAGCCATCGGGTCTATCTTGATATCGCAGCACTATTTGAGAACCGATGGAGGTTATCACTTCCCAGTTAGGCGGCTTTTCAACAATCGGCTGCTCAACTACCCCTACCCCCATGTCCCAGTCGGAGATTAAGACCCAGGCCTCACAGATGCTATCGGGCGCGGGGCGGGGATATACCCAAACGATCCGGTCGTCGCACACCCCTACTACAGGTATAAAACAACCCTTAAGTGTGGTATCTATTCCGAAAGGCGCCGTATACTCGAAAAGATTAGTCTGTCGCCAAACCTCCTTGTCTCGAATCTCTCCAATTATGCCACCCGGGCGGAACCACCAGCAGTCTGGTTCTTCGTGTAACTTACTATATCGAAAATGCGTTTCAGCAAACCGCCCGTCGGAAGAGAGGGCAACTGAGAAAGTCTCTTCCCAGCTCGGGCATGCGCAGGGATCAGTTATCAGCAGGCGGCGGGGATAGGACGCCAACCCACGATGGGCGAACACTCGAGCCTCCAAAAAACCTTCATGATAATCCTCCCAGAATGCCCTGAAAAATGCCACGAAGCGGTCATTGTCGAGCCAAAAGAACTGGGGTTCCCTCCCGCCGTCTTCCCGTTCATCCAACAGATGTCCTCTTGGTCCCCAGGACAGGATAGGTTCATCTGCGGCATCAAACACCTGGAACCGCTGATAAGTCGAGTCCCGCCACCCCCCAATCTCATCGCGCCAGGTCACTGCCACGTCGCCTGCATCGTTCAGCGCCACCCTGGGAGAGTAGAAGTATACACACTCCTCATCACAAGCCAGGAAGGGCCGGTTCTTAGGATCACCCTCCATATCAAAGCGCTGGACCCACACGTAGTTCTTGTAAGTGGGGGGGCCAAGCTCTATCTCACACCAGGTTACTACGAACTCCTTATTATTGTTGAGGCTCAGGCCAATTGGGCCCGGTTTATTCGGGTGTACATTTAAGGGTGTGCGGGCAATCAAGGTGTGCGCAGAGCCAACAGGGCTGCCATCAGGGGCAAAACGCTGAAAGCGCACATACCGAGTATACAAAGCATACCAAGGCTCATCCTCCATCCAAATCGGCGTATCTGCCCAAAGCAGGATAGTGTTGCCTGCGGTGTCCATTTCAAGACAGGGGTAGTGGATCCACGAGGTGTCTGCAAGCTTTGGAAGCTTATAAGCCTCGGTCATTGGATTTCCGTCCCGGTCAAAGAAGCGGATAAAAAGCTCCGGCTCTAGAACATAGGTATTGAGGGGATCGCCGGTGGGTAGGCCGTCTATCCAGGCCACGGCAAAGTGGCCGTCTGGAGCCATGGCCGCACAGACATATCTCTGCTCATGGCCGGGTTGGTGGTCTGCTACCTGAAACGGCTCCACTACTACCCCGCTCCACAGGGTTAAAGCCAAAAGACTTATATTGATCATCTCTACCTCCTTTTATTTATTAAAGTCCGATTTCGCTTCTTGTCAAGCAGGAGGGGCAAAGCCCCTCCTGCATAAGTTGAGTTACTTACTCGTAGTATGTCCGGTGGCCAGAACAGGTACCTCCTCCAGTAACCCCTGGAGGGTTACTGCCAGTTACAGTCCAAGTTCCTGAATATGTAGACGGATCAGACGAGTAGTTGAATGTAGCACTCCAGGTCCCCCAGAAGTCGAATATCTTCACCAATTGACCGTACTCGTTGCGTTGAGAGCCATCGCCGTCCCAGTAACCTTCGCCTTCTTTTGTACCGCTTGTGCCGTACTCCTTTCCGCCGGTGAATGTAGCGATGTAGACAAAGATGCTGTCGCCAGAACCAGCAACACACACGAAAGCGATACGAGGTATCTGAATCCAAATACCAAACGTATCCCGATCTGAAGGAGGATCGAGGGTGTAGTCATCAACGGTGAGGCAACTACCCCCCACAATCGTATAGGCCGTGTCATTGTAGGCAAGGGTTCCTGAGTTGAACCACCCGTCCCAGCTTTCGTAGTAGTAGGCGGAAGCGCTGGTAGCGGCCATGAGCATCACCGCAACCGCGGCGATGAGCAGGAGTTTTTTAGACATAACTAAACTAAATAGTATCACAATGATAAACCGACGGCGGTATGAAAAAGGTATTTTGGGATCAGGCAGATACTGTCGAACGGCTTGGAAAGGCCGTTCGAAATTTGCTTCCTGCGATCTTTTAGCCGAAGGTTAAAGGAAACATCATATCCTTGACAAATCGCGTGTCTTGAATATAGTTAGCCTATGTTTGTCGGGCGATTAGCTCAGTTTTGGTTAGAGTGCTTGCTTGACATGCAAGAGGTCACTGGTTCAAGTCCAGTATCGCCCATTACGAAGCTGCTAGAGGGGCCTGGTGTCTGAGCTGAAGCCTCTACTCAAAGAGCTTCAGTCCACAGACCTCGAACTTCACGCCTTAACCGCCGAACGAGACGCGATCCCCCAAAAAATCGCCGCTCTTGAGCAGGAACTCAACCTGTTGAACCGCCGTCTTGAAGAAGCTAAACAAACACTCACAGACTCCCGTACGGAGCTAAAACTTGCAGAACTAAATCTGACCTCACAGGAAGAGACGCTCGTGAAGTACAATTCGCAGTTATTCAGCGCCAAAACCAACGAAGAATACAAAGCGTTCCTAAGGGAGATCGAAACCACGGAGCGCAAGAAGAACGAAATAGAGGACGGGATAATCACGCTAATGGAACGCATCGAGCAAGAGGAGGCGGAGCTCGCCAAACGAAAGGCCGAGAAGGAAAGAGAGGAAAGCAAGAAGAAACAGGAAATTCAGGCGGTGAAGGCTTCACAGTCACACTTGGAGGCCACGATCGAAGAGGTGCGCGAAAAGTACGAACGACTGCGCAGAGAGTTGCCTGACAATATCCTTGCGATCTACGACAGGATTAAGAAAAACAAACACGGATTGGCTGTGGCGCAGATACTGGATGCGAATCGTTGTTCGGGCTGTCTCAATCCTATCCCAACCCAGCAGGCAATCGAAGCCGCCCATTCCGAGGAGCTCGTATTCTGCGAGTACTGCGGACGAATCCTGCTTGTGTAACCGAGGCCAGAGGGGAACCACCAAAGATGCCGGAACATCCGTTAGACCAAGACAAAACCCCGTGCGAGGCCTGGATAGACGGCGCATCGTCAGGCAATCCTGGACCGGCAGGAGCTGGTGTTGTAATAAAGAAAGATGGAGAAACGCTGGGGACCTGGCAGGAATTTTTGGGCCAGGCCACCAACAATGTTGCAGAATACAGAAGTTTAACCCTGGTACTACGAAAATCGATCGAGTTGAAAATTGCACGACTTGTGGTATATACTGACAGTGAGCTTCTATACCGACAGCTCACCGGCCGCTACCGGGTCCGCAACCAACGCCTCAAGGATCTCTTTGCAGAGGTAAGGGAGCTGCTTAAACACTTCAAGACCTTCAGTATAAAGCATATCCCTCGCGAGCAGAACCGGGAAGCCGACCGGCTGGCGCAAGCGGCCCGAAGGCCAAGATGAACTTTGCAGCTCAACTGATACCATACCTTTCTCTTCTACAACGCAGTCTGCCTGAAGAAGCATCTCGTTCGGCAACCAGAATCATAGGGAAGATTCTTGCATCCCTCCAAAAAGCAAGGCTTAGGGTAGCTGAAAAAAACCTTTCTTCACTCGGATTAGAACCAGATCCAAATTTGGCCAAAAGGACTATCCAAAACTGGACACGCTCCCTATCAGACCAGATACGTTCACTTTGGGTATCAAGAAATGAACTTCTGAATATAGTAGAGGTTGATGGTATGACCAATCTACTAAAGGCTCTGGATGCCCATCGCGGAGTGATACTCGTAACCGCTCACCTTGGGAATTACGAGCTTGCCGGCTCTTATATTGCGGCACAGGGCCTACCCATATCAGCAGTGACGGAAGAGATCCCAGGCGAACATACCAAAGCCATAAACCGAATACGCCGCCGATTCGGGATGGGAGTAATCGGATACTCGAATATCCCAAAGATGATCGAGACAGTTCGTGAAGGCAAGATACTCGTTCTTTTAGCCGACCGTGACCTGGGGGGAAAAGGGATAAAGGTTAAGTTCGGAGAAAGGCTGCGACGTGTGCCGACAGGTCCTGCTATCCTTGCACTGCGAAGCGGAGCCTTGCTGCAAACAGGGTACTTCGTATTCCAGAAGAAAGAAAGAAGGTATCTCTGCGTAATCAATCCTGCGATAGATTTAGGAGTAAGTGGATCGCTCCAGCAGAAGATTTCTCTATTGACCGAGGCGGTAACCGAGGAACTGGTTGCAGCCATCCGCAGCTACCCTGATCAGTGGTTCGTGTTCCAGGACGAATGGCCCTCCTCAGCCCTCCTCAGCCCTCCTCAGCCCTCCTCTCCTCAGAAGCCTTCCTTAAATACTTGACGCAACCCAAATCCTGAGTATTCTACGTGAGATGAGGAAAGTCAGACTTGCGATCCTTGCATCGGGGCGCGGCTCGAACGCAGTGGCGCTCATAAAAGCCACTCAACAAGAAAACTTCCCTGCCGAGGTAGTGCTGGTGCTTTCGGACAACCGGAATGCACCGGTACTTGAGAAAGCACGCAGCCTTGGAGTGAAGGCGATCTGGCTTGATCCGGGTCCCAAATGCACCTTCCTTATACCTGAGGTGGAAAAAAGATGGGTGGAGGTATTAAGAGAGCACAACGTAGACTACATCCTTCTTGCCGGATTCATGCGTGTGCTGAAGAAGACCATACTTGATGCCTTTGCGGGCCGGATACTAAACATCCACCCTGCCCTCCTCCCATCGTTCAAAGGACTGGATGCACAGCGTCAGGCATGGGAGTACGGGGTGAAATACAGTGGTGCGACGGTACACTTTGTTGACGACTCCCTTGACAGCGGGCCGATAATCCTGCAGGAGCCGGTCAAGGTTGAAGACGACGATACACCTGAGAGCCTTGCGGCAAGGATTCTGGAGGCCGAGCACCGCATCTATCCTGAAGCGGTAAGGCTTCTTGCCCAGGGACGTTTAAGGATAGAAAGGCGAAGGGTCAGGATACTTAAGGAGAAGCATGGCGGATAAGCTGAACGTAGCGGTTGTGGGATGCGGAGCCAGGGCGCAAACCGCGCATCTTCCATATCTTAAAAAGAATCCGCGCGTGGAGATAGCGGCACTCTGCGACACGGATGAAGTCAAACTCGCATCACTGGGGGAGCGTTACAAGGTAGGAAGTGTAAGCATCACCTACAACGAGATCCTCAACGACCCCTCGATTGATGCAGTGGTAATAACCACCCCCACCCATCTGCATCATCCCATGGCCCTGGCAGCCATTGACTACGGCAAGCACGTCTTCGTAGAGATGCCGATAGCGCTCACCGAGGATCAGGCAAGAGAGATGATAGGTGCCTCCCGGCGAAAAAAACGCGTGCTGGCCGTGGCGCACAACGATCATTTCAGACCCGACGCAATACTCATGCGCCAGTTCATGGAACGCAAGGAGGTTGGGGATTTGATGTATGCAAAGACCGGCTGGCTGCGCTCCGCCCGGAGGTGGGGGCGTAAAGAATACCAGGAGGAAAGATTGAAATCGGGCTCCGGGGCTTTCCTTACCCTGGGCATACCAGTAATAGACCTTGCACTGTTTGTGCTCGGCGAACCTGAGCCCATCTCCATAACCGGCATGGCGTTCAGGAGAACCACTAATCTGGAGGCCGAGGATTCCGCGGTGACACAGATAAGGTTCAGCGACGATACGCTTCTGCTGGTTGAAGTAAGCTGGATACTGCACGAGGCGCGCGACATACTATATCTGAACGCTTACGGAACCAAGGGCGCCGCCCTTTTTAACCCGCTGGAGATCCAGAAGGAGATGTTCGGCAGGCTGGTGAACGTGGCGCCTGCCATGAACAAAAAAAACCTGGGCCCTACCTCGTATCAGGGTCAGATCAACGCATTCGTGTCTGCAGCAACCGGCAAGGCTCCCTTCCCCGTCCCGCTTGATGACGCGCTGCTTTTAACGCGCATAGGCGACGGGTTTTACCGCTCGGTCAGCCAACGAAAGGAAGTCCAATTAAAGCCCTTGAAAAGCTAGCCCGATTTAAGTGGGCCGCAGCCCTTGGCTCTGGATTAGCGCTTTCATTCGCCTTCGCACCCTACCCAACGCGATTCCTGGCATTCATAGCGCTCGTGCCGCTCCTGTGGCTCATAGAAACTGAAAAAAAAGTCTTTCTTTACGGTTATCTGTTCGGGCTGGGCCTGGCCGGAGGCCAGATGTGGTGGCTTGTTTCGCAGACCTACCCATTATTGCCCCTGATACGATTCCTGCTGTGGATAGGCGTCATCCTGTTGGTTGGATTCCTGGCGCTCTTCCCTGCTCTCTTTGCATCGCTCACCAAGAGAATAGGTCTCTGGGCCGCGCCGCTTATCTGGCCTGCGGTCCAGATGCTTCGCGAGCTTACCGACCTTGCCTTCCCTTGGGAGCTTCTGGGCTACAGCCTGACCCCGTGGCCGCTTTTTACCCAGACAGCATCCATATGGGGGGTATACGGGCTGGGTGCTCTGATCGTGCTTGTGAACCTTGCGATCTACGAGCTCTTGCGCGGCTGGAAGCAAAGAGCGCTACGATTGCGCTGGGGAGCGATACTTGGTGGCACACTTCTATTCATGGTAGGGTTCGGTGCCATTCGATTGATAACCGCCAAACGCACCTCTCCAATTAAGGTTGCCCTTATCCAGCCGAATGTACCCACGGTTCTTAAGGGATCCAGAAACCTCTATGACTCACTAATCACAGCCATGCTCGATCAAACGCGGCAAGCTGCACTAACAGACCCGGATCTCATCCTATATCCGGAGACTTCCACCCTGGTTGATCTCACACGGCCCGGGGACTACTCATCCCTGTATCTTGATCTGGTTGACAGCCTGGATATTACGCTTGCAACAGGTATCCCGCATTTTGTAAGGGTCGCAGGACGCTCGCGTTTTGCAAACGCTGCCACCCTGGTTCATCCGGACGGCTCGCTCGATAAGGTCTATATCAAGATACGTCTGGCTTCTTTCGGGGAGACTATCCCCTTTGAACACATCTTCCCCTTCCTCGCAAAGATAGACGTTCAAGGCGGGCACCACTATCGAGGCAAGGAGTACGTCGTCTTTCACCACGCACCCGAACCACTCTCATTCCTCATATGTTACGAGTCGATCTTCCCGCTTCTGACCCGGAACTTCGTGCATAAGGGTGCAAGGCTTCTCTGCAACGTTACCAACGATGTGTGGTTCGGTCAACTTCAAGGACCGGCTCAGCACGCCGAGATGGCGGTTCTGCGAGCGGTTGAGAATGGCGTGCCCTTGATTCGCGCTGCCAACAACGGCATCTCGATGATCGTAGACCCCTATGGAAGGGTACTGGCCCAAAGTCCGCTTCTGGTAAAAACCATCGTTACCGGTGAGGTCCCTACATCCATAGGCCGAACCGTCTATACGAGCTTCGGCTTCCTCTTCCCATACCTGGCCGCGGCTGCAACCGCCGCGCTCCTTGTGATCAGCATAGTACGGAAGAAGAAAGAACGCAGCAAGCAGCCACTCAAGAAGAAAAAGAAGAAGTAAACCAATTCACAGTCTGTAGCTCAGAGCTGACAGCTTACAGCTTACGGCTGACAGCTGACGGCGTTAACTCCTTGACTTAAATTAATCTTTTTTATATAATATAAATGTAAATTTTAAATTTGATAGCGGCCCGCTCAATCTGCGGATTATGACTTCCTTGTCGAACACTATGCAGATCGGTAAGGGGGAACACTCGAACACTATGCATTTGTCTATAATGCTAACCTTCCAAAAGGTTACATGGGGGGCCGGGCGCAGGGGCTTGGTTATCTTCAAAAGGGTTACAAGGAAGGGGGACGGGAAGGGACCGAAAAGGTCTTACCGAGCAGGTTTCGTTCCTCGAAAAAGGTTACAAGCGCAGGGGGCCAGATGGAGTCTAAGGTGAAGGGAACCCGGATCGTCTGAGTATGGGGGAACATCTCTCTGAGTGCTCGGAACCCTTCGATCCTTACTCCGTGACGATTTTTCCCCGGCTTGCTCAATAGATCGTTCAGCGCCTGGCGTTCGCGGTGGCGGGCGACTTTAAGGGAGCTCACAGTGTATTTCCGCTCGTCTTCAATCGAAATAACCAGGCGAGCTTTATCCGTTCCTATCCTGAACCGCCGTCTGAGCAGTTCATAGCGCCAGTTAAGGCCGGTGCCTCGTGGAAAGAAACGGGGAGAGACAAAAAGGGGCTTAGCACGCCCGTATCCTCGAGACTGGAGCCAGACGTAGAGGCGGCTTCGCGCGCCGCCTAGATCACCGGTTGAGATGGGATCGGATGGAATCACCCACGCGCCGCCGTCCCAGTAGGTCTGAGGAAGGGTTATGCGTTCGCCGAATCGGTAAGGCGGGAGGTCATTACGGGGTGCCCCTTTCCGGTCGCTGCGGTGTAGTTGGCCTTCGTGTATCCGCCGCGCCAGGGTGAACCAGACCCAGAAGGGGAGAGGGGGCACTTTAGTCTTCGTAGTGTTTACCTCCCGGCCAATGATATTGCTTCATCCTTTTTTCGTAATTAGAAGGTAAATATCCCTTCTCTCTGCATAATGTATCTACCTTCATCCACATAAACCCCTCTAGCATCCTACAGAGTTCATCCTCAGAACACTCCGGATTTGCAAGAGCTAATACTAGTATCCCCCCCATCAGTTCGGTTGTGATCGTGCTATTCGCGTCGTTTACGGCGAGGCGAATTTCTTCAACCGCATCAACATTAAGCTCTTTGGCTTTTTCATAGAAGGCCGTAGTGGAGTATCCTTGCAAAGAGACCCCCTCCTTTATTTTTGCCTTGATGATACTATCTGCTTGAACCGTACCCCGAGGGAGAAAATCGCTATTGTCAAAGATGTTACCCTCTCCCCATATGACGTTACGGCTTATTCCCTCTGCGCCATCTAGAATAAGGATACCGGTAATCTGGTTTTCTAGAATCCCAAACCCCTCTGTAGATATAGCCCGGGCGCACCCCCCCAGGCTCCCCCCCACTATCAACAAAAGCCCTATTGCCAACCGCTTGCCCATGTCTTCTCCTTTATGTTTGAGTCGTTCATCCCTTTATTATCACCGCTTCCCGCAATTTGTCAAGTTTTGGCCTTTACGGGTTGCCCCTCGAACAGGGGGTATACCCCCGCCGGATAGCCTCCGCTTTGGAGATCGGGATGCAGCTCCGGCTCAAATAACGGCAGCCTGCCCTGTGATACTTAGCCCCCGTGCGAGTGATATAGACTGTTTCCTGCTGGGAGGAAGGCGCGGCGGGCGCGAACACCACCGCCAGCGCCCACAATTCAGAAAACTCTTCTGCGTAATTATTTCTTAGAACAGACAAGAGTGTCTGTTCCACATTACAATCTTAATATCTCAATCCATCTTTGCGGTCTCTGTGTGATCTGTGGTTATTCCTGGATGCCTTCAGGCGATACCGGCAAGGTGAACGCCGTAGGCGAGAAACTGGGAACAGATAAGGTTGCCCTCCACAATCGTATCGAATAAGACATCCGAGTAAACCCTCTCCCCTCTGGTCAACCAAAGCATCACGAACGCATAGGCGAGATTAAAGATAAGGAGCAAAGCGAGTATTGAGCACCATCCAAGGATAAAGGAGGCAACAAGTCCACAAGCGGCTAAGAAAAGCACCGCCGCTCCCAGTCTGCGGGTAAGGCTCTCGCCGATGAGGACGGGTATGGTCTCGCGGCCCACCATTCGGTCGCCCTGGACATCGCGGATGCTGTAGACGAGCGAACGTGTGAAGGCCAGGCTGAATACGAAGAGAGCCGCGATGCCTGTGGCCGGGCTGAAAGTTGAACCACTTGCGGGAACGACCAGCAGGGCAATAACCACGGTCCAGGCAAGCCCGAGGAAGAGGTCCTTGGAGCCCGGGATATCCATAAGCCTGCGTGCGCCGAACCTTCGCTTCCCGAAAAGCTCAACCCGATAGACAAGTCCTAAAAGGGACATCGCAAGGATCAAAACGAAGGTAAAAGGCCCCAGCAGGTAAGAAACAACGAGGGTAGAGCCTATTCCCAGAAGTCCCAGTGTGAGCAGTAATCTTCGGAAACGGGCATAGAATCCGACACGGGCAGGATAGTTGATCTGGGTGGAGAAGGCATCGGTAAAATGGTTTAGAAGGTGCATCCCGAAGATGTATGCGGCTACTATCCATTGATAGTAAAGCTCGGGTTCGATCCCCTGCAGGCGGGATGAGGTGTAGAGCAGTTGTGCCGCGGCGAACGCTACGAGCAGGTTGCTGCGCACCACAAATCGCCACACCTCTGTGAGGAAGAAGACGAAGGATCTCCTCTCACCTCCTGTGCGTTCAAGCGCATTGAGCACGCGGCGAATCATCCACGAGGGGGTCGAGGCCCCTGCGGCTACTCCTACAATCTTGAAGCGCCGCAGTTCCTTGCGCGGCAGATCGGCCTCTGTCTCAACGTGAAAAGCGGGTATCCCCTCTTCGGTGGCAACCTCTGCCAGTCGCCGAGTGTTGGCGCTCCCCAACCCTCCAACGACAACCATCGCTTCTACCTCCCTGGCAAGCTCCCTCGTCTCAAACTGACGCTCATCGGTCGCCCCGCAGATGGTCTCATGTATCTCGGCATCAGGTCTGATGCGGCAGACCTCTGCCTTCATCTCCTCCCAGACAGCCAGGTTCTGCGTGGTCTGCGCCAGAAAGGTGATCCCTTCCTTTTTGGGAATTCGCTTTAAGACCCTGCGAAGAGAGGCTGGATCCTTCACCACACTCACCCTCTTACCGACGTGTGCAGCGATAGCCTTAACCTCGGAGTGGTCCCTGTCTCCGAAGATAACGACGTGCCTGCCTTTATTGCCGGCGCGTTCGGCAAGCTGCTGAACCCTCGCAACCTTTGGACAGGTCGCATCAATTATGGCAAGATTACGTTCGCGGAGCTTCTTCTTTATCTCTGGACTTACCCCGTGAGAACGGATGATTACCGAGGCGCCGTCAGGGATCTCTGCAACTCTTTTCGCCACCCGCACCCCCCTGAGCTTGAGGATTTCAAGTACCTGGGGGTTGTGGATCAGTTCGCCAAGGGCGAAAAGATTATCCGCATGAAGTGCCTCGTCGAACGCCCTGTTGACCGCCCTCCTGACCCCGTAGCAGAAGCCCGAGGCCCGAGCAAGTTTTATCTTCACGTTCTGGGATAAGGTTTGGCAGAGTTGCGCTCCGCCGCGATCCGATCGAGATCGGCGTCGGTCACCGGGGTGGGGTATTCGCCAGAAAAACAGGCGGTGCAGAAGTTCATCTTCCTGCCGCCTGCAACCGCGGCTACCATGTCATCGTAGGTCTGATAGATCAACCGATCGGCGCCTATCAAACGTTCAATCTCTTCCTCGGAGTGGTCCTTGGCAATGAACTCGTCACGGGTAGCCATGTCGATCCCGTAGACGCAGGGCGAACGCAGAGTTGAGCCGTATACCGCGTAGTAAACCTTCGAAGGCCCGGCCTGACGAACCAGCTTGATAAGCTCAAGCGAGGTGTTCCCGCGAACGATGGTATCGTCAACCAGAAGAACCTTCCTCCCTGCCAGTTCGCTACGAACGGGATTGAACTTCTGCCGAACCGAGGAACGGCGCTTGGTCTGGGTAGGCATGATGAACGTCCGCTGAATGTAGCGGTTACGGATAAGCCCTTCCGAAAGATGCCAGCCTGTTGCCTCGGTCAAGGCCAAGGCCGCGGGACGTCCGGTGTCAGGAACAGGCACCACCATATCCGGCTCGATCCCAGCCTCGCGGCATCTTTTTGCCAGTGTCTCACCCAGACGCCTGCGGGCCTCAAGCACACCTATACCGTCGATAACCGAGTCGGGTCTTGCAAAGTATACCCACTCAAAGATGCAGGGATGATGGTTCGGCTCCGAGATCTGGCGCCGGGTGATGCGACCGTCGGTGGAAACATGAACCGCCTCACCTGCAGATACGTCACCCAGGTTCTCAAAACCCAGGAAATCGAAGGTAACCGTCTCAGAGGCGAATGCGGTCATAGTCTCCTTGCGGCCCATCACCAATGGACGGATACCCAGGGGATCACGGAATGCCAACAGGCTGCCGTCGCCGAGCATTGCCACAACCGAGTACGCACCCTGCACCCTTCGGAATACACCCCCCACCGCATCAAAGAGATCGTCTGCGGAGAAAGCGGACGAACTCTTATGCACCAGCTCGTCGGCGAAGACGTTCAGTATCGCCTCAACGTCCGAGGAGGAGTTGAGCTGCCTGCGGTGTACCTTCTGCAGCTCCTCCTTGAGGGCGACGAAGTTGATGACGTTCCCGTTGTGCACCATGGCCACACCGTAAGGGTAGTTCACGTAGAAGGGCTGGGAGTCCTCGGGCGAGCCCCGGCCTATCGTAGGATAACGCGCCTGGCCGATGCCTACCGGCCCGCGCAAACGAGAAAGGTTCTTGCGATTAAAGACCTGCTGAACCAAACCGATCCCCTTCTTCAGGTGCAGGATGCCGTCAAAGGTCGCGATGCCTGCGGCATCCTGGCCCCGATGCTGCAGGGTTAGCATGGCCTCGTAAAGATCGTAGACTACGTCACGACCCTGACCGATTATGCCCACTATGCCGCACATCAATTCCCCTATCGGCCTGACGAATCACTTTCCGGTGATTCGGCTGGTTGTAAGTGTCCGGTTGAGTCCGTCTGCACCGTATCATTTCTGACGGTATCTCGCGGATCAATCATTTCGAGCCGCTCCTTGGCCATCTGGCGAAGGAACTCGGGGTCCGAAGCAAGTCGCTCGAGCTTCTGGTGAGTGAGCTCGATCTCTGCCTGAAGCTGAACCATGCGTTTTTCAAGCTCTGCTTCACGATGCTTCATCTTTATCAGCTTCACAAGACCGTTCGGTCCTGCCAGGAACAAAACGGCAACCACCGCAACCACGGCAAGAACGATTAACCAGCGTCCGCCCTTTTTCATGTGAAGAGTCTGGACCCAAAGAAGGAAGCGCCCGTCTCCTCTTCGATCCTTAAAAGTTCATTGTACTTGGCAACTCGCTCGGAGCGCGTGGGAGCGCCGCTTTTGATCTGGCTTACGTTGGCGGCCACCGCAAGATGTGCAATGGTGACGTCCTCGGTTTCGCCAGAACGATGCGAGAGAACCGTGTGGTAGCCTGCATCCTGGGCAAGACGAATGGCATCCAGGGTCTCGGAGAGCGTACCTATCTGGTTGGGCTTGACCAGCAGCGCGTTAGCCACCCCCTGCTCGATGCCGCGTTCAAGTATCTCAGGATTGGTAACGAAGATATCGTCGCCTACGAGTTGAACGCGATCGCCCAGGCTTGCCGTGAGAAGCTTCCAGCCTTCCCAGTCGTCCTCGGCCAGGCCGTCCTCGATCGAGACAAGATTGTAGCGCTCCAGGAGTCCCTCGTAAAACTCAACCATATCCGCTGCGGTAAGATCGCGCCCGTCCAGGGTGTAGCGTCCGTTTTTGTAAAACTGGCTGGCAGCCACATCGAGCGCAAGGAATATCTGTTCTCCTGGCACATAACCTGCCTTCTCAACTGCCTTAACAAGAAAACTTATCGCCTCGTCGGTATCGGCAAGATTGGGAGCAAAACCGCCTTCGTCACCGATTCCGGCATCCACACCGGCTTCGACGAGTTCCTTCTTGAGTGCATGGTAGATCTCGGCACCTGCACGAATCGCGTCGGCAAAGCTATCAAATCCTGCAGGAACCAGCATGAACTCCTGGAACTCGATGTTGTTTGCAGCATGAGCACCGCCGTTGATCACGTTGAGAAGCGGAACTGGCATGGTGTAGCCGACTATACCGCCGAGATAACGGTACAGTGGAAGACCCAGGCTTTCAGCCGCGGCCTTGGCAACCGCAAGGGAGACACCCAGGATCGCGTTTGCACCAAGCATTGACTTGTTCGGGGTGCCGTCCAGCTCGACCAGGATTGCATCAATAACTCTCTGATCAAAAGGGCTTTCACCGATCAAGGTCTTACGGATCGCGGTGTTTACGTTACCGACCGCCTTTAGAACACCATTGCCGCCGTAGCGTTTTTCATCACCGTCGCGAAGCTCAATCGCCTCACGCTCGCCTCGGGATACGCCCGAAGGAACCATGGCCCTGCCCGATGAACCGTCATCCAGAAAACACTCCACCTCAACCGTAGGATTGCCGCGTGAATCCAGAACCTCACGGCCGATAAGATCAAGAATACCTATCATGTCTTCCTTTACTCGCCCTCGGCTGAAATACTATCATACTCTTTGCGGCGCTCCGCATAGAGCGGAAAGCTCTCGCAAATCTCGCGAACCTTTGTCTTTACACGAGGATAAACCTCTTCGTCGTCAATGTTTGAGATTACCTCATCTATAAGCTCCGCCACCTTTGCCATCTCAGGCTCCTTCATACCGCGGGTGGTGAGAGCCGGTGTTCCCAGTCGGATGCCTGAAGCAATGAAAGGCTTTTCAGGATCGTAGGGTATGGTGTTGCGGTTGCATGTGATGCCTGCCCGCTCCAGCCTGCGCTCGGCCTTGCGTCCGGTAACGCCCTTGGAGCGCAGATCAACGAGCATGAGATGGGTATCGGTGCCGCCAGCCACCAATCGGTAGCCGCGCCTGGCTAATCCATCGGCAAGCGCCTTGGCGTTGGCTACGATCTGGCGCTGATAGAGAACGAACTCCTCGCTTAAAGCCTCCTTGAACGCCACTGCCTTGGCAGCGATCACGTGCTCAAGGGGTCCTCCCTGCATGCCTGGGAAGCTTACCTTGTCAACGGTCTTTGCGTATTCCTTCTTGCACATGATCACAGCACCGCGCGGGCCCCGAAGCGTCTTGTGAGTGGTGGTGGTGGTGATGTCCGCATAGGGAATGGAGGAGATGTGAAGCCTGGCCGCAATAAGCCCTGCGATGTGGGCGATGTCGGCAACCAGGTAGGCTCCGACCTCGTCGGCCACCTCGCGGAACCGCTCGAAGTGCATGGTGCGCGGATAGGCCGAAGCACCGGCGACGATCATCTTCGGCTTTACCTCACGGGCCAGTTTAAGAAGGGTATCGAAGTTTATCTGTTCTGTTTCAGGATCAACCTCGTACTGCACCACCTTGAAGAACCGGCCTGAGAAGTTTATGGGGTGTCCGTGCGAGAGGTGGCCGCCGTGCGAGAGGTTTAACCCGAGCAGGGTGTCGCCAGGGTCTGCCAGGGCGAAGTAGGCGATCATGTTTGCCGTTGTTCCGGAGTGGGCCTGTACGTTCACGTGGTCCGCGCCGAAAAGCTCTCTGGCGCGCTCAATCGCAAGCTTCTCCGCCTCGTCAATGAACTCGCATCCGCCGTAGTAGCGTCCGTACTTGGAGTAGTCTATCTCGTCAGTCTCCTTACCCCACTTGTATGGATAGCCCTCGGCGTACTTGTTTGTCAATACCGACCCAAGAGCGGCAAGCACCGCCTCGGAGACGAAGTTTTCCGATGCAATCAACTCCAGACCCGCATGTTCCCGCTCGGTCTCGGCCTTGATTGCCGCAAATACTTCAGGATCCGTGTTATACAACTCCTTCGAGTACATCAAACCTCCTTTGTTTTCATAAGATCCAGATACCGATATTGGGTCTCACCACAATTATTAAACTGCGATCCTTTGCCCCGCAGGGCAAAAGAAGCATATGAACTTCTTTGCGTCCATAAGGCCTCCTTGGAACCCTTGAACCTTTATTTTATACTCATTGTAAGCCAAGTCAAGGGCTAACTGTAGATTTAAAGGCTTTTTTAAGGGAGCCGACCCTTTAGCTTGCAAAGTCGCTTTGCCGCCTGGCGATCTTGACCTCTTGCTGCCTGGTAACGATGTCCTGGACAATCTACCTTTAGCCCTTGACAGACCGCAGCTTCGTAGTATTCTTTAGTTGGAGGCAGCAGTGGTGCAGATAGTTTCGTGGAGGGCAGGGAGAATAAAGGAAACAGAGGGCCTCGCTTCCTTTGCAAAGGAACCGAAGGAAGGGCTTTACTGGCTTGACCTCAGCGAAGCTGCTCCTGGGGAGCTGGATCACCTTGCCCGGGTCCTTGACCTGCATCCGGTAACCAGGGAGGCCCTTTCGAGATCCACGAACCGTCCGCGGCTCATGGATTACGGGCGTTATTTCTCGCTCACCATACACGTTCCCGGAGGACACCTTGCAGAACCGCACTCCCATGAGATAGACATCGTGGTAGGCACGAACTGGGTAATTACCGTACACGAGAAGAAGATCAAAGGCCTTCTGGGGATACAGGAGCTTTGCCGCCGTCGCCCGGAGATCATGTCACGAGGATCGGACTTCTTTCTGCAGGAGATGCTTGATACGTTGCTTGAGCGGTTCTTCCCCCTGCTGGAGTGGTTTGACGAACGCATTGGCCGTCTGGAGGATGAGGTGACAAAGGGCTATACCGCAGAGAAGCTCTTAAATCGGGTGGCCGAGCTGCGTCGGGCAATCTCCGGCCTGCGCCGCACCATGGTCAACCAGCGCGAGGTTATCGCCCGTCTTGCCCGAAGCGAGGTAAAGCTCATCCGTCTCGAGAACCAGCCCTATTACCGGGACCTCTACGAACAGATCATGCGCGCAGCGGACTCGGTGGACGACGCGAGGGAGCGACTCATCATGCTCCGCGAGATGCACATGAACCAGGTCTCCAACCGCATGAACGCGGTGATGAAGGTTCTGACCGTATGGGCGACCATCTTCCTGCCCCTCACCTTCCTTGCCGGGGTGTGGGGGATGAACTTTCGCTTCATGCCCGAGCTTGCCCAGCCCTGGGGCTACTGGTCCGCGCTGGGAGTGATGGCGGCGGTGGCGATTGTAATGATTTTTTTCTTCAAAAGAAAGCGTTGGCTTTAGACAATAGGCTTCGACAAGGAGGAGATATGGCGAACGAAAAAAAAGGAGAGCAGGCTAAGGAAGCCCAACTGCATCCTGCACGCAGGTTCGACGCGCTTTGGTGGATCGTTATTTACGGCCCCATCGTCTGGTGGATCGCGATGCTGGTGCTGGTGATTTTGAAGAAGATCGGCTGGAGCATCTTCATCAGCACCGGATTCATTGTCATGGGATGCTTTTACGGGATTCAGGCGGTGCTGCGGATGCTTGTCAGACCTCTGGGAAGAGGATACTCAAAAGGCCATCACATCGCGTTTCTTGTAGCCGGCCTTTTCTGGGCAATATTGGGGATAATCCTGATCTTCGTAACCAAGGGGCTTTAAGGGGCCGACCTTCAGGTCGGCCCGCCTTCCTAAAACCGGAGGGCGGAACCTACCAGGTGAGACGATCCAACTCGGCAAGGAACCTTTTCGTCTCATAAGCAGGGTTTTCTGCCCCAAAGACAGCCGAGATCACCGCAACACCGTGGCATCCGGCATCGAGCATCTCGCCTGCCCTCTCGGGCGTGATCCCGCCTATCGCATAGCAAGGCAGGCGGCTTGCCGCGACCAGTTCCCTGAACCCAGGCAAGGATACCGCCTCCTTGTGCTTGGTGCTCGAAGGGTAAGGACTTGAAAGACCTATGTAGGAGACATCACTCGACGAGGATTGCCTGACCAGCGCCATATCTTCGTAGCATGAAACGCCGATGATCGCCTCTGGACCGAGTATCTTACGTGCATAAGGGACATTAGGATCGTCAGCTCCCAGGTGAACCCCGTCCGCGCCTATCTCCTTGGCCAGCTCAGGCGAGTCGTTGACCACAAACAGGGCGTTATATTTGCTGGTGAGTGCCCTGATCTCCTGACCCAGGCTTAACTGCTCACGAGCCTGGGTCTTCTTGAACCGAACCTGGAGGAATCTCACCCCTGCCTCAAGAACCTCGGCTACCTTCTGGATCAGCCGGACATTGGGCAGCACCTTCTCGTCGGTTACGACGTACAGGCGCGGAAGCCTCATCCCTGCATTGCCCTATCGAACGCAGACCAGAACGGATCAACCCTGGGGTGTTCCAACGACTGGCGCTTGCCATCGCGGATCACCATGATTCCCTCGGATACGGGAAGGAAGCGGCCTATCTGGGTTACCGGTGTTCCGTGCTCTTGCATGTGTCTTTTGAACGCCTCCCAGTGGTTCTCTTTAATCGCAAGTATCAGCGTTCCTTCACTTATGGAGATCTCCGGCTGCATGCCGAACATCTCGCATATCGCGCGTATCTCAGGATAGACAACGATCTCCTCGTAGTGCAGTTCGAGTCCTACCTTTGACGCCTCGGCCATCTCCATAGCCGCACCGATTACGCCGCACTCGGTTGCATCGTGCATCGCGCCAACGCCCTCCTCACGCACCCCGAAGCTGGCCGCGGCCAGCGCGTCGTCAACCGTGCTCATCTGGTTGAAGACCTTCCAGCCCTTTTGAGCAACCCCAGGACCAAGTTCGTCTTTGATCTTATCGTTGAAGAGCCTTGCAAAGATGCCTACCGCCTCAACCGCGGCGCTCTTGGTCATACAGAGCATATCGCCGGGCTTTGCCATCTGCGGGGTGATGTAGGCATCCTCGTCGCCGACCGCTATGAATGCCGCCCCCCCGACCATCGGGTAGTCGGTGCCTGTGTAGCGCGCGGTGTGCCCGCCGATAACCGCAGCACCGTATTTTTTCGACTCCCTGTCAAAGACTTTCCAGACCCTTGCAAATTGCTCCTCGGTGATGCTCATGGGCAGGTTGAAGTCCACCACCACGTAGGCTGGGGGAAGAGCTGAGGTGGTGACGTCTGATGCCAGGATGTGCCAGGCGAACCAAGCCGCCTCCTCCCAACCGTAAGGCGGAACGATGTAGATGGGATCGGTGGTTACGGCCATAACCTTGCCCGGCGCGGTGCGCACGATTGAGATATCAACCCCGTGATGCGGACCTACCAGCACCTCGGGGCGTGAAGCACCCAGAGCAGGATAGATTACGGATTTGAAGAATTCAGGTGATATCTTGCCTATGGTCGGAAACTTGGCTTCTTCGCTCACGGGTCCTCCTTGTCTATAGTCAACGATTACAGAGATTGAATTATAACCCTTAGCCCATTCATGTCAAAGAGTTAACGATTTATCCGCAGATTTCGCAGATGACGCAGATCAAGTTATGGAGTGCAACAACCGCGTTGTTGCTGTGCCGCATTGACACGGTCAATGCACTTCATAGATTTTCGTCCTAAAAATTATACTAGTGTGGCGCAGGCTCTCCAGCCTGCAGTTTTTCAGAAACAGCCTGAAGAGGCTGTTCCACATGCTTTATCCATAGATTTCGCAGATGACGCATATCAAACCAAAATCCGTGAAATCTGCGTAATCTGCGGATAGTTACTTCAAGTGATTGATTATGGGCGTTCCCTCGCCTGCGTAGAGAAGATCGGCCAGCTTGCGGTCTATGTATGCTTCAGCGGAAGCAACGGCATCGGCCATGGAAGAGCCCCTCGCTAAATACGCAGTTATCGCTGCTGAGAGCGCGCATCCGGTGCCGTGCACCTCGCGAAAACCTCGCCTGGGCTTAACGAATCTGCGGGCATCGGTCCGGGTAAGGTAGAGGTCCACCACCTGATCCTCTTTAAGGTGACCACCCTTGATGAGCACCGCTTTGGCTCCAAGATCGAGCAATGAGCGCGCCGCACCCTCAAGGGAGCGATTGTCAACGATGGTTATATCCAGAAGCGCCTCGACCTCAGGTATGTTGGGGGTGATCAGCGCAGCACGGGGAATCACCTCTTTTCGGTAAAGCTCTATCATCTGGGGGAAGGCAAGCAGGAGGCCTGAACCCGATTCAAAGATCGGATCGACCACGACAGGGAACGAGACCTTCTTCAGGAACTCGATTATCACAGGCAGCGCTTCAACGGTCAAAAGCCCGGTCTTGGCCGCACCAGGCGGACGGTCCTCAAGAAGGCAGTTGATCTGTTCCGAAACCAGGGCAGGATCGACGGCTTTCGAGGAACGCACCCCGAAGCTCGACTGAACTGTAATCGCTGAGACTACTGAAAGTCCATGCACACCCAGTTCGGTAAAGACCTTTAAATCTTCCTGGATACCCGCGCCTCCCGAAGGATCGGAGCCGGCTATGGTTAAAGCGAGTGAAGGTTTAGCGTTCATGATGAGCGTTTATCCAAGGACACGTATCCTTTCTGCTTGCCTCTGCGGTAGGCAAACCCTATGTTGTACCGCTGACAGCGCAGGCATCGCTTTGCTTCTTCCTGATCTGATTCTCCGGCCAATCCGCACATGGTCTCTACGTAAAGACCCGGATTCTTGTAATTGGTTTGTTCTTTTACCCGTGATTTTACCACAGGCTTTTTCTCGGTCCATGCAGCGCCCTCAAGCCTCTCAAGCCCGAAGTCAGGATCGAACTCGCCTAGCTTTTCAAAGAACCGGCCCAGGAAACGCGGTCTTAAGAAAAAATCCATGGCCCGGGCCGCCTTACGTCCGTCGGCCACCGCCTCGACAACCGTGCGAGGGCCGCGAACAGCGTCGCCTCCTGCAAAGAGCTTACGGCGAGGGATTCGGAGGTTGCGATTTACCTTGATCCTGCCGTCCACATCCACTGGAAGACCAAGATGTTCCATAAACTCCAGGTCGGGCTCCTGGCCCACCGCCACAATCACCGCCTCGACCTCCTCTACCCACTCTCTGTCCTCAACCGATTCGAGTGCCGAGCGCCGTCCTTTCCCATGATCTCTGAGCCTCATGCGTGCGAAGCGAACCTTGTTAACCCCCTCCTTCCCCTCAAATCTCAATGGAGCGGCCAGGAACTCGAACCTCACCCCTTCCTTCTCGGCCTCTTCGATTTCACCAGGGTAGGCAGGCATATGCTCCCGCGTGCGGCGGTAGAAAACTGTAATCTTCTTAGCGCCGAGCCTCAGCGCGGTCCGTGCCGAATCTATTGCGGTGTTGCCCCCGCCAAGTACCGCAACGTGACCGGAGAAGGAATACTTTGAGGAGTTCGTGCAGACATCGCGCAGAAACACAAGACCTTGGAACACACCTTTGAGGTCTTCCCCTTCTATCATCAAAGGCCTGGGTTTAGCAGCACCCAACGCGAGATACACAGCATCGTATGAGCGCTCAAGTTCAGCAAGATTAAGATTCTCACCCAGGACTTTGCCACCTGTGAACCGTATACCCTCGCTTGAGGAAAGGATGAAGTCTATGTCTCTCTTAAGGGCTTCGCGCGGAAGGCGGAAACAAGGAATGGCCACTGAAAGCAGGCCACCTGGCTGATCCTCATGATCGAATATGTCAACCGAATAACCTCGCTTTGCAAGGAAGTAGGAACAGGTCAGTCCTGATGGACCCGCTCCAACAACCGCCACCTTTTGAGGATGTCTGAGTGTAAATTTGACAGCAGGGAGTTCATGCTCTGCAGTGCTGCGCTTGAGTGCACGGATGGCCACAGGTTCTTCTATCCTTGTTCTGGTGCAAACCTCCTCGCAAGGTGCAAGACATATCCTGCCCAGGACAGCAGCGAGTGGAGCGTGCTCCCGGATCAGCTCATCCGCCTCGGCGTGGCGGCCCGCTGCGACCAGCGCTACGTAGTCTGAAACGTTTATCTCCGCAGGACAGTCACGCCTGCACGGGGCGGTCTGGAGCCGTGTGCCGCGGTAGGCGTCATAGGCAACAAGGAGATAATAGAGTCCAAACGTAACACCCCATAACAACCAGATGAGCCACGTTAAATTCGTGAGTTCGTTCTGGATCACCACTGTCCGTATCATGGTCAAAGGGAAGAGCACGAAACACGCGTCCAGGATAAGGGCAGCAATCCCGATACCTATTCTTCCGGTTGCGAGCTGGCCTAAACCTGGAAGAATGAGGGAAAGTATAAGCGATAAGACCCTCTTTTTACGCTCCCTGTCCCTTCGTTCGGCAACACTCATCACGTTAGAAGCCATAGCTCAAGCCTGCCCCTGCGCTCAGGTAGTTCAGAATACCCAAATCCGGTACGTCCGGATCGATCGCCGCGGCGTAACTACCAAAGAGCGCGGTTGTCGTGTTTGCACGGATAGAAAGATCAAGCCCCACACCCCGCCATGACAGCGTAGTGGATAGACCGAAGAACAGCCCGGGTATGGTGTAGATAGGCACCTCTTCTATCTTCGTTACGCGGTAGAAGATAGCCTGACTGAAGCGGACAGGTACCTTCCAGTTGTACCCGAAACCTGTCCCGAAGAATAATCCGCTGGTTCCATGCCCCCATGTTCTTGAAGTAGCGAAACTTGCATCAATAATCCAATCCCCAGGTGTTACTTGAATCCCTGCACGGAGAGAAGTTTGCGGGGGCAGGGTAAGCAACTCCCTCCTCTCCCCTTCAGTAACTTGAAGATCATCGTAGCCCAGCACCACGGTCATCTCACCCTTGAGAATCCTTGCATCACCGTCCACCTCGAGGTTCTGGGTGTTTAGCTCGATAACCCGAGGCAGTCCCCCTCTTCTGCTTCGCCCGGTCCTTGTGCGCAGTATGTTCGCGCCCAGGCTCTGCTGCAAGGAAAAACCCCAACTCAGTAAATCCCCTGGCCTCTCGATACCCAACACCACCCCGAGTTCATTCCCAACCAGGGTAGAAGAGTATCTGTTGGAGTATATCTCGCCCCCTTCAACTACCGCTGAAATAGCCACCCCCACGTCCCATTCGTCGGATTCAGAGTAGACACTCGCACCGGTTGGCTTCAACACAGGGGTAAGGGTATCAGTATAGTCAATCCAGCCATTGAAGGCGTTCCAACGAAAAGCGAGGCCGTAGTTTATCCCTTTGTCCTCGGTGGCAAGGATAAGATAGAATGGCGTTGCCCTGAGTCGGGTCAGGCCCTCAATGGCAATCAACCCGCCTCCTTCTCCCTTCAGGTCTATGAGTATAGGGATAGTAGTTCCTTCCTCCTGGCCGGGCAGATCGGCTTCGGTAAGGGTGTCGTGCAACGAGTATGCGACGCTGAAGGCAACCTCTGCACGGGCAAAAATATCCCCGTTGAAGCGGTCACCCTCTACGTAGGCAAAACCCACAACCACCTCACCCATCCTTACAGCAGCACCGCCAAGGTATATCCCGCTTGCCTCCTGGGCGTATAAGGATATCGGCAACTCCACCTTTCCCACGTAGGGTATATCGGAACTCAAGGTAAACTCCACGCCTCCGGTGCGGCCGAAGCCTGCGGCAACGGCTCCTGCGGCTGTTTTAACCGACGCAAGCCCGGCAGGATTGGTAACCGCGCCGCGTATGCCCGAAGCAGAAGCTGGATTCTGGTAATCATAGTTCAAAAGATAAAGATATGGATCAACGTAGTTGTAGGAAAGCACCCCTTCAACGCAGGCAAATCCCTGGAACGAGAACGCCGTATCCCCCACTATCTGTCCTGCAAGGGTCATCAATAAAAAAGTCCACCCCATTAGGATGATTATAAAACACATACCCCACAAGTCAACCACCCGTGGTTCGTGCGCCAAGAGATCGTTACCAGGGTTGGATGGTTTTGAGAGCTTGATTACGCATAAACCTGCCACTTTTGCGGCGATTTTTATCCTACATATCTTCTAGAATTACACTCCCAGGTTATCCTCCCCTCAGAAGCTTATGCAAAATAATGCCAAAAACATAGTATCATCTTTAATTGGCAGAATTAACTTAACAGACCCTGACTTTATCCTATAATCTATATGCGGCTACCCGGAGGGCGAGATGATAGCGGGAGAGGAAACAAAAAAACAACTAAGCCAAGGAGGCTAAAAATGAAGCGTAAACCAAAAACTCTCCTTATCATCGCCGCGGTTGCGGTGATGCTCGCAGGCGCCACCAGCGCTTACGGTGATGATTATACTCACGAAAGCTGGAACGGGTGGTTCAACTCAGGAACCCTTACCTACAATGACACGGCCTATACCTTTGTGGCGGGTGACAACCTGGTTGATGACTACACGGACGGAAGCCAGGATAGGTTTTGCCTTAGCTGTGTAGCTTATACCTCTTTCGCCTGCGTTGAGACTGACGACACCATTGAGGTTAGAGTATCTACGTTCACCGGCTCGAAACCCACAGTTCAAGAAGACCAAAAGGAAGGCCGCGGCAACTGGACAGGTACAGCGGTCCTCAAGAGATCCGGCCTACCCCCTGTGAACTTCACCACCATCGTAGGCACCTGGAATACAGGAGACGAATACGACGACATGTACTTCGACTATGATGACTATCCTGAGGAAGACGCCACCTATTCAGCAAAGTGGCGTGTAAGCAACAGTGATCCTGAAGGCCTTGAAGGAGAAGGCGGCAGTTCAGGCAAGCTGCTGGAGTAAACCTTAACCTTTGGAGGAGGGGCTTTGCCCCTCCTCTTTCTTGGCCTTGACATTGCCCAAGAACCGGCTTATGATTAGACAAAAAGGAGGTCGAGATGATCAGTATGAGTCTTTTAGCTTTAACCTTATGTGGCGGTGTTCTTGTGGAACCGTTTCGCATAGCCGATGCCGAACCTGACCATCAACAGGTTTGCCTTCGTACAGCAATGGCCTCTGACGGACGTTTTGCCGTAGCATGGGTAGACGAGCTGCGGATTGATTATCCCCCCTTCTGTGAATTGGAGCTTTTCGTTCGTTTCTTTGACTCCGACGGCAGCCCCTTAACCGACCCCTACAAGATAACCAAAGCGGCGGACACCAACCAGATAGGCGGTTCCCATCTTGACATGGATTCAGCAGGCAGCACCGTCCTGCTCTGGACAGAATATCCTTATCCGAATCCTAATGATGACCTTTTACGCTTACAACTTTTTGACCCGAGCGGCAACCCTATAGGTTCCCCTCAGACAGACCATCAGGGATATATCAGCTGGGGCAGCAACAGAGCGGTTGGGGTGAGTCTTAACGACAAGGGCGAGTTTGCTATAGCCTGGGATGGTGAGCCGATTTGCGCCAGACGTTATTCTTTCGATAGCGGTCCGCAGGGTGATCCCTTCATGGTTCACGGCGATCTCCCTGATGGTGTCTATTCCGACTATCCTGGTGTGGCGCTGAATGATGCAGGCGACCTGGTGGTAACCTGGTTTGAATTTCACACGAATGGGGATGGTTATCTCAAGTTTCAGGTGTTTGATGCCGAGGATGAACCAATCCTTGGCTGGGAGCCGATGGGGCATCTGGTGACTGATGATAGCGTTGGTGGCACCCGGGTTGAGCCTTACTGGCTGGATAACGACCGCTTTGCGCTCTTCTGGATTGATAAGGTCTGGCCCTTGAGTATAGCTGGACGTGTGTTTGCGGACAGGGGCCTGACGCGCCATCCCATACGAACGTTGATATGGAAAGATACCCTATGGTGTGCTCATGGCGGTCCAGAAGGCTGGTATTCCACCGCCGTTTCGCCTAACGACAGCTTTGCCTACACGTACATAAGGAGTTACACTGACTATCCTGATACATCTGATCCGTCCAAGCTACGTTGCTGGGATCATGGTGGAGGGATACTGGGATATATACAAAACAATGAGCCGATACGCCGGACCACCCTGTTTGAGTACACACCCCCCTTGGGCGCGGATACCGTGAACAGCATTATCAACAACTATCCTCGCACTCAACCCCCTGCGGTTGCCTGCTGCGATGATCGTATCGTTTGGGTATACTCCCGCCTCAACACCGACACCATCTTCGAGGCCTATGCAATGATCTCCGACTGGGACATGGGGGTAGGGGTTATGGAATCTCCCATCCAGACCGCATCACCCATCCGGCTTGAGGCATCCCTCAACCGGCTCTTCTACGACGTGTCCGGGAGTGTTACGGGCGAGGCAAGGCTTACCCTCTACTCCGCCGACGGGCGGAAGGTTCTTGAGGAAACTATCAAAGGAGAAGGAATCTGGCAAGCGCCTTCCCTTCCCTCCGGCGTCTACTTTGCAAGGGTTACAACCGAGGGTTACTCGGCACGCACAAAAGTCGTCGTGCTACGCTAACGGTCGGGTCCCCGCGCGGTCGTGGAACGGACGCGTGGGGTGAAGGCGTTTATTTCGCCAGGGTCAAGAACAACTCAGCCAGCGCCACAGGCAAGGTGATAATCCTCCACTAAACCTTGACAAACAGGGGGATGTGCCTTTAATAGACATAAAGGAGGTCAATATGCTTCAATTAAGTGTTTTGGCATTGGCGTTATGTGCTGGGACGCTTGTGGAGCCATTCAGGGTAGCAGACCACCAGCCCGGCCATAATCAAAGACAGGGTTGTGCGGCAATGGCCTTAGACGGCGACTTTGCCGGTGATTAAAGAACCTTGGGGGCGGGTGTCCCGCCCCCAACTTGACAAATCCCTGGTTTGTCTTATATTAACATTGGAGGTATAGATGAAAAGGACTTGCCAGCTTAGTGTAGCAGCAAGTCTGCTACTTGTTAGCATCCCGCTCTCTGCAGGTTGGATTCATACCTATGGAGGGGAATATGATGATGCTGGCCACTGGGTGGAACAGACCTTGGATGGAGGCTACATCGTCGCAGGTCGGCTCATGGAATGTGATACGGGTTCTTATTACCTCATCAAGACGGATTCCCTAGGAGATACCCTATGGACGCGCACCTACGTGCGGACCCCGTCATCAATGCTAGAACCAGAACCACCTGAAGCTCGTTGTGTTCAGCAGACCTCGGATGGAGGATACATTATCGCAGGGCGAAGTGGACTCTCTCTAATACTCATAAAAACCGATGAGCATGGCGACTCCTTATGGGGGCGAAATCTTTGTGTCACGTATCCCAACGGAGAAGGCATCTGCGTGCGAGAGACCTCGGATAAAGGATATTTAGTATCAGGAGGATACTCTACCTTTTTTCTCATAAAGCTCGACTCAGCGGGTGACAGGGTTTGGTCGCGTTACTATAGAAGGCTGGGCAAATATATGCAACTAACCCATGATGATGGCTGCATTATCACAGGAGTTAGTGACTCCAGCGTATGGCTAATGAAAACCGATAGTGAGGGCGATTCCCTTTGGGAACATCTCTACAGCTTAGGGGAGGAGGGACTTGCCACATGCTACTGCGTTCAGCAGACTTCGGACGGCGGGTATATCATAACCGGAGAGGCAAATCGTGTTCAGTCCCTTCCGGTCGCAAGCGATTTATTTATCTTAAAGACCGATGCAAGCGGGGACTCTGTTTGGGCGCGTCTCTATGGTGACGAAGGTCGCGACATTGGTTACTCCATTTACCAGACCCCTGATGACGGCTATATTGTTACAGGCGTGAAGGGGCTCGGGCCGTACACAAATAAGGGGGTCTGGCTCCTAAAGATCGATGAGCAGGGGGATAGCGCTTGGGCGCGTACCTTTGGCAGTGTCGGTGACGTGGGTGCATGCGTTCAAGTGACCTCGGACAGAGGTTATATCATCTGCGGGTCGACATACTCCTATGCTCCCATGCACAGAGGAGCGGATGTTCTCTTGATGAAGACCGATTCTCTGGGTGAGGTTGGCGGCGTTGCCGAGCAGCCGATTGTTGAAAAGCCGGCTAACTGGGAAGTGATAACCTCCATCGGTTCTCAAATAGTGCTGCGATATCAAGATAGACCCGATGGCTTTCGAGCTTCAATCTTCGACGCCTCAGGCCGCAAGGTTGACGAGGTGCACGCAACTGAATCCTCTGGAATGATTACCTGGGGGAGGTGTTACGGGTGTTACGGGCCTGGGGTGTATTTCATTGTGCTGAAGTCCGCGGGAGCGATCAAGGCGCAGAAGGTAGTGTTGATTCGGTAACCCTCTTCTCAGTCTTCTCCCGGTAGGAGAGTTCGTAGGGGCTGACCTCAGCGCGCCCTCGTCGGGTGTCAAGGTGGCCCGCTCAATTCTTTATTGTCCAACTTTTTCACCCCAGACGTCTGCTTCCCACCCCATCATTTTGAAATTTGCATTTTGAAATTTGACTTTTGCATTCGCGACGAAGTCGCGTTCTTGTCCACCTTTTTTCACCCCACAAATCTACTTCGTAGCTTTGCGGGGACCCCAGAATTTTGTCCACCTTTTGGGTAGCTTTTGTCCAGCTTTTTTTACCCCACGACGCCGCTAACGCGTCGCCGCGGGGACCCCGTAAATTTGTCCACCTTTTGGGTAGCTTTTGTCCACCTTTTGACCAGCTTTTTTGTGACGAGCAGCACTCAAACCTGACGAGTTATAAGAGGTTTTCCCTGGATGATAAGACGCGTATCTGGGACGGCTCCTCGATTATAATCTCAAGCCCGTAGTCGGGATGATCTATAAATTCCCCGAATACTTCAACTTGCGCACCCTCATAGGAAGTGATGTCTATATCAAGCCGCTTGAACTTCTCGACAGCGGAAGAGAAGATAACAACGGTTAGACCGTCTCGATCTTTTGAAAAATTAAGGAAGTAGGTGTTGGAACGCTCCGAGCGACCCACCCGAACTACTCGACCCTGAACCGCAACCTCCTCCCCTACGTGCTTTTTAAGAACACGCAGGTCGGTTGCGGAGAGCTGGGGGGTCTCTTCAGGTTCTTCGCTCCATACCTTGCCTTCGTACCAGATCCTCTCAAACTCGCGGGAGTAAGACCTGCATGTAGCAGGAAATCCTTTAAGAACGAGGATGTTCTCGTCGTTCTCCGCCTCGGCAGAGGCCGTCCAGTTAAACGACCCTGTGATCAAAACAGAATCGTCGATCAGCGCAAACTTGTGATGCATAAGGCCTGCGCCTTTCTCTGTGCGAACCTCGATGCCGTTTTTTGTAAGGTAGGCCGCCTTGCTGTAGCTGCCTGATGCGTTGGAAGGGTCAAGGATCACGCGTACCCTCACCCCACGCTCACGAGCATCGTCTAAGGCCTGGGCGAGCGGCCTGGAGGTAAAGGTGTAGACCGCGACGTCGATTCGCTTAGCGGCCGCATCGATCTCGCGTTCGATAACCCACTCGATTCCATCCTGAGCGCTGAAATGAGACTGGACCGACCCTTCAACCGTGCGCTCCCTGGTCTGACACCCGAGAATCCCCAAAAGGACGATCGCCGCCAGCCGGAATAAGGACTTTATTCTCATGAACCCCTGATTAAAAGGAGAAGATAGTAGTAAATCGCCACCCCGAACATGAGGCTGTCTATCCGATCGAGGAACCCGCCGTGTGCGCCAAGTATTCCTGAAGAGTGCTTGACCCCGCGTTCACGCTTGATTGCGGATTCAAACAAGTCGCCAAGAACACCGATCAGGGCCACTGCGACTGCAAACACCACACCCCACCATAACGGCCGATCGGGCAAAAACAACGCTGAATATCCAAGCCCGGCTCCTGCGGTTATCGCCAACCCGCAAAGAAACCCTTCAACGGTCTTCTTCGGAGAAAGTTTCGCGCATAGAGGGATTCGCCCCAGAAGCGAACCCAGGAGAAAGGCGGCTGTGTCGTTAACCCAGGTCATTACAAACGGAAACGCAAGCCAGGCGTAACCGAGACCTTGCTTTACGACCTCCTGTTTAAGTAAAACAAAGTGCGCAGGTATGAAACCGAGATACAGGGGCAAAATCAATAGAGGCAGTATAAGCGTCAGCTTGGAGGGAAAAAAGAGGAGCCAGAGTAATACCTGAATTACAAATGCTACAAAAAGATGACCCGTAAGTGAAAAGGGAGTTAGGAAAAGCGTACACGCCCAGATTAGTGTAGGGGCAATGAGAAAAAGAAGATGGTAAACCCGGAAGGACTTTATGTATAGCCTAAGGAACTCGAAGGCTGCAGTCAGGCTCCAGAGAAGGGCGTAGATTGTCGCCACCCACAGAGGCGCGGCCATGGCCGCAAGGGTCAGGGGGATAAGAAGCACCCATACCAGCCACCGCCCTTTGAGGAGCTTACTCTTTAACGCGGCCAAAACGGCGCTCCCGGGCGGCATAATCGACAAGGGCTGCCTCAAGCTCTTCTCGCTTGAAGTCGGGCCAGAGCACGTCGGTAAAGTAAAGCTCGGTGTAGGCCGACTGCCACAGAAGGAAGTTTGAGATGCGTTTCTCTACGCCGGTTCTGATCAAAAGGTCGGGATCTGGTAGTTCAGGCAGGTACTGGAAGGAACCCAAGGTCTCCTCGTTGATGGAGTCGGTATCCGCCTCACCCTTGAGGACGACCTGGGCCGCCCTTTTAGCCATATCAACAATCTCCTGACGTCCACCGTAGTTAAGCCCCAGAACAAGCACCAATCCGGTATTCCTTGAAAGCCGCTCGTGCATCGTGCGAACTCCCTCCTGAACCTTTTCGGGCAATCCTTCGATACGACCGATAGCCTCAAACCGAACGTTATTTTTGTTAAGCTCCTCGATCTCGCCGCGCAGAAGCCGCTCGAGCATCTTCATAAGCTCGTTAACTTCGGCTTTGGGGCGATTCCAGTTCTCGGTGGAGAAGGTGTATAGTGTGAGGTAGGAGATGCCAAGTTCACCGCAGGACCTGACGATCTCACGAACGCGCTTGACCCCTTCGCGGTGACCTACAATCCGAGGGAACATCCTGCGCCGCGCCCAGCGGCCGTTGCCGTCCATGACTACAGCTACGTGACGAGGCAGGCTATCCTTGGGAATAGAAACACTCACCTCTTACTGCTCGAGGATCTCCTTCTCCTTCTTGGCGAAGAGTCCGTCCAGCTCCTCGATGTAGCGATCGGTAAGCTCCTGCACCTCTTTCTGGCCTCTGTACATATCGTCTTCGCTGATCTCTTTCTCCTTCTCCTTTTTCTTGAACTGCTCAATCGCCTCCCTGCGAATGTTACGCACCGAAACCCGGCTTTCTTCGGTAAGACGAGAGACAAGTTTCACCAGATCCTTGCGCCGTTCGTCGGTGAGAGGTGGTATGGAGATACGGATAAGATTGGCCTCGACGTTCGGGTTCAGGCCCAGGTCCGAGGCCTGTATCGCCTTCTCGATGTCTGAAAGCGCATCCTTGTCCCACGGCTGGATAACCAGACTACGCGGATCGGGCACGCCGATGGATGCAATCCGCTTCAAGGGTGTGGGCACCCCGTAGTAGTCGACTTTTATTCCATCGAGCAAGGCAGGGTTGGCACGCGAGGTGCGGATACGTGTAAATTCTCCTGCCAGGAGCTCGACGGTCTTCTTCATCTTTACTTCACTGTCTTTAAGAATCTCCTTCATGCGCCAACTCCTCGTTTGACTACTGTTCCCACCCGCTGGCCGCGAACGAGGCGGCCAATGTTTCCCGGGGAGAATACATCGAAAACCTGAATTATAAGATCGTACTCGCGCGCAAGTGAGAAGGCGGTCTGATCCATAACCGCCAGATTCTGCGCGAGCACCTCTGCGTAGCTGAGTTCTTCAAAGAAACAAGCATCCGGATTCCTTTCCGGATCATCGGAGTAGACCCCCTTCACCTTTGTTCCCTTAAGCACCCTTTTTGCGCCGATTTCAATCGCACGCAGCACAGCCGCGGTATCGGTGGAGAAGTAAGGCAAACCGACTCCACCGCTGAGGATGAGTAGTTTACGGTCGCAGAACGTATCCCGTGCTCCTACGGGATCGTAACGCCTGACCCATGCTATCGGCACAGCACTCATGTGAACCGCATAAATCCCGGCATCGTGCAGCATGCTCTCAAGACGCAAACCATTAAGAAGGGTTCCGATCATACCCATGCGATCGGTAAAGACGCGATCCTCGCCGCTGCGTCCCGACCCCGCACCGCGGACATGGTTCCCGCCGCCCACAAGAACCGCAAACCGCACCTTGCTGATAAGATCTGCTATCTCACCCACTATCCCATCAAGGACCTCGAGGTGAGAGAAAACCTCCCCACTCAACTTGAGGAGGAGGCCTTCATCTTTCTCGTTAATGAATTGTCCCTTAATCTTTTCCAACTTCAAACCACTCAACCTGATTGGTTATTACTTCTCGCCAACTCAAAACACTTAAACCGATCGATTATCGCTCTTCTCCAACCTCAAACCGCTCGAACCGATTGATTACTCTTCTCCAACCTTAAACCGCTGAAACCTCTGAACGAAGATGTTTTCACCCAGACGGGCAATCGCCTCGGTAACAACATCCTTAACTGTCTTATCCGGATCTTTGACAAACGGCTGTTCGAGAAGACAGTTCTCCTTGTAGTATTTGTCAAGACGGCCCGCAACGACCTTTTCTACGACGTGTTCCGGCTTACCCGAAGCCCTGGCCTGCTCGGTGTATATCTCGCGCTCCCTTTGCAGAGCCTCTTCAGGAACGTCCCCGCGCGAGACCGCAACAGGATCAGAGGCGGCTATGTGCATGGCGACGTCATGGGCGAGGTTCTTGAACTCCTGGTTGCGGGCCACGAAATCCGTTTCACAGTTGAGTTCAAGCAAAACCCCGAGTTTCGCGCCTGGATGGATGTAGGCTTCAATAATCCCTTCCTTTGCTTCACGTCCGGCCTTGGACTCGGCCTTGGCGATGCCCTTCTTGCGAAGGACATCTATTGCCTTCTGGATATCACCTCCGGATTCAGCAATCGCCTTCTTGCAATCAAGTACTCCGGCGCCGGTCCGCGCCCGCAGTTCCCTAATCGCATCCAGTTCGCTCACGATTTATCCTCTCTTTCTTCTCCAAGGTCGGTCTCAAAAGCCTTCTTGATACGCATAACCGCATCTGCAACGACCGAGGTCACAAGCTTGATCGAACGCATGGCGTCGTCGTTGCCGGGGATTGGGTAGTCCACCGAATCCGGATCCCCGTTTGTATCAATTAATGCGATAACCGGTATATTGAGTCTTTTGGCTTCGGCTACCGCGGTGGCCTCTTTCACCGGATCGACAACGAACATCAACCCGGGTATGGAATCCATGTTCTTGACACCCCGGTAAAGCTTGCTCATCTTGCGGTGAAGCCGCATGAGTCGCACCTGTTCTTTTTCCGGAAGACCCTTGAACTGCTCGCCTGTTATAATCGAGTCAAGCTCTGCGTAACGCTGGACACGCTGGGAGATGTTTCCAAAGTTGGTGAGAAGCCCGCCAACCCAACGGTCAACCACGAAGTGACTGCCGCAACGTTCGGCTTCTTCGGTTATTATCTCGCGTGCCTGCTGCTTGGTTCCCACGAAGATAGCATCGCCGCCGGTCTCAAGTATCGAGCCGACCGCCTCGTAAGCGAGCCGCAAACGCTCAATGGTCTGACGGATGTCTATGATGTGAATGCCATTGCGCTTCCCGTAGGTGAAGCGCTCGAACTTCGGGTTCCACCGCCTGGCTCGGTGACCAAAATGCACACCGGCCTCAAGCAAACTCTTGAGATCAAAAGACGCAACCGGGACGCCCACGGCACTATCCTGCTCTTTACTCATCGCTTTGTCCATTGGAAACTCTTTCTGCGTTTAGCTAAGCCATACTTCATACGCTCGTGCTCTCTAGGGTCTCTCGTAAGAAGACTGGCATCCTTCAAGGCCTTCTGAAGATCCGGCTCATGTTTGGCAAGTGCACGCGCCACCCCCAAACTGATAGCGCCTGCCTGAGCAGATATTCCCCCGCCTTTTACCTGAACGCGAACGTCAAATCTCTTGATGGCCTTCGTTACTTCAAGCGGGCGAATGGCCGCAAGGAACAGATCCTTGCGTTTAAGGTACTCGTCAAGTTCTTTGCCGTTGACCGTAAATTTACCTTCCCCTGGGGTAAGCCAGATCTTAGCGGTCGCACGCTTGCGGGTTCCGACCGCATGCTCGGCTGCCATCAGCGACCTCCAATCTCAAGCATCTCAGGCTTCTGCGCATGGTGCGGGTGCAAAGCCGATGCATAGATCTTGAGCCTTCGCAGCCTGCGAGCGCGAAGCTTATTCTTTGGCAGCATGTTCTTTACCGCCAGGAACAGCACACGCTCGGGATGACGCTTACGCATCATCTTGAACGGGACCTCCTTCAAGCCGCCCGGGTAGAAGGTATGATGATAGTAGACCTTATTCTCGGCCTTCTTACCTGTTAGACGAACCTTATCGGCGTTCAGGACCACGACAAAGTCGCCTGCATCCACATGCGGCGTGTAGGTCGGCTTGCTCTTGCCCATCAAGGTCGTGGCTATACGCGTTGCCAGACGACCCAGAACCTTGTCACGGGCATCCACCAGCCACCATTTATGGGTTTCTTGGTTCATTCCTGCTCCAGTCTCTACCATCGGAAGTGTGCGAACGCACGGTTTGCCTCGGCCATCTTGTGGGTCTCTTCCTTCTTCTTGCATGCTGCACCCTGATCCCGGACGGCATCCAAGAGCTCGTTAGCCAACCTTTCAGACATACGATACTCACCTCTTGAGCGAGCCGCGCGGATGATCCACTTGATAGCCAGGGATTGGCGGCGCTTAAACCTTACCTCCATCGGAACCTGGTAGGTGGAACCGCCTACACGACGTGGCCTCACCTCAAGCACTGGCCTGACGTTGTTAAACGCGCGTTCAAAAACCGTATAGGCGTCTTCCTTCGTCTTGCGCTCTATAATCTCCAGCGCTTCGTAGAAGATCTTCTGCGCCACCGTTTTCTTGCCAGCCCACATAAGGTTGTTGATGAACTTGGCAACAAGGGTTGAGTTGTAGCGCGGGTCCGGCTGGATCTCACGCACCGAGGCTCTATGTCTTCTGCCCACGGAACCTCCTTAAGCCTTTTTGGGGCGCTTCACCCCATACAGTGAGCGAGCTTGTTTTCGACCTTCGACGCCTGCGGTATCCAACACCCCTCGAATCACACGGTAGCGCACACCAGGCAGATCTTTAACACGACCGCCATGGATTAAAACAACCGAGTGTTCCTGAAGGTTATGCCCTTCGCCCGGGATGTAGGCAATCACCTCGTAGCCGTTTGTTAAACGCACCTTACACACCTTTCTGAGAGCCGAGTTCGGCTTCTTCGGAGTGGTGGTGTAGACACGCGTGCAAACACCCCGTTTCTGAGGATTGCCACCAAGCGCGGCTGTCGAGGATCTCCTCTTAGGCATCTTACGGCCGTAACGAATCAGCTGATTAACTGTCGGCATCTCTATCCGGCCTCCGTTTTTGGCATCTCTTCTTGTTCTATGATCTCTTCTTCTTCTCCGCTTTTAAGGGCAAAGCGAGGGAACCCGGTTCCAGCCGGGATCAGCTTGCCCACGATCACGTTTTCCTTAAGCCCTGTAAGGTGATCTACCTTGCCCTCTACAGCAGCCATCGAGAGAATCCTGGTGGTTTCCTGGAATGAAGCGGCTGCAAAGAAGCTATCAGTAGTGAGTGAGGCTCTGGTGATACCCAGGAGGATGGGATGGAAGGTCGCGGGAGCAGTCCCCTCAGCCCGAAGCTTATCATTCGCCTCCTGGATACGCCGTTTCTCGACGATCTCTCCCTCTACGAACGTGGAGTCTCCTGGATCGTCTATCTTTACCTTGCTAAGCATCTGCCGCACAATAAGTGCTATATGCTTGTCGTTAATCCTCACCCCCTGCATGCGGTAAACCTCCTGAATCTCGTTGGTCAGATACTCCATCACGGCCATGCGTCCCTTAACGCGCAGGATGTCATGAGGATCTATGTTACCCTCACAGAGCTTCTCGCCCGCCTTCACGTAGCCTGTATCCTCAACAAGAAGATACTTGGCGTAAGGAACCTTGTACTCCTTCTCGGTCCCTGACTCGGATACGATACGCAAACGGCGCACACCTTCATCTGGCGGATCTATATGAACCGTCCCGTCAATATCTGCAATAATCGCTGGGTTCTTAGGATGCTTGGCTTCGAAAAGCTCTGAGACTCGAGGCAGACCTCCGGTGATATCGGTAGTCTTGCCGATCGCCCGCTGGAACTTGGCGAGTATCTCTCCTGCGCCCATCTTGGCACCGTCTTCAACAAGTAGGTATGCACCTGCCGGCAGCTCATAGCGTTCCAACATCTTATCCTTAGCATCACGGATCTCAAGCTGAGGGTGACGACGTTTCTCTCTGTCCTCGACGATAATCATCTGTTTGCGCTCAGAGGTGCCGATCACATCCTCGCGCAGGGTAACCCCGGGGATGATATCCACAAAGCGAACCTTGCCAGGGTTATGCGAGATAATTGAGATCACGTAGGGCTCCCATTCGAAGAGCACGGTTCCTTCGCTGACCTTCTCGTCGTCCTTGAGCCGAAGCAGAGAACCCTTCGGAACAACAAAGGTGACCTTGCGTTTTTCTGAAGCGAGTTCAATCGTACCGCCCTCACCAATTACAATCGCTGCACCATCGGAGCGCTCGACCGTTTCCAGCTTGCCGAACTTTACCTTGCCGTCGAATTTGGCCTCCATACTCGTCTCTTCTGCCGCGCGCTGTGCAACACCGCCGTAGTGGAAGGTGCGAAGGGTAAGCTGTGTGCCAGGTTCGCCAATCGATTGGGCAGCCATGATCCCAACCGCTTCGCCTATCTCAACCATCCTGCCGGTCGCCGGATTGCGGCCGTAGCACTGAGTGCATGTTCCGCCGGCGGCTTCACACGTCAGTACCGACCGGACACGCACCTCCTCTATACCTACCTGTTCTATCTCGGCTGCCTTCTCTTCGGTGATCTCTTCGCCGGCGTAGACTATCACCTCACCAGTGATAGGATTCTGAACGCTCTGCAGTGCTATGCGGCCGATGATACGTTCAGAAAGCGCCTCCATCACCTTTCCGCCTTCACGAAGTGCGCCAACCTTTTCACCCAGAATCGTCCCACAATCATCAATGGAAACGATGACATCCTGGGCGGCGTCAACAAGGCGACGGGTAAGGTAACCGGCCTCCGCGGTTTTGAGAGCGGTGTCAGTCAGGCCCTTACGCGCACCGTGTGTAGAGAGGAAGTACTCGAGAACCGTAAGACCGTTCTTGAAAGAACTAACGATAGGACGCTCAATTACCTCCTCACCGGTCAAGCGACGAGAAGGACGTGACATAAGTCCGCGCATCGCAGCAAGCTGCTTGGCCTGATCCTTGGAACCACGAGCACCTGAATCAATAAGCATGAAGAGAGGGTTGAATCCGTCCTGATCCAACGCAAGATCGCTCATCATGTAATCCAAAAGCTCCCTCGATACGTTAACCCACATGTTCACTACATTGTTGTACCTCTCCCGCTCGGTAATGACACCCTTCTCGTATGCGTCGTAATACCGCTTGGCCTCCTTCATACCCTGTTCGATGATCTTTTGCTTGGTGTGCGGCTCAACCAGATCGTCAATCCCTATAGAGGCACCGGATCGAGTAGCATAGTAAAATCCCAATTCCTTGAGCGAATCCAGAAGCTCTGCGGTGCGCTTGAAACCGAATCGCTTGAAACAACGGGCTATCAGGTTGACTGTTTTCTTCCTGTCGAGCACCTCGTTGACAAAACGCAGTTCGGGGGGAAGAATCTCGTTGAGGAAAACCCTCCCCATCGTGGTGTGTATCTTCTTGCCGTTATGCACCCAGTCAATCTCGTCAAACAACCCCCGATCGTGGTTGTCATAGGCCACGTGCAGTTCCTGGAAGTCGTCGTACAGAAGTCTTTGATCTCTCGCCTTGCCAGAATATCGCTTGGTGATGTAGTAGATCCCAAGCACCATGTCCTGGCCGGGCACCATCAAAGGTCTCCCGTTCGCGGGCGAGAGGACGTTGTTCGATGCCAGGAGGAGCACCGAGCTTTCAAGGATCGCCTCGGGCGTGAAGGGCACGTGAACAGACATGGTGTCGCCGTCAAAGTCCGCGTTGAATGGTGGGCAGACCAGAGGATGGATACCGATAGCACGGTTCTCCCACAGCCGGGGATAGAAGGCTTCTACCGAGAGACGGTGCAGGGTAGGTGCTCGGTTGAGGAGCACGGGGTGCGATTTAACGATTTCTTCCAGTACCTCCCACATCTCAGGCGCTCCCATACGGAAGAGCTCCTTGGCACTGCGATCGGACTGAGCAACCTTATGCGCTTCCAGGCGCTGCAGGACTACCGGTTTGAAGAGCTCCTTGGCCATCTCCTTGGGAAGGGAGCATTCGTGAAGCTTAAGATGCGGATCTACTACGATCACCGAACGACCGGAGTAGTCGACTCGTTTGCCCAAAAGGTTGCGGCGGAATCGTCCCTGCTTGCCTCTAAGGGTCTCGGACAGGGATTTAAGCGGACGGTTGCCGCGTCCCCTGACCGGACGAGCAAGGTGCTCGTTATCGAACAGCGCGTTTAGAGCCTCCTGAAGCATCCGCTTCTCGTTCTTGAGGATGATATCCGGGGTCTTGATGGACATCAGATGCTTCAGCCGGTTGTTGCGGACGACGACACGTTTATAAAGATCGTTGATATCCGAGGTCGCATAGCGACCACCCTCAAGGGCAACAAGGGGACGCAGGTCGGGCGGGATAATCGGTATAACCTCAAGAATCATCCACTCCACCCGGTTCTCAGACTGGCGGAACGCCTCTACGATCTTGAGGCGATCAAGCAACACCCGACGTTTGGATACCTCGTGCTTGATTCGCGACTTAAGCTCAGCAGAAAGGTCATCAAGGTCTATCTCCCTTAAAAGTTCCAAAAGCGACTCTGCACCCATCCCGGCCTTAAGCCCCTCGTATTTCGATATCGCCTCGTGATACTCGTCCTCGTCATAGATAAGGGAAAGCTTCTTGTAGGGTGCCGAGCCTGTCTCAAGCACAACGTAGGCTTCGTAGTTGATGACACTCTCAATCTGTCCGGCGGATAGATCGAGAAGTTTGCCTATCTTGGAAGGAGGAACCTTGTAGAATAGGGGATGAACAACAGGGATTGCCAGCTCGATGTGTCCCATGCGTTCCCGGCGTACCGCCGAGGTTGTAATCTCAACGCCGCAGCGGTCACAGACTATCCCCTTGTAGCGAACCTTCTTGTACTTGCCGCAGCTGCACTCATAGTCCTTGACAGGACCGAAGATACGCTCACAGAACAGCCCGTCACGCTCAGGCTTCTGCGTCCGGTAGTTGATGGTCTCCGCCTTGGTAACTTCACCCATAGACCAGCTGCGTACGTCCTCAGGCGAGGCTATTTGAATCCTGAGAGCATCAAAATCCCAACCTTCAACTCTATCAGGAGGCATCCTTCTTCTCCTTTAGGGGAACCAGATTAAGCCCAAGCCCCCGAAGCTCCTTTACAAGCACGTTAAAGCTTGCGGGCATCTGCGGAGGCGGAGGGTTCTTCCCCTTGATAAGCGCCTCATACAAGGCGTTGCGCCCTTCCACGTCATCAGACTTGATGGTTAACATCTCCTGAAGGGTGTGAGCAGCACCGTAGGCCTCAAGCGCCCAGACCTCCATCTCTCCGAAGCGCTGGCCGCCGAACTGAGCCTTTCCACCCAGAGGCTGCTGGGTAATCAGAGAGTAGGTTCCGGTCGAACGGGCATGGATCTTGTCGTCAACCATATGAATGAGCTTCATCATATACATGTACCCTACGGTAACCTCTTCATCGAACTCCTCGCCGGTGCGGCCGTCGCGAAGCTTCACCTTGCCGGAAAGAGGCAGACCAGCTTCACGAAGTTCTTCTTTGATCTCTTCAGTCGTGGCGCCCTCAAAGATCGGACAGATAGCCTTGTAACCCAATCGGCGAGCGGCGTATCCAAGGATCGTCTCAAGAATCTGTCCGATGTTCATACGTGAGGGTACACCCAGTGTGTTAAGAACCATGTCAATCGGTGTGCCATCTGACAGGTAAGGCATATCCTCGACCGGAAGGATCTTGGATACAACACCCTTGTTCCCGTGGCGACCTGAAAGCTTGTCGCCCACCGAGAGGTCGCGCTTCTGGGCTATATAGATCTTTAGCGATTTAATCACCCCGTGCGGCAAATCGTCGCCTCTTGAGGTGCTCTCAAGCTGGGTACGCAGCTCATCTTCCAGCTTGACAAGCGCCTTGGCTGTTCGCTCAAGCAGCCCGGAGAGCTTTTCTGTCCTTCCCTTATTCGTAAGCTCAATCTTTGCAAGCTTCAGCTTGTCAAAAGGCAGAGCCTCAAGAAAGGAATCGGTGAGAAGCTGACCCTTGGCAAGCACTTCCTTGCCGCGTTTATCAATAACGGAAGCAGCAAGCTTCTGGCCGGAAAGCAGGCGGCGCAGTTCTGTGTCGCGTTGAGCAATCAAGAGCTCACGACGGTCCTCAAAGCGCTTCTCAACACCCTTACGGCGTTCCTCGATTACGCGACGTGCTAAGGGATCCTGGGTGTTGCGTGTAAGGATCCTGCATCCTATCACCGTACCGAAGACCCCTGGTTCCACGCGCAGAGAGGTATCGCGGACGTTTGTCGCCTTCTCCCCGAAGATCGCACGAAGAAGGCGTTCCTCAGGGGTAAGTTCCGTATCACCGCGAGGTGTGATGCGACCCGCAAGGATATCGTCGGGCTTGACCTCCGCCCCGATGCGAACGACCCCGAACTCGTCAAGATCAACCAGGTCGGACTCGGCGGCTCCGGGTATATCTCTAGTAATTTCCTCCGGACCGAGTCTTGTCTCTCTGGCTTCGATCTCATATTCAAGAACCTGGATCGAGGTAAACTCATCATCCACCAGAATACGCTCTGAGAGAACGATTGCGTCCTCGTAGTTATAACCCCACAGAGGCATAAAAGCAACAAGAATGTTGCGTCCCAGTGAAAGATGCCCCTGGGAGGTTGAGGGACCGTCGGCCAGAACCTGACCGCGCTTTACACGCTCTCCAGGTTTAACGCTCGGCCGGTAGTGAATGCAGGTATACTGATTGGATTTCTGGAAGTTACGTAACCGGTACTCTTGGATACCGTCCTTCGTCTCAAGAAGAATCCTCTTGGCATCCACATAGGCCACCCGTCCGGGCGCATCCGCCACAACAACCGACTTCGCCTTTCGGGCAACGGTCTCCTCTATACCTGTCATAACGTAAGGAACCTCTGACTGAATAAGTGGTACGGCCTGACGCTGCATATTTGAACCCATGAGAGCCCGGTCGCCGTCGTCATGCTCAAGGAATGGAATAAGAGAGGTAGAAGGTGCGAATATCTGTTTGGGAGAGAAGGTTACGTAGTCAATCTTTTCGGGCGGAACCATCACCACCTCAGCACGATAACGCGCAGAGACCTTCTTGCCCTTGATGCGGCCCTCGGAGTCAAGCTCAAGCTCATCAGAGGGTGCGATGGCAAACTTCTCTTCGGCTTCGGCATTCAGGTAATCAACCTTATCGGTTACACGACCGTTCTCCACCTTTACGTAAGGGGTCTTTATGAAGCCGTAGGGGTCGATCTTGGCGTAGTAGGCAAGTGAGGTGATGAGACCGATGTTCTGTCCTTCCGGTGTCTCGATAGGACATATGCGGCCGAAGTGGGAGTAGTGAACGTCACGCACCTCGAAACCCGCTGTATCCTTGGTGAGCCCGCCCGGACCGAGTGCTGTCAGACGACGCTTATGGGTAAGCTCCGCCAACGGATTGACCTGTTCCATGAACTGGGATACGGCACCGGTGGTAAAGAAACGCGTAACGCTGTTGGAGACGACCGGAGAATTGAGGAGTTCAAGTGGTGTGGCCTTTTCCTCGTCGATGAAGCTTGCGCGCTCCTTGGCGTTCTGCCCAAGTTGCAGGAGCGATTGTCGGAAGACGTTGTAAAGCTGCTCTCCTATACCCTTAACCCGACGGTTGGAGAGGTGATCCATATCATCGGAGGGGTGGCGGCGCTCGGCGAACTCGATAAGTCTCTTTGAGATGGCAAGCATCTCGTCCTTGCGCAGTATCAGATCATTCCTTCTCTTAAACCCGAGTTTCGCGTTAAGCTTGTGTCTGCCGACCCTGCCCAGGCTGAATCGCCGGTAATCGAAAAGCATCCCGAAGACAAGTCGTTTGGCCAGGTCGATCGTTGAGGGCATCACCGAACGCAGCTTGTAGTAAATCCTCCGCAAGGCGTCGTCTCCCGATGTGGACTTGTCGGCACGGATCGAATCGATAAGTACCCGCACACCGTAGCGGTCCTCATCGAAGACCTTAACCTTGGTGACCCCACGTTCGGCAAGAAAATCACAGAGTTCGGTGTTGAGTTCGTCGCCAAGGTCGGCCAGTGTCACACCATTCGAGGTCTTGACTGTGGCTGCCAAAACAACTCCCTTTTTGGGAGCTGTCTCGCGCGTGCGAACGAACTCATTTACCATATCCTCGGGGATGTAACCCAAAGCCCTGAGGAACGTAAAAAGGGGCACCTTGCGCCTTCGCTCAAACACCGCGGTGAGAACGTTATTGGTTCCCACGTCTATCTGAAACCAGGCGCCGCGTTCGGGAACAATCAGCGTGGAGTAGGCGCCCTTCATAAGTGAGAAGTAGATACCAGGTGAGCGCTGCAACTGGCTGATAACCACGCGCTCCACCCCGTGGATGATAAAGCTGCCGCCAGAGGTGATGTAGGGAACGTCACAGATGTAAACCTTCTGTTCGATTACATCCTTTATGCGGGGCTCGGCCCCCTTTTCTTCGGGTTCAAAGAACCGGGTCAACCTGAAGAAACCGTTTACAGGCCTGGAGTAGGTAGCGCCGTGTTCTATCGCCTCCTCAGGCGTATAAAGCAAAGGCCCTACTTCATACCCCAGATATTCAAGCCTAAGATGACTGTGAATATCCTCTACAGGAAAGGCCTCGCCGAAAGCGGCTTCCAGGCCTGTGGATTTACGCTTCTCGGACGGAACGTCAGTCTGCAGACACTCCTCAAAGGAGCCCACCTGGATGTTTTCAATCGCCTCGGCCGTTCCGTATTTCGGAAGCTTCGAGAAGTCCTTGAACTTCATCAATCTACTTCAGCTCTACCTTGGCTCCAACCGACTCCAGTTTTTTCTTGATCTCCTCGGCTTCCTCTTTGCCGGCGGCTTCCTTGACGGTTCCAGGCAGATTGTCGATAAGCTCCTTGGCTTCCTTGAGTCCAAGGCTGGTGACGCTGCGCACCTCTTTGAGAACCTGCAGCTTCTGTCCGCCGACATCGGTGAGTACAATATCAAACTCGCTCTTCTCGACAGGAGCCTCGGCAGGGGGACCAGCAGCAGCGGCAGAAGAAACGGCAACCGCCTGGATTGAAAACCTTTCCTTCAAGGTATCCACCAGCTCTGCAAGTTCGAGAACGGTAAGAGAACCGATTTCATCAACAAGCTTATCCAGCTGGGCTGTGCCGGACTTAGCCGCGGTCTTCTTTACCTTCTTCTCTTCTTTCTTTTCGGCAACCGCAGTGGCGGTTTCCTTGGCCTTTTTAGCTTCTGCTTTCCTGGCTTCTTTAGGCTCTTGAGTCTCTTTTGTCTCCGTAGCCTTGGCGGCTTCTTCGCTCATTGTACCTCCTTTTGCGCTCTGAGCGAACTCAAAACTCCTACTAACTCATGCAGCTTGGCCTGCAAAACATTGACCAGCGCACTCTTTATTCCTTCAAATAGACCGACGAGCTGCGAAAGCAACTCCGCATGTGATGGAATCTTTGCCAGACGCTCTACCTCCCCAACCGTAAGGAAACGTCCTTCAAGAAACGCTCCCTTGAATCTTATGGGAACATCCTTTCTGGCGAACTCCGAGACCTTGCGTGCCGGAACCAACTCGTCGTCCAGTGAATAAAGCACAGCGGTAGAGCCAACCAGAACCGCCGGATCAGGGATCTCTACGTCGAGCTCTGATAGAACACGTACCAGCAAGCGGTTCTTAACCACCTTCATCCGGGCGTTCTCAGCGCGCAGCTCGCTACGCAGATGGGTTACATCGTTGGCATTGATCCCGGTAAAATCGGCAAAGTAGTAGTTATCTGCTTTGGCAAACTCCCGGACGAGTTCGGTCACCAGCTTCTTCTTCCCCGCCTTGATCATTACAGCTCCTCTTTGCGCGCAAGTTCCGCAATTTCTTTAGGATCAAGCTTTATGGACGGCCCCATCGTGGCGGATACATAGATCGAGCGGATGTACTGTCCTTTGAAGGTCTTGGGGCGCAGCCGATTAAGCTCGGCTATGAACACAAGAAGGTTGGCCCGAATATCCTGGGCCGAAAAACTGACCTTTCCCAGCACTCCGTGAACGTTGCCCGTGCGGTCGGTGCGGAACTGCACCCGTCCGGCTTTAATCTGCTTCACCGCCTGAGCGACGTCAACGGTTACGGTTCCGGCCTTGGGCGAAGGCATAAGACCTCTGGGGCCCAAAAGCTTACCCAACCTTCCGACCACAGACATCGTGTCCGGCGTAGCTACCGCCACATCAAAGTCGAACCAGCCACCCTGAACCTTCTCTACAAGGTCATCGAGGCCGACGTAATCCGCGCCTGCCTCTTTTGCCTCTTGCTCCTTCTCGCCCTTGGTGAAAACCAGCACCTTAACTTCCCTGCCGGTTCCCTTGGGCAAAGAAACCGTACCGCGCACCATCTGATCAGCCTTGCGCGGATCAACACCCAGCTTGACACCTATATCCACGGTCTCATCGAACTTGGCACTGGTCGTCTCTTTAAGCAAGGGCAGGGCCTCATCCAACGGATAGTAGCGGGTCGCATCTACCTTTGTAGCAATATCTCGATATCGTTTGCCGTGCTGCATCAATCCTCCACCGTGATGCCCATGGATCGGGCGGTTCCTTCGATAATCCTCACGGCGGCATAATCGGATGCGGCATTGAGATCGGCTTTCTTCTTACGGACGATCTCAAGAAGCTGCTTCCTTTTGATAGAAGCCACCTTCACGGTATTGGGTGTGCTCGATCCCTTGGCTATCTTGCATGCCTGCTTCAAAAGGACTGACGCAGGAGGGCTCTTGGTTACGAAGGAGAAGGTTTTATTCTTGTAGACGGTGATAACCACCGGCGTGGTTAATCCCGGAGAGAGCTTGGACGTAGCAGCGTTGAACTGCTTGCAGAAATCCGGGATGTTAAGCTGCCACTGGCTCAGAGCAGGACCTACCGGAGGAGCAGGGGTAGCCTGACCTGCCGGGATGTGCAGCTTGATCTGTCCAATAACCGGTTTACCTTTAACCTTGGCCACTTTCTTACTCCTTCGTCTGTTAAATCGTTTGCACTTCGATAATATCAAGTTCTATGGGCGTCGAGCGCCCGAAAATCGTTACAAACACCCGCACCTTCCCTCGCTCAGGGTTGATCTCATCCACTGTCCCGATAAAACCGGCAAAAGGGCCTGAGGTGATCTTGACGCTCTCGCCGGTGGAGAACGGCACTTCGGCCGTCATCTTCTCCTGCCCCTTGTTCATCTCCTCCAGAACGGCCACAGTCTCTTCTTCTGACAGAGCAGAAGGACTCTTTTGGGTTCCCAGGAGTCTCACCACTCCAGGAGTAGAACTAACCAGCTTAAACGTCTCCTCACCAGGTTCCAGCTCCACAAGGATGTGTCCTGGAAAGAGACGTCTCTCCTCCACACTCTTTTTGCCTTTCTTGACGCGCCACACCCGTTCAACAGGCACTATTATCCGCCCGAACTTATCCGCCAACTCACTGCGCTCGATAAGCTTTGAAAGCAACTTCTTAACCTTGGCTTCGTGCCCGGTGTAGGTGTGAACGACAAAAAACTTCATACGAATGCCTTCAAAATAAGCGACAGAAGTGCTTTGAATACCGAATCTACTCCCCAAATGAACAAGGTCATTATGAGGCTCAGGATAAGAACAGCGGTAGTAGAGGCTATAAGCTCCTTGCGCGACGTCCACGAAACGCGCTTCATCTCATTCACTACACCTTTGAAAAAATCTCTAATCTTAGCAAACACCTGTTCCTCGCTTGGTTCAAGCAGGCCTGGAGGGATTCGAACCCCCAACACCCGGATTTGGAGTCCGGTGCTCTGCCGTTAGAGCTACAGGCCTGTTACTTGACTTCTTTATGCTCTGTATGCTTGTGGCAGAATCGGCAGTATTTTTTCAGGGTGACGCGATCCTGCGTATTGCTCTTGTTCTTGGTGGTAGTGTAGTTGCGTCGCTTACACTCCGAACAGGCAAGTGTTATGATTACACGCATCACTCGACTACCTTGGTGACCACTCCGGCGCCCACGGTGCGACCGCCCTCTCGGATGGCAAAACGAGAACCGTCCTCCAATGCAACGTCGGAGATAAGCTCCACCGTCAACTCAACATTGTCGCCCGGCATCACCATCTCCACCCCCTCTGGAAGCACAACAGAACCCGTAACGTCAGTAGTACGTATGTAGAACTGAGGACGGTAGCCGGCAAAAAACGGGCTGTGACGTCCACCCTCCTCCTTCTTGAGAACGTACACCTGACCCATAAACTTCACATGAGGCTTGATCGAACCGGGCTTGGCAACGACCATCCCGCGCGCCACCTCGTCCTTGTCTATACCGCGTAAAAGAACACCAACGTTGTCGCCTGCTATAGCCTCATCAAGGATCTTTCTAAACATCTCAAGGCTCGTAGCCACCGTCTTGCGATGCATGCCGAAACCGATGATCTCTACCTCGTCGCCGGGAACTATCCGACCTCGCTCCACCTTGCCCGTTACAACCGTACCACGACCAGTGATCGAAAAGATGTCCTCCATAGGCATAAGGAAAGGCTTATCCATCTCTCGCTCAGGTAAAGGTATGTAGGAATCAACCGCCTTCATCAGCTCATGGATAGATGCGTACTCAGGCGCAGAAGGATCGGTACTCTCGCTCTCCAACGCCTTCAGTGCGCTGCCGCGAACGACAGGTATCTCATCTCCGGGAAACTCGTACTTCGTCAATAACTCACGCACCTCCAGCTCAACCAGATCCAGAAGCTCCGCATCATCCACCATATCGGTCTTGTTCATGTATACCACTATAGCAGGAACGTTCACCTGACGAGCCAACAGGATGTGCTCGCGGGTCTGCGGCATCGGACCGTCTGCACCTGATACCACCAGAACAGCACCGTCCATCTGAGCAGCACCGGTGATCATGTTCTTGATGTAATCGGCATGACCAGGACAGTCTATGTGAGCGTAATGGCGCTTCTCGGTCTGGTACTCGATGTGCGCGAGCTGGATGGTGAGTCCGCGCGCCTTCTCCTCGGGAGCCTTGTCAATCTCATCAAAAGGCGTAAACTTAGCGCCGCCTGCAAAACCCAACACCTTGGTGATCGCCGCAGTCAACGTGGTCTTGCCGTGATCCACGTGACCTATAGTCCCTATGTTTATGTGCGGTTTCGATCTGTCGAACTTGGCCTTCGCCATTTGCTTTCCTCCTTCAAAACTACGTTTACAAGCCCACGGCCAGAATTGAACTGGCGACCTCATCCTTACCAAGGATGTGCTCTGCCGACTGAGCTACATGGGCGCTTTGCAAAATCGCGGAATGAACCTCAATTATATACATTCCACTACACTTGTCAACCCTTGCAACTCAGCGTGACATGGCCTCTTTCCCCTGGAAGAGCCTCTGGAACAAAACCTCCGCTCATGTCCCTTGATTTACTCCAGATGTAAAATAATAGTGGATTTAACGCCCATGTCAAGGGTGTGTTACGTGGTTACGTGGTTACGTGGTTACGGGGTTACGGGTGTTACGGGTGTTACGGGGTTACGGGTCAGCGCATTATGATAAACCGTTTGACCTCCTTTGCTTGAGAACCACTTGCACGGATGAAGTAGACACCAACCACGCAGCCCTCACCCCAAGTTATCAAGCCAGACGAACCTGAGGTTTCCAACTCGTCCACTTGCCGACCTGCGACGTCGAAGACAGAGGCTTGGAAACCTTGAGGGTAACCGGAGTATTGCAGGATTATCTCGCGACCGCATGATGTAATAAGTTCCCAGGATGGAGGGGAGGATTCAGGTTGATCTTCGATAACTCCCACATGCGGTTCTCCGTAGAAGGTTACCGACTTCTCTCGTGTCTGCCAGATAGGCTCTGATTCCTTGGTTGTGTAAAACCTGGCTCGATACTTGGAGCTGTCATCTGAGTACCACTCTGAGAACTTGACCAGCACTGAGTCGCCCGGTTCAACCTCGTAGCTTACCCAGTACTTGACATGGTAAGGGGGTGAGAGATACGCGCAAGCCGCCGAATCCCCAGACCAAGGCCATATCTCACAGTGGCAGTAGAAATCGCTGATAGGATACGTACCGGTGTTCTTGAACCACGCAGCAGGAATCATGTAAGAGATGGTATCACCCTCTTGAGGATTTAAGATTTCCCTTGGCGAACCTTCGTACCACACCGTATCGCCGTACTCGTTGGTCTTGAGCAGCCAAAAATCGAATTTACCCTCTCCCCAAGAATCCGTATCACCTAATACTATATACCCTCCGTCTTTGGTTTGCTGAACGGATCGACCATAATCATCTCCATCCCCGCCATATCTTCGAGTCCACAACGTATCCCCAGATTCGTCAACCTTAAGCAACCAAAGGTCCCCGCTCGTTTTCCCTACGATCATATAATTACCATCGTCAGTTTCAGAAATTGACCATCCCCAGTCATTCCCTACATCGCCATAAATTCGAGTCCACACAGTATCCCCTCTAGAATCCAACTTCAACAAGAAGAGATCACTCCAGCCACCATCTGGGGTGTACGTCAACCCTACAACCATAAAGTTCCCATCTCTAATCTTCTGGACCGAATAGCATCTCTGGAGCAACGAATCCCCATACGAATTTGCCCATATAATATCTCCAGTTGCATCTACTTTTAGCAAGCAAATATCACCTTGATACATAGTGCCCCCTACAATATAACCACCATCTTCGGTTTCTTGAACAGACTTACCATAACCACCAACATCATAAGTGCGTGACCACAAAGTATCACCTAAAGCATTGACTGTAAGCAATAAAATATCCGTTGATGATGATTTGTTTCCAGTAAGAACATACTTGCCATCACTTGTTTCACATAGAGCATAGCAATATAACGTATCTTCACCAGCATATTCCTTAGTCCATAAAGTATCCCCTAGGGAATTCAATCTCATCAACCAACACCAAGGTTTAGCTCCTAAAAGAGTATATCTTCCATCATCCATCTGAATTATTACATACCCCCAGTTATCTGCTTCGTTGCCATAGGTTTTCTTCCAAACAACATTACCTTTAGAATCGGTCTTAATCAACCAAATGTCATGTTGCCCGACACTAAACGACTCTGTACCACCAGTTAAGATAAATCCGTTGTCGTCCGCCTGCTGAATCCACCTTCCTCTATCTCTTTCAGTTCCTCCATAAGTCTTCGTCCAGCCATAGCTTGTTAAAGGAATTGCCAGGATTGCTGCGGTGATTATAAAGGATTCTAAACGTCTCATTCTTCCCTCCTTTTAACTTAATTTATACTAACAGCATAGTCCTTCTCCCCTGCTTGTCAAGGGTCAGGATTCCTCGCGCTCGACCCTCAGCGTCATGCCCTCCATTGCGACGACCTTGATCTTATCGCCGTTCTTGATTTGGATGGATGGATCGGCAGCTACACCGGTCCAGTACTCGCCGCGGACGTAGACCGAGCCCTCGGGGTCAAGGTCACTTCGCGCCTCGCCAACAAGGCCGATCATCCCCTTTCCACCGGTAGTGGGTTTTCGAACGTGGGTCCGAACGGCAAGCCAGATTATGAGTACGAACAGAGCGATAACAGCTACCAGCACTGTGATTATCACCGGCCAGGAGATCCCGAATGCCTTCGGGGTTGCCTGAAACATAATTAAGGTTCCCAGAACCAACGACACAATACCTCCAAGTGTAAGCATCCCATATGAGGTGATTTTCACCTCCAGGATGAAAAGTATAAGTGCTACGGCAATAAGTGCGAGTCCTGCGTAATTTATGGGCAAAACCTGTAGCCCGTAGAACGCAAATATCAAACAGATTACACCTATAACCCCGGGGAAGATGGAGCCGGGATTCTGAACCCAGGCGATTACCCCGTAGATGCCGATCATCAAAAGTATGTAGATAAGGTTTGGGTTGGCGAGCACCTGCAGAAGCCGCTCGTACCAGCGCAGCTTGATCTCTTCCTTGTCCAGCCCTTGGGTCTGGAGTACGATCTCTCTACCCTCTATTACAACCCTGTGACCATCCATCTTCTCCAGGAGCTCTTCGGGCGAGGAGGCGACGTAGTCTATAAGTCCAAGCTCCAGGGCCTGGTTTGCAGCCGCTGAGATTGACTCGCGCACCGCGCGTTCTGCCCAGTCCGCATCGCGGCCACGCTCCTCGGCGAGCGATCGGATGAAAGCCACCGCGTCGTTTTCTATCTTGCCCATCATGACCGAGTCGGGCTGCTGGGAGCCCATGGCTACAGGATGCGCGGCGCCCATGTTGGTTCCCGGAGCCATGGCCGAGACATGGGTGGCAAGCATGATAAAAACCCCGGCAGATGCCGCACGGCCGCCCACCGGGTAAACGTAGCCGACCACCGGGATGTCGGAGGCCATTATCTTCTTGATTATCCCGCGCATTGACTCATCCAGCCCGCCAGGGGTGTCGAGCTTGAGCAGGATGAAATCAGCGTCCAGCTTCTGGGCCTGGTCTATGCCGTTGGAGATGTAGCGCTCGGATACAGGGCCTATTGCCCCCTCGAACTCAAGCACCACGTACTTGCTCGTGGCCGAATAGGCAAGGACGGGCAGAAGGAATAACAGGAGCCGAAAGTGTCTCATCAGTATAGCTTAGCCCAAAATCTTAAAGAGTCAAGCACGCTACTTGGATGCGTTGTCGTGACTGAGGCGATGGTTTAACATAGTAATCCCCCCTTTATCCCCCCTTAGCAAGGGGGGCTTGGGAGGTTATCCCCCCTTCTATAAGGGAGGTGGCCGCTCCCTAGGAGCGGACGCAGAGATTCAACGTTACTTCCACCATAAGGTTCACGGACCTAAAGCTCGATCCCTATGAGACTTGTCATTTCAAGAAGTCGTTGTGAATGAGATGCATCAAAAATCTTCTTCACTCTAATTTTACCTTTGTCCAAAAAGTGGTATTTCCCGAAGATATGAGTTGGAGCGTAATGGAATCTATCTTTTAGCCGGTCAAATCCTTTCTGCTCATTCTCTTTGGAAGGACCCCACCAAGATTGGCACTCTATATGTATCAACTCATCACCTTTGACGGCTATGACATCAATATCTGAATGTCCCGGAACTCGGCGATTTGCCGTTTTCGGCATTGGTAAGTCTTCATTTTCAACAACCATATACCCCTGCAACTTATAGAGATGGGAAACGATGTCTTCTACCCAATTTAAACCCATGCTTATTTTCCTTCTGAGAGATTCGATTAATAACTCTTCACTCTTTTCTTTGTTCTCCAGTCAGTGTTCTTGGCATGGCGAAGGAACCAACAGTAAAACAAAGGCAAAAACAGTTCCTATGCGGGTGGTTCAACAAAGCCATTGTTTTTCGCAACTTCTTTTTCAGAAGCCGCCATGCCAAGATGTATTAAATTTAGTCCAAAATTGATTCTTGTCAAGCTCCATCAAGGTTGACGCTCACCAAATTCTCGCTAGAGTTGCAGAATGGCTAATCAACGGAGTTCAACAAAACCGGCACTGCGAGCGTCACGATTTTGAGGAGTTGTTTTGATCCATAGCACACGTAATCCACACAGAATCTGCGCCTGGGATAAGGAATCCTCCCTTGCAGGAGCTACTACCCACAACACATCCATAACTCCGCCTGCATCTATCTAACGTTCGTTAAAAGGACTTGACAAGCCCCAAACCTTCCCTATGTTCGTTAAGAACAGATTCAACTTGACACCCCACCAAAAGTTGTGTATATTTAGACAACGCAAGTTAAACGACAGTCTTACCGTCCGAGAAGAGGGCCAACATGAGACGCAGTTGGCTGCGTAGTACATTATGCGTGGAAATTTCCACGAGATATCGGGACAGAATCCTGATCCTGTGGAATGTTTGGTATTTATTCTACAGGACTGGCTGTGAGACACTAAAAGGAGGATAGAATGAAAGGTTTATTGAAGGCGTTGTGCGGGTTGGCTCTTGCTTTTGGCTTGATATGGGCCAACACCTATGACGGTCCGGCGATCATCTGGAACACGGTCTACGACTCAGGTTTTCACGATTATGCCACCGGTGTGGCGGTTGACGATAACTTCGTCTATGTCACGGGCTGGTTTATCGGCTTGGCCGATCAGGACTTCCGGACGATATGCTATGACAAGGATAGCAATCTCGTCTGGAACAAAACCTACGACTCAGGCGCCGAGGATTCTGCCACCAGTGTGGCTGTTGACGATAACTTCGTCTATGTCACGGGCTCCTCGGACTGGGACTTCCTGACGATATGCTATGACAAGGATGGTAATCTCCTCTGGAACACGGTCTACGACTCAGGCGCCGAGGATATAGCCACCGATGTGGCGGTAGATGGTAAATTCGTCTATGTCATGGGCTCCTCTTCCAACGGGACGAACTGGGACTTCCTGATGATATGCTATGACAAGGATGGCAATCTCGTCTGGAACAAGGTCTACGACTCATACAATGGCGATTGGGCCAACGGTGTGGCGGTAGATGATAACTTCGTCTATGTCACGGGCTACTCTTCCATCGGGATGAACTGGGACTTCCGGACGATATGCTATGACAAGGATGGCAATCTCATCTGGAACAAGGTCTACGGCGCAACCGCCAGGGATAAGGCCAACGGTGTGGCGGTTGATAGTGAATTCGTCTATGTTACGGGCTACTCTTTCGACGGGACGGACCATGACTTCCTGACGATATGCTATGACAAGGATGGCAATCTCATCTGGAACAAGGTCTACGACTCAGGCGACGAGTGGACCAGCGGTGTGGCGGTAGATGATAACTTCGTCTATGTTACTGGCACGAACTGGGACTACCTGACGATATGCTATGACAAGGATGGCAATCTCATCTGGAACATGGTCTACGGCTACCCAGGCTACAGCGATTATGCCACCGGTGTGGCGGTAGATGAGCAGAGCTATCTCTATGTCACGGGCTCCTCTTACAACGGGACGGACTGGGACTTCCGGACGATAAAATACGATCGCACCGTCGGGATCGACGAACTACCAGCCTCGGGTCTCAAGTTGGACCTGGGAGAGCCCGCTCCAAACCCCTTCAGGCTTTCCACCGATATTTGCTATTCGCTTGCCCATTCAGGCCTGCTCAACCTGAAGGTCTACGATGTCTCGGGCAGGCCAGTGAAGACCCTGAGCTCTGGTATCAAGGCCTCGGGTCATTATGCTGTAACCTGGGATGGTCGAGATGATCTTGGCCGAGCCGTGGCCCCTGGCGTCTACTTCATCAGGATACAGGCAGGGAACCATACGGCTACAAGAAAGCTCATCCGCGTGCGCTAAAGGGGAAACGAAATTAAGAGGGCCAACATGAGACGCAGTTGGCTGCATAGTACATGTTCGCAAAACAAGAAGGCAAAAGGCAGGACGATTGAGGATGACGTACCTGTAGCGGACATCGACTTCAGTTGGTCTATCCCTGAACGGCCCACTTCAAATTCAAAACAGGATTGTTTTCGGAGAAAACCCCTAAAAACCCACTGGCAGGCGAATTTTAATTAACATTCGTTAAAGCACTTGACAAATCCGAAAAACTTCCTATAATCTATCTAACGTTCGCTAGATGCGCATATCCGAGCAAGAACCAACACTGGCTTTGCGGCTTCATAAACACGCAGGGCCTGAAACAAAACACTACACCTCACAGAAGGAGTGTAATACGTGAATCTCAAAGGAATACCAAGACTGCGAATAGGCAGTTTGAAAGTCAAGGTGCCGATTGTCCAGGGAGGAATGGGTGTCGGCATCTCTTTATTTGGCCTGGCCTCGGCAGTTGCAAGAGCGGGTGCTATTGGAGTTATTGCAACGGCTGGGATTGCCATGCTTGAGCCTGATTTCCGTACAAACTTCAAGCAAGCCACCGAAAGGGCATTGAGGAACGAGATCAGAAGAGCAAAACAGGTAACAAATGGCGTCATTGGCGTGAACATAATGGCAGCCCTTACAGATTTTGATGATCTTGTAGGAATTTCAGTGGATGAAAAGGTCGATGTGATTTTTGTTGGCGCAGGACTTCCGCTAAGAGAGCCTAAAACAGTGCCGCTTTACAGCTCGAGAGAAATCGCGACCGAGGTTGTTCCTATCGTCTCTTCCGCGCGAGCGACTAAACTTATATTCCAGTATTGGGAGAAACACTACGGTCGTGTACCTAACGCTGTGGTTGTTGAAGGCCCATTGGCCGGCGGGCATCTTGGATTCAAGAAGGAACATATCAGTAATCCTGACTACGCACTGGAAAGGATAGTACCCGAGGTAATCTCTGTAACAAACTCTTTTGAGCAGCGTTTTGACAAGCCCATCTCAGTAATCGCTGCAGGGGGCATATATACAGGCGCAGACATCCATAAATTCATCCGGTTGGGGGCTCAAGGGGTGCAGATGGCAACCAGATTTGTTGCAACCTACGAGTGCGACGCTTCCATAAAATTCAAAGAAGCATACCTGAGATGCAATAAAGAGGATCTGGTCATAATTGACAGTCCTGTCGGATTGCCGGGAAGAGCCATACGGAATAAGTACCTTCAAGACGTATCAAACGGGGGCAGAAAACCTTTCAAATGTCCCTGGAAATGCCTGATAACCTGTGATTTTAAGAACACGCCGTACTGTATTGCAGACGCACTGACCAATGCCAAAGTTGGAAACCTTGAAGAAGGATTTGCCTTTGCCGGAGCTAACGCCTATCGGATAGATAAGATCATCTCCGTGGATGAACTTATTGATACCCTTCTGGAAGAATACGAAGAAGCGGCATCCGCGTAAACAACTTCGGACATCTTACATAGTCATGGAAACATTGGTCAAGAAGATCCGCGCAACCGGAACAGATCGGAGGCGATAAGATGGCAGAGACAAGGAAGACAAAGGAGAAAGAACCTCAAAAGCGCAAACAGGAAGAAGTTGAGGCAAAGATCCTTGAGGTAGCCATCAATCTTTTTGCCCGGAAGGGTTTTGAAGGCGCATCGGTTCGCGACATCACTGCGGCTGCCCAGGTAACAGTGCCCACCCTCTACTACCACTTTAAGGACAAGGACGGGTTGTATCAGGCGGCCTTAAAGGAAAGTGCAGAGAACTTGCTTGAACTCTTAAAGAAGGTGGACGACCCCAACGCCTCGTTGCGCGACCGCTTCATCGCTCTGGCCAAGGCCAAGATGAGGCTGGCGATAGAAAAGGATCTGGGGATAGAGCTTTTAACCAAGGAATGGATAGACCGCGGCTCTTCTCAAGACCTGCCTCCTCAGCTGGAAGCGGTTTTGGGTGAGTCCTTCAAGTACATGGAAGAGATGATTGCCCAGGCGGTCCAGCGGGGTGAAATTCGCCCCGTAAATCCAAAAATCGGGGTATGGTATTTGATCGGCCTGATATTCCTGCGCCGCGGCAGATTCCTTCCCAAGTTTATGAAGACAAGTGAAGCGATCTCGGATGACGAGATCGAGGAGTTCGTCGATCTCATCCTCAAGGGATTAGAAAAGAAGTAACGTAAAAAGGAGAAGCAATGGCTCTTTTAACCATAGAGGACCTCAAGAAAGATTACAAAACCGGCAAGGTCATAACAAAGGCGCTCAGGGGGATCGACCTGGAGATCGCCGAGGGCGAGTTCCTCTCCATTGCCGGGCCGTCCGGGTCTGGTAAGACAACCCTCTTGAACATAATAGGATGTCTTGATGTTCCAACGTCAGGCACTGTTTCTCTTAACGGCACTGATCTTTCCGATCTCAAGAAGAAGGCGCGCGCCGAACTGCGCAAGGACTCAATCGGGTTCGTGTTCCAGTCGTTCAATTTGATCCCGGTGCTCACCGCGTTCGAGAACGTGGAAATCCCACTTATCCTTCTTCATTGGGACAAGCGCAAACGCAAGGAGACGGTAGAACAACTGCTGATTGACGTGGGCCTCAAGGAGTATATCCATCGCCGTCCTCTTGCCATGTCCGGCGGTCAGCAGCAGCGGGTAGCCATCGCTCGTGCCCTTGTCAAGGACCCCAAGCTGGTTCTTGCTGACGAGCCTACCGCCAACCTGGATTCCACCACCGGCATGGAAACCCTGAAGCTTATGAAAGAACTGAACGAGCGCAAAAACACCACCTTCGTGTTCTCCACCCATGACAAGATGGTGATGGATTTTGCCCACCGGCTGATACTCCTAAAGGACGGCAAGGTCTCCTCTGATTCAAAGAAAGGGAAGTAGTCATGTTGTTCAAGATGGCAATAAGAAACGTTTTCCGTCACACGCGGAGAACGTTGATCACCGCGGCGGCCATCGGCGTGGGGCTCATGTTCATGATTATGATAGACTCCATGTTCGGCGGGGTCGAAAACCAAGTCGTGCGCAACATCCTGGAAACCGACAACTCCGAACTGGTGGTATACCCGACGGGTGTTTTTGAAAACAGGTTCCTTTTCCCCCTCGATACCCTGATCGAGGACGCCTCGGCGCTGTCGGCTCAACTGGAAGCTGATTACGCCGATGTTGTCTTCGCTACCCCCAGGCTGCGCTTTGCAGTATTCGCCATCGGCCCCCAGGCCGAGCTTTTCGCATTTGGTATGGGTATTGATCCTGAGACTGACCCAAAAGTATTTGATCTGCAAAACAAGATTGAAGAAGGCCGATTCCTCGAAGCCGACGGCGACCTGGTTATAGGCGCCGGGTTGGCCAAGGAGTTAAACCTCGCTCTGGGTGATTACGTACTTATCCAGACCAAGTCCCGCCGCGGGGTAATGGACGTACGCGAGTACGAGATAACAGGCATAGTCAATACCTCCAACCCGCTAATCAACTCCAACGCCGTATTCATAACCCTTGCCGATGCCCAGACAATCCTGGAGGCTCCGGCCGCGGCATCAGAGATAAACCTGCACGTCAAGGGCAAGCCAAGAGATACCGAACGATTGAACGTCCTGGGCTCAAAGATCGGTAAAGACCTGGGCGCAGATTTTGAACTTTACACCTGGTACGACTTAAACGCCGGACTGTTCGAGATAGCCGGTCAGAAGCAGTCGGTGGGATTCTTCATAGCATTCATAGTTATCGTCATCGCGCTCGTGGGAATCGTCAACACCATGCTGTTGTCCATATACGAGCGAATACCCGAACTGGGCACCATGCGGGCCATGGGGTTCTCCAAGGGAAATATTCGGTCCATGATGCTTGCCGAAGGCTCGATCATCGGCTTTTTGGGCAGCCTGTTCGGAGTGATACTGGGTCTTGGAGTCGTGACATACATGACCGAGGTCGGCATGGATTTTAACTCTTTGATGGGCGATTTCGAGATACCCATGCCCTTAGATCTCCATTACAGGGGCGAATACAACTTCGGCTACATGGCGTTCACCTTCTTTTTGGGCTGGATTATTTCCACGGTGATTACTTTGATCCCTGCACGTAAGGCAACCAGGATAGAACCCTCAGAAGCGCTGCGCAGCACGTAAGGAGGATATGATGCTTTTGAAGATGGCTTTCAGAAACGTGTTAAGGAACAAGCGCCGCTCCATGTTGACCGCCCTGGGCATCATCATCGCGATCGCGCTCATCATCTACGCTCAGGGATTCATTACCGGCATGATTGACAACATGATAGAGAACACCGCACGCATCAAGTCCGGCCACGTTCGCATAGTAACACCTGAGTACCTGAGACGCGAAAAACTCTCACCCCTCGATGAAGCGGTATACATAACCCCTGAATTGCAGGAGATGGTTGCCGAAACACCTGAAGTGGAAGCGTTTACCTACCGCATACCGTTCGGTGTTCTTCTTTCCAGGGATGAGCGCTCCAAGCCCGCGTTCGGAACCGCAATAGATGTCGAGCGTGAAAAGCTGTTCCTCGATTTATCGGCAGAGAACTACCTGGTGGAAGGTTCCTATCTTGAGGCTAACGATAATGCCATTCTGATCGGCAAAGGACTGGCCGAGGAGCTGGGATTTAAGGTGGGCGATTCACTTGTAATCATTACCTCTACCGCATACGGCTCACCCTCGGGTATGAATCTCACCGTTAAGGGAATCGTTAAACTGGGCCAGGCAAATCTTGACGACAACGCCTTCTACATCCCCCTTGCTGCAGCTCAGCAGCTTCTTGATCTTAAAGGCCGGGCCGCCGAGGTGCTGGTGCTCCTGGATACCAGGGATAACTCCGAAAAAGTAGCCTCTCGTTGGCAAACCGAAGCAGGCGAGACGATGGGCCTTAAGTTCGTGCCCTGGCAGCAGGACAATATCCTGGGTATGTTGACGATGATAACACGTGTATACTGGGTGATATACGCCATTATCCTCCTGATTGCCTCGGCCACCATCATCAACACCATGCTCATGGCCGTATTCGAGCGCATCAAGGAAATAGGCATCCTCAAGGCCATGGGCATGCGGAGCAACCGCATCCTGTGGCTCTTGACCGCCGAGGCTTCGATGATCGGCTTGTTTGGCGCTCTCATCGGGGCGGTGCTGGGAGTGGTTCTTGCTCTGGTTGTACCCCAGGTAAACTTCTCCTCCCTGTCAAGTCAAGACATGGGATCCTCCATATACTTTAATCCCATTATCCCGGTAAGCCTTACCCCAGGTGTTGTCTTGGCATGCTCCCTGTTCGGCTGGTTCATCGCCACGTTTACCGCCCTGTACCCGGCCCGTCAGGGAACCAAGGTTCGTCCTGCCGAGGCGTTGAGACGGGTTTAGGAAATCGAATGACTAATAAACCACAGAGTTCACAGAAGGTAGTGGCACGGCAGAGCCTGCCCCTTGGGATGCTAACTTTACGGCATCCCATAGGGTATGCCGTGCCACTACAGGGAGAAAAGATGAAAAGACTTACGATTTCAATTATTGCGGCCTTGATCTTTTCGGGTGCGACGAGTTCGCTGTCTGCAATCACTGCCAATGAGATTTTGGACAAGGTAGATGCCAACATGGTGGCCTCGACCATGAAGTTTACCGCGGAGTTGAAGATAAGCATCTCAGGCTCGGTAAGAACCAAGGAGTTCAAAGGCTATACCAGGGGCGAGGACGCCGCCTACATGGAGTTTACCGCGCCTTCAAGAGACAAGGGCACCAGGTTCCTGAAGCTTGCAGATGAGTTCTGGATGTATCTGCCCAACGTGGGCAAGGCTGTCAAGATTGCCGGACACGCCATGCGCGGCTCTTTGATGGGCTCGGACTTTTCATACGAGGACGCCGTATCCAACGAGGAGCTGGCCGCGAGCTATGACGCGGTGCTTGAAGGCGAAGAAAAGCTGGACGACGCCGACTGCTACGTGCTCAAGCTAACGCTCAAGGAAGGCGCCGAAGGCTCCTACTACACCCAAAAGCTGTGGGTTGATAAGCAGAGCTTTATCCCAATCAAAGCGGAGTACTTTTCCAAAAGCGGCAGGCTGATGAAGGACGTGCAGATTTTGGACTTCAAGCGCATCAGCGGCAAGAACTACCCCACACGGATTCGCATGGAGAACAAGTTAAGGAAGAACACCTGGTCGGAGTTCGTGATTACCGACGTTCAGATTGGAATTTCGATACCGGCAAACGTCTTCACCAAAGGTTATCTGGAAAGATAGGAAGATACTAACGAATCAAAACTGTAGTGGCACGGCACAGCGTGCCCCTTGAGCGGCTCATACGCTCATAGGATATGCCGTACCCCTACCAATCTTTGCACACAGGCCCCGAAAACTGTAGGAGAGTGCCCCTACCTCTTGCGATCTTTTTGCCAAAGGCAAAAAGGAGCACAAATTTATTCTATCGTCAGAAGTCCGCGGTCGCGCAGATCCACGAGCACGCGCAACAGATCGCGCTCGGATAGGGCCAACCGGCCCTGAAGCTCTCTAAGGGTAGGGGCATCCCCTACGTGAACCACAACCTGCCACTCGACAGGTGAAAGTGTTACGGGTTTAGCCTGCGGAGCCAAAGGCACAAGCATCAAACGACGATCAACCCCACCGACCTTATCCATAAGATCTTTGGATTCGTCTATCTCGGCGGAGAGCCCCAGGATGAACTGCTGGATGGGTAAATTGATTCGCGTCTCCTCGTCGAGCTCAACCCTTTCCTCGGTATCGAAGACGAACTTGCCGCGGCGCCACCCTAGTATCTCCCTGACCGCCTTCAGCCCTGATAGCTTCAGTGTCTTGCCGCATTTTACGAGACCTTCACCGAAGACTATCATCCCCTCATCACCGCCCGAGTAGATGTGCAGGGTGCCGGAACGGTTACCCATAAGGATAAGCTGCAGGATGTCGGATAAGGGATAATCCTCAAGGGTTCCGTCGAGCCTCATTAATTACTTCTCCTGACAGCCCCTACAGAAGCACCCAGATTAACTGACAGTTTTGAACTTCCCAATCCTTCGAAACTTTTCTATGCGCTTCGCGATCAGCTCCTGGGGGGAAAGTGGTTCGAGTTCGGCCAGGGCTTGACTGATTTGCTCTTCTATGAACTTGGCGGCCAGCTGCCAGTCGCGATGCGCTCCTCCGGGCGGCTCAGGAATCACCGCATCTATCACGCCGTGATCCAGATTGTCTCGGCTCGTGAACTTCAAGGCCTCCGCCGCCTGCGGGGCCTTGGAGCTGTCACGCCAGAGGATAGAAGCACAACCCTCAGGCGAGATCGTCGAGTAGAAGGAATACTCAAGCATGTAGATACGGTCGCCGACCCCGATGGCCAGGGCACCGCCCGAACCGCCCTCACCGGTCACTATCACAATGACAGGGGTTCTGAGCACCGCTATCTCCTGAAGGTTGCGTGCTATTGCCTCGGACTGACCGCGCTCCTCCGCACCGATCCCTGGATCAGCACCAGGGGTATCCACGAAATTGACGATGGGCATGCCGAACTTCTCAGCCAGCTTATAGATGCGCAGGGCCTTGCGGTAGCCCTCCGGATGGGGCATCCCGAAGTTGCGGCGAATCCTCTCCTTGGTGTCGTGTCCTTTTTGATGCCCGACCAAAGCCAACGAGCGCCCACGAAAACGCGCTATACCGGTCACAATCGCCGGATCATCGGCAAATCCACGATCACCGTGAAGCTGGGTGAAATCGGTAAAAAGATAGGGAACCAGATCAAGGGTGTAAGGTCGGCGCGGATGACGGGCAAGCTGGACTATCTGCCACCGGGTGAGCCTGGAGTAAACCTTGCGGCGCAGCTTCTCAGCCTGTTTTTGAAGCCTGGCGATCTCACTATCCACCCCTTCAAGACCCTTCAATGCCTCGATGCGCTCCTCAAGCTCTACTATGGGTTTCTCGAAATCAAGCAAAAACTCTGCCATCAATCGAATGCAAGGTTGAGGCTGATGCGATGCGTCAGCCCAAGGTCCAGCCTGTTATAAGGAACAAGGGCGTAGTCCAAAGAAACCCAGTCGTGCTGCACACCCAGGCCGAAGGTAAGGAGTTCTGAAGGTGAGAAAAGCTTCAGTTTTTCCTCCATATAGAGCAGCTTGGCCCCGGCGCGAAGAGCGAGAAGATCGAAAAGCCCTACCTCCAGACCGGTACGCAGACCGGGTTCCTTCTCGTATGGACGGTAAAGGAAATCCAGATTTACTGAAGTAACAAGGTTTTGGCTCCAATCGTGGGCATAGCTGCCGCCTACCCGAATACTCATCGGCGGCTTAAAGCCTTCTGCATCCAGATGCATGTCAAAACCAAAGTCAAGCACCGAGACCCCCAGATCAAAACCTGAGAAGGGCGTATAGTTCAGGCCCACGTCGAACCCCCAGGTGTGAGCCGCATAGGTCCATAGACGTTCGTGGTAGTATCGGGCGATAAGCCCGACGCGTGTCCCTCGAACCACCTCAACACCAGCCCCTAAACCCAGGGAGAGATCTGCAAAGTAGTAGCTGCCCAGGGGGTCGGGAGAGCCGATGCTGTCGCGCAGCTCTATCTCACCGCTCGTAAAGTAAATCGCCTCTGCACCGATCGAGAAACGACCCAGCCTGCGCTTGATAAGGAGTGAACCCTGAGAAGTACCGAGAAACCAGAGGGTATGATTCATGGATGCTTCAATGCAAGGACCTTTAACCAGAAGGGCAGGATTCCATCTGAGAGCGTTGGCCGATGAGGCTCCGGCCACGCCTGTCTCTCCCATTCCCGACTCACGCGCACCGGTCGCTATCTTAAGCGAAGCATAACCCTGTCCCGCCGCAAGCATGAAAAATACCCCACTTGCCAAAAGAAGCAAAATGCCGGCTTTAAGACCAGCATCGCCATACATCCGGCGATTACTAGGCTTCAATGATTTCAACATTGGCGCGCGGCAAACGTATGCGTTCTTTTCCCGCAAGCTCCACCTCCAGGATTCTAACCTTTGATTCGGTCTCTATCTCCTCAAGATCAACCGGCAGGCCGACCACCGTGCCGATACCGCCGAAGTGCGGCTCACGGATGATCCTTACCTGCATCCCGACCCTGAGTCCTTCCTCAAGCGAACTCTTGCTTCGCTCTTTCCCTGCGACTTCGCGCGGCACTATGATCTCAGGACGTATCACGCCCGCACGGATCTGCGTTGCACCGTTTATCGAGGCACGCTCGCCGTCAAGCTCGGAAAGAAGCTCAAACGTTCGCGGAGCCATAGGCATCTTTCCAAAACCCTCGGTTACCACAACGGTAAGCCCTATCGACTCGGCACCCGTGATGGCCACGCCTATATCGTAACCCAGAACCTGCTTGATGGAGGAATCCTCGATCCCGCCGACGACCATACCTTTTATACCAAGTTCGGCTCCGCGCTGGATCGCCTCGGCGGTGACAAGCGAACCGCCTACCACCACGCAGCCCTTCAGATCAGGGGTAAGCATCTTCTCCTCAAGCACCTCATCAGGGCTTGCAGCAAGGAGCTTAATCGTCCCCCGACACTCTCCACCGAATCCGAAGATGCCCTGGATCAGGCTGCCCTTGGTCTCAACTTTCACGCCTTCATTCGCGAAAATCTCAACAACCTCGCCGTCAATGTAGGCATCAACCTCAACCGGCAGAGGCGGCTCGCGAAGGATTACCTGCCCGGTTATCGGGGAAACACTTTCCACCGTACCTGAAATTGGAGACTGGACATTAGACTTGAAGATACCCAAAAACCCCCTGGTTTGAGCGATCTCCTCACCCTTCTTTATGGACTCTCCCGGTTTCTTGAGCATAAACTCAGGGACATCCGAAGCCAGAACACCAAGAAGTTGACCCACGTTGAGCGTGGCCACGTTGCCCGGAAGCACGGTGCGGGCGACTATGGTGTCGCCTTTAACCTTCTGGCCATTGGCGACCATCACCTCACCCTTTAAGGGAAGCCTGCGCTCCTTTAGGATCTTTGTTGAGGCCGTTACCTTAAGTCCCGGCGTGTATGCGTGCGCCAAATGTTCCTCCTTGAATTATCCCTGATTATAGGTGCTTAACCCCGCCTGTCAACCGGTTAATGCTCCTTTTTGCGCGAAGCGCAAAAAGATCGCAGACGTACGGTTCCCTCTCCCTATGGGAGAGGGGTTGGGGGTGAGGGATACAGCCTCCCCCTCCCTTTGTGGAGGGGGATTAAGGGGGAGGGGATTACGTCCCCCTTCTGTAAGGGGGAACTAAAGGGGGATTGAGTTTCCCTGCAATCTTTTGTGCGCAGCACAAAAGGAGCATCAACTCCGGGGTCCCCGCGGAGATGCGTAGCAGCTTCGTGGGGTGACTTTAAGTCAAGGAGATTGGGAGAAATTAAAGAGAGAGTTGTTTTTGTTGTTTTTGCTTTCTACTTCCTGGGAGATCTCTAGGGACTCTCTGTACTCTTGGGTCAACGGAATCAAAACCATCGAATGCAGAATCTAGGCGTCTCTGAGTCATAGTTATGTAATCTGCATTAATATCAATCCCAATCCATTTTCGGTCCAAGACCTTAGCCACCCTACAGGTGGTTCCGCTGCCTACAAATGGATCAAGAACCACATCGTCGGGATTTGAACTCGCCCTCACAATACGTTCAACTAAAGCTTCAGGTTTTTGAGTAGGATGATTTTCTCTTTCTTCGCTACAGTAATGAACATGAGAAAATTCCCAGACATCCCCAGGATTCGCCCCTTGCATATTGTTTCTTTTACGGTAGTATTTCTGAGGGATTCTAACATCATCCAGATTGAATGTAAATTCATTGGACTTCGTGAAAGAGAGAATGTCTTCATGGCGGGGGGAGAAACCTATCTTACGTCCCATTCCTTGGGTGTAATGCCAAGTAATCCACCCATTGAACAATAAGTGAAAATCATTTTCTAGAATAATAAACAACTTGGGTATAAACCTAACACCCATGAATATATAGACGGAACCAGTTGGTTTCAAGACCCGCACAGCCTGTTTTAGCCAGCCTCGTGTAAAAACCTCATACTCATCCCATTCCTTCAAATCTATATTGTTACCGTAATGCTTCCCTAGATTATATGGAGGATCGGCAACAATAAGATCAACGCAGGCGCTGGGGAATTTGGACATTTCTCTTTCTGCATCGCCACAGATTAAATGATTATATTCCATCTCTATTTTCACTCATCTTCCTTAATCCACTTGTATTTTTTAGCCAACTCTAGCCAAGCTTCTTTACTATGGGATTTAATATACTTAGCGTCGAGAACTTGCAAAAACTCCCATGTGGTTTTCTTCTCGATACCTGCGTAATGAATGTCTTTGATTTGAAGCTGTCCCGTACCCAAAGCAGGGTTATAGTTAAGATCAGCCGACGAAACATACTTCAAGTCGTAAACCGCATGGGATACGACTTCCATAATTCCATTAGTTATTCCCGTAGAAGGTTCTTTCTCTTGATAAATTTTATGTTTCAAAGAAAGTATAATGAAAATGTAATCGGGGTCTTTGACATACGCAGTCCTAATTCTAGCAAATGAAGTTATATTCGGACTCTTTCCGGAGGTCTCAATATCTTCAGCTGTTGCCTTTACATCAATATTAGCAGATACATAATCGATTGAATTACGTTTACGCTTAAACTGAAGAATGATATCAAAAGGATCAAGACGCTTCCCCGCTTCTACATATATCAATTCGTACGGATTCTGAGGATCATTCGATAAATCCTCAAATTGTTCCAAAGCCCAGGCTTCCACGAATGGACCAGCTACCTTGTTTATGTTTTCCAAAGGCAATCCGCGTTTCAAGTTAGTTCTAATGAATATGCGATTATTCCCCTCATCAATGGCCTTCTTCATCATCGCCGAAATCCTTTCAATGACGTAATCAGACCACTCTGGATAGTCGGAGCTTTCCTCAGGAATCTTAAATGTAGTGTCCATTACTAAATTCTAATCCACATTCCAACAGTGTCAAGTAAATCAACTTCCTTGACCTCCCCCCTATCCGCGTAACATCTTCTTACCCCAGACGTCTGTTTCGCATCCGTCCGGGGACCCATACGATTCGCCGTCAGCTGTTAGCCGTCAGCAATCAGCCTCCTTAACTTTGAAATTTGCATTTTGACTTTTGCATTTTGATATTGCGACGCAGTCGCGTTCTTGTCCAGCTTTTGTCCACCTTTTGACCAGCTTTTTTTATCGGATTTTAGTGCTTTTGAGTCCAGTGGGGTATAAAAAAGGCCGCCCTCGGGCGGCCTTAAATTACGTATTAATGAGGGTTACCGCAGCAGCTCCTTTAAGGGGTCGAAGATTTTGCGGCGCGATGGGTCGCGAAGTTTTTTTAACGCCTTTGCCTCGATCTGTCGGATGCGCTCACGGGTCACGTTGAAAATCTGACCAACCTCCTCAAGTGTGCGCTGAACACCGTCGTCAACCCCGAAGCGCAGGCGAAGCACCGTCTCCTCACGCTTTGAAAGCGTGGCCAGGGCGTCATCAATCCGATTATCCAGAACCGAACGCGCCGCGTGATAGGTGGGAACCGGGGTCTTGTCGTCGGAGATGAAGTCGCCGACGAACGAGGAGTTGTCGTCATCAATGGCCTTGTCAAGGGAGACGTGATACTGCGCTATGTTGGTGAGGAACTTGACCTTGTCCTCGGTAAAGGTTGGTAGATAGTGTGAGACTTCGTGCGGAGCGGGCATGCGGCCGTGTTTCTGTATAAAGCGCCGTGATACGCGGGTTATTTTGTTTATAGCGTCTATGATATGGGCAGGCACGCGGACGGTGCGAGACTGATCGGCGATTGCCCGGGTGATTGCCTGCTTGATCCACCATGTTGCGTAGGTAGAGAACTTATAACCCTTCTTGTAGTCAAACTTCTCAACCGCCTTGATGAGTCCGCAGTTGCCTTCGGCGATGAGGTCTATGAACTCAAGCCCCCGGTTGGTGTATCGCTTGGCGATGGAGATAACCAGGCGAACGTTGCCTTCGATCATCCGGTCGCGGGCGCGCAGGATGCTTGCCTCCATCTGTTCTAAGCGAGCAAGGCTTTCTCTTGCTTCTTCTACTGTCCGCCCGAAGTTGCGCTCGGCGCGACGCAGATCCGTGCGAGCTTCGTGGAACTCGGGGCTGGCTGATGCGGATACGCTACTGGCAGCCTTCGCCTTGAGTCCCTCAACACAACTGGCCATCGTGATAAGTTCGGAGATCTCCCGTTTGTATCGCTCGGTGTATTCCTTGACAATGTCGTGTTGCAGGGAAAGATTTATTACTTTCTTATGGATCTTATCGCGCAGCTTTTCTACCTCCTTCTCCTCTTCCTTGGTCCGGTTGCGTCGCCGGGTTGCCTCACGCAACTGCCCGTTTAACTCTCCAAGTTTATGGAAGTTACGAATAAAACTCTGTTTCCAGCGCTGGTATAACCTCTTGTCGATGACCGAGTCGATGTCAGGCTTGGCGATCTGGTCCACGTGCACCTCCCCATTCTCCACCGCTCTGCATTGCTCAAGAAGCTGATCGAGCATCCCCGAGGTTCCCAATATCTCATGCTGCAGCTGGATGTAACCCTCTTCCATCCGGCTGGAGTAGCGGACCTCATCTTGCTTGGTAAGGAGCCCGAACTTGTTGAGTTCCTTGAAGTACGACCGGGTAGAATCCTTGCGCCCCCTGGCACGAGGAAGCTTGTAGGTCTTCTCCTTTGGTCCCTCATGGATAACCTCACCCTCTGCCACAAGTTTTACCCCGTGTTCTCTAAGCCTTACTATTATCTCATCTACCTCCTCAGAGGAGACGTAGGTTTCGGGCAGATAGCTCTCAAGTTCCTTATAGGTTATAGTCCGGCGATCCTTAACCTGGGTAAGGATCTTATCCGCAACCTCTCTGCCGCGTAGGGCTATCGCGGCCGCTTGAACGTTTGCTTTCTTATTCATATCTCCTGATAGATTTTGTTGCTTTCTTTATCTAACTCATTCAACTGAACAAGGATGCTGCGTACGCGCTCAGCATCCCCTGAACGTTCGGCTTGCGTAAGTTCACGACGCAGGGCATCTCGTCTGCGCCTGTAAAGGTAGTGCGCTAACGCGCGTGCGAACTCCTCGCATGAGTAGTCAACATCTGAAAAGCTCCACCGAGAAACCTGACTCTGCATCTGGGGCGGCAGTGAATCGATTATCTCACCCACAGTAAAGTTTTCTCGTGTCTCGGCAAGATGATAAAGCTTCTCTGCAAGTTCCCGCCTCTCTCCCTCCGGAAAGAAACTCAGAGGAAGATGCTTAGAGGCTAGACGAACAAACTCGGCGCTCTGAACCATCATCTTAAATAGCCTTTCCTCAGGATCCGGGGAGCCGGTAACCGGTTTTGGACTCTTCGCATTCCCTGACTTAGCGGGTCTCGCCAGCTCTGCCAACACCTTCCTATCAATTCTAATAAGGTTTGCCGCCTCGTCAAGGTACAATTCGCGACGTAAGCGATCAGGCACACGACTGATAAGTGATACCATAGCCTCGGCGGCCTTCTTTCGATCTGCGGTTGTAGAAGGGGAAAGCAGGTTATAGACGAACCCCATGGGTTCCTGGGCTTGTTCGAGCAAAGAGTTGAACTCATCCGGGGAGTGAGAGATAAGAAAGGAGTCGGGGTCTTCGCCTTCGGGAAGCAGAAGAAGCTTTACGTCAAGATCGGCTGCAAGCACCTCTGCAAGAGCCCGCTGCGCGGCCTTGCGTCCGGCTTCGTCACCGTCAAAGACAAGAATAACCTTATCCGTGTACCGGGAAAGGACCTTGGCCTGCCCGCCTGTGAAGGCCGTTCCCAGGGGCGCTACCACATTGTGAAACCCTTCCTGCGCAAGCCTTAAGACATCCATCTGCCCTTCCACAAGCAGAGCACCCTCTCGCCTGAGATAGGGCCGTGACTTGTGAAGTCCGTAAAGAAGCCTGCCCTTCTTAAACAGCCTGGTTTCAGGGGTGTTGACGTACTTGGCAGGATTGGGATCATCTCCCCACACGCGACCTGAAAAGCCCACAAGCCTGCCTGAAGACGTCCGCAGGGGAAATACGATGCGTCCGGCAAGGAAGGGATAAAGCCTTCCTGAGGTGCTGCCAAGGACCCCGGCATCGCTTAAAACCTTGGTGGCAAGCTTTGCCTCTCTGGCTCTTGAAAGAAGAGGCGAGGTATCGTGTGGCACAAGACCAAGCTCGAAACCCTTGACCGTTTCCCTATTCAAACCTCGTTCGACCAGATAACGCTGAGCATCTAAACCGTCCTGTGACCAGAGTGTTTCGGTGTAGATCTTGTGAGCCAACCCCAGCGCATCAACCATAGGCTTTGTTGGATCGTCCTCAGCGGTGTATTCGATCCTTATACCCAAACGCTCGGCCAACTGCTTAACCGCCTCGGGGAAAGAAAGGTTCTCGTAGTTCATGATGAAGGTGATAACGTTCCCGCCTGCACCGCACCCGAAGCAGTAGTAGGCCTGACGATCAGGGCTTACGTTGAAGGATGGGGTCTTCTCCTGATGAAAAGGACAAAGCCCGACAAAGCTTTTGCCTGAACGCTTGAGCTTTACGTAGGAACCGATAAGCCCGACTATATCGGTTTCGGCACGGACCCGTTCGATTATCTCCTGAGGAATCATGACGCCAGCTTCAACACGGTCACGCCGTCGCCTCCCTCAAAAGACTCGCCTACCCTGAACGAGGAAACTCGCTTATCCCGCCTCGCGAACTCCATCACCATGCTGCGAAGCACCCCGGTCCCTTTGCCGTGAACTATGGCCACCTCTTCGACCCCCAGGGCTAAAGCTTCGCTGACGTGTGCCAGGAGACGATCGTATGCCTCATCTGCGTACATCCCTCGAAGATGAAGCCTGGGATTAAACTCCGCATCCGATTGTATTCCGGCAGATGAGTTCACTTCGGTCAGGGACCCTTTGGACTCTCCCTCGGCAGGAGAAAGGTCACTCAAAGGCCTGACCATCTTCAGGGTGCCGAACTCAACTAAGGCCTCGCCGGAGCGCTCATTGATCTCGGCTATCACCCCTTCGCGCTTAAGCCGGCGTGAGCTAACCCTTAGGCCTTCTGCTAATCCTGGGGCTGTCCTGGACTGTTCTGTCTCCTCTTGATCCGCTCTCAGGGCAGAACCCTGAGCGTCCACGAACTCCTTGGCTCTAAGGATGGATTCCCGTGAGGCCTGGGTTTCTTTTATCTCTCGCACCAGGTTCTCAATCTCGCGGCGCGCCTCAGAAAGAAGCATTTCGCGCTCCCTAATCATCTCGGCATCAAACCGCTTGCGCCGCTCGGCAAGTTCGGTCCCCTCTCTCTCGAAGCGGGCCTTTGCCTGAGCTGTTTCCTTGAGATTTGCCTCAAGCCCCTCACGCAGTTCTTCGGCCTTGCGGTGTTCGCTGGAGAGCTTGGCGATAAGGGATGAGGACTCTAAAAGCTCAGGCCTTAAGAAGCTGCGCGCCTCGTCAAGCACCTGACTGGGAAATCCTACCTCGTCAGCGACCTCAAGGGCGTTGGACGTACCCGGAATACCCACGATGAGCCGGTAGGTCGGGTGATCGGTAAACTCCATGCCTGCGTTCTGCATCGAGGAATTCTCCTCTACAAAGTACTTAAGAGACTCAAGGTGACTTGTGGCTATCACCGTTGCGCCTTTCCTGGCAAGGGCTGCAAGAACCGCCATACCCAGGGCGCCCCCCTCCTCAGGCGAGGTTGATGCGCCAAGCTCATCCAAAAGGATAAGCGACTCATCGTCCGCCTGCGCAAGTATCTTTCGCAGGTTGGCAAGGTGCGCGGTAAAGCTTGATAGGTCGTCGTCAATGGACTGCTCGTCACCTATGTCCATGAAAACCTTGCGGAAGAAGGGGATGCGGGTGTCGCGAGAGGCAGGTACGTGAAGCCCGGAGGAAGAAAACAAGGCCGCAAGCCCGATTGTCTTGAGAACAACGGTCTTGCCGCCAGCGTTGGGTCCGGAGATAAGAAGCACCCGGACGGAAGGATCAAGCTTAAGGTCAAGCGGAACCACCTCTCGCTTCAGGGCGAGCAAGGGATGTCGAGCGGCAAGAAGCTCCATTACCTCGCCTGCCGGATCTACAGCCTCAGCCTTAAAGCGTCTCGCCCACTCCGCTCTGGCAAAGATGAAGTCAAGCTCGGCCAGCACATCAAGGCTGGAGCGGATATCCGCAAGGTTTTCCCTGACGGCTTCGGCAAGCGATATAAGCACACGTTCAACCTCCTCGCGTTCTTCATCACGAATACGACGCAATCGGTTGTTAGCGGCAACGGTCTCGAAAGGCTCTACAAAAACCGTTGCCCCGCCGCTTGATGTGCCGTGCACTATGCCTTCGAGTTCGGACTCACGGTCCCTGCGCACGGCAAGCACAAGCCTGCTCTCGCGGAAGTGTATGGGCGAACCCTGAAATATCTCTTTGCCAGAAGCAACCGACGCCTCAAGGGTACGCAGCACCTCTTTGCGCGCCGCAGCCATAGCCCGCCTTAATTCTCCCAGACGCGGGGAGGCGGATTCCTTGACACCTTCCTCGTCCACCGTTGCCGTTATACCACTGCGAAGATCATCAAAGGTAGTAAGCATGTCACCCGTTTCTCTCAAAAGAGGAAATCCTTCCCGTCTGGCTGAAGCAAGCAGACGGGCAATACGTTCAAGCCCCTCCAGAACCTGGGCCAACCTCAGGAACTCTAAAGGTGATAGGTAAACCTCCTTCTCAAGCTTTGCAAGCAGTTCGTCACCGGGTGCGCATAAGCCGAAGGGCAACGTGTGAGGAAAGCACAGTGCTTCCTCGGTCTCGGCAAACCGCCTTCTGGCCTGCTGGACGCCCAGGCAGGGAGCCAAGACCTCTGCACGCCGCTTGCCACGCACCGTTGCACACTTCTCGCTCAGGATAGTGCGGATACGCGCAAAATCGAGACGTTCGAACGTCTCTGTGGCAATCACCCTAGTACCGCTCCTTCTGATGACGACGCCATGCCCTGCGCCGGGCCTCGATTATCTTGCGCTTGCGTTTCTCGCTCGGCTTCTCATAAAACTGATGACGCTTGTAGTCGCGCAAAACCGCCGCCTTTTCACAGGCGCGGCGGAATCGTCTCATAAAGCTCTCGTACGACTCGCCTTCGCGGACACTAATACCTGCCAATAGATTCACCTCCTTTCTATGGCGTTTAAGGGTTTATGCATCATACAAATTGTAGACATTCGCCAGGGCAGCTAAAGCTGCGGTTTCCGATCGCAGCCTGCGCGGCCCCAACGAAAAGACCTTGGCCCCGGCAGCACTAAGCCACTCTATCTCATCAGGCGCAAAACCGCCCTCCGGACCTATTACCAATAAAAGACGCCTGACGCGCCTTTTCGTCAATCTTTCTCTCAGCTGGTGACGCGCTTCTTCCCAGGCCACCAGGGTATGATCATAATCAGGTATTATAGCAAGAAAATCGCGCAAGTCAAGCAGGGGGAGGATTTGGGGGGCTACCGAACGCATTGACTGCTTCATGGCGGAAACGATAATCCTCTCGAAGCGCGGCACCTTCTTCTCCTCCTCCCATTCAGGGACGGTGCGTGATGTAACCAGCGGTTGAAAAGCGCTGACCCCCATCTCGGTGCATTTCTCGAACAGTGTCTCGATCCGGGGGGCCTTTATTATGCCGAAAGCCAACGTTACCTCAAGCAGTGGTTCACGTGGTTTTCGAAGGGTGGTGATGATCTGACCTTCCACCACGCTGTCCGAGACCGAGCTTACAAGCACCTGGTACTCGGAGCCTTCCCCGTCGGTCACAAGGATACGATTCCCCCGCCGGTGACGCTTCACCTTGAAGATATGGTGCGCCTCCTCACCACGAATCGTTATCCTGCGGCCTGAGATCATTCGAGATGGTGCGTAGAAAAGTTCCTTCATCGCTTTGGTTTACGAGGTCTGGGGACTTTGTAGTCCTTATCGGCAAGCTCTTTGAGGAGTTTTCGCTGATCGGCAGAGACCCGTTTCGGTGTGTAAACGACGATGCGAACAAGCTCGTCGCCCTTGCCGCCGTTAAGATGCCCTATGCCTTGTTTGTGGATGCGGTAGACGGCACCCGATTGCGTGCCCGGTTGGATCTTGATCTTGTGCTTGCCGTTAAGGGTAGGTACCTCGACCTGCCCGCCCAGAGCGGCAAGCATAAACGAAAGCGGCATCTCAACCATTATATCATCACCTATACGTTCAAATAGCTCGTGTGGTTTTTCTCTAATCTCAACGATTATGTCTCCCCGGCCACCCTGACCCCAATGTCCCTCGCTCCTCATGCGCATGTAGTTGCCTGCGGATACCCCGGCAGGGATGTTTATCTCTATCTTATGGGACTTCTTGACCCTGCCGGAACCACTGCACTCCTTGCAGGTTTCTCTGAAGGTCTCGCCTGTCCCGCGGCAAGCCGGGCAGGTCTGGCGCTGCTGGAACGAACCAAAGAAGGAGCGGGAAACGGTAACCACCTGTCCCCTGCCCTGGCAGGTGGAGCAGGTCTGAGGGTTGTGTCCGCCCTTGCCCACGCACGCCTCGCAGCGATCGTAGCGGGAGACCTGAACCCTCTTGTTAACACCTTCCGCGATCTCTTCTAAGGAGAGTGGAATCCTGATACGGATGTCGCCTCCCATCCTGCGGCGAGGATCGGCTCTCCTGGATCCTGTCCCGCCGAAACCGAAGAGGCTCTCAAACAGGCCGGAGAAGAGGTTTCCGAAGAGGGAATCCGCCTCGAACTCGCTGCGGTGCTGGCGGAAGAAGTCGTTCATGTCGAAGCCGGCCGGTCCGTACTGACGGTTCACCCCTTCGTGGCCGAAGTTATCGTAAAGCTCTTTCTTTTTGGGGTTAGAGAGCACGTCGTAGGCTTCACTTATCTCTTTGAAGCGCTCGCGCGCGCCCTCACGGTCCGAAGGGTTGGCGTCAGGATGATTCTGGCGGGCCAGTTTGTGGTAGGCCTTCTTTATATCGTTTTCGGAAGCGTTGTGCGAAACGCCTAAAACCTCGTAGTAGTCTCTTTTCTCAGCCACCTCTTGTTACCCCGAAGACAACGACTCGGCGTCGAGATCCAGACGTTTGAAGTGCCAACCCCACGCCGTGAACAGACAGGAGTATCTGTTCTACACACTTCTGCGATCTTTTTGCCGCAGGCAAAAAGGAGCATACAACCTCGTAGTAGTCTCTTTTAGCAGCCACCCGTAACACTCCTTTCCTCAGCCCTTGAAAGGATTCTCGGAGTACTCAAACCCTGCCACAAGCTAGCATTCATCTGACACTTTTGAGAGTCAACTGTAACATCTTATTAATCAAAGCGTTACACCCATAGCGCTCGTTAAGAGGTATGTTGCGGGTCGGTGTGTTGCGGGTCTTCGTCGTCAATCACCTCGTAGTCGGCCTGAACGTCCTCGGCTTCTTTTTGTGCCTCGCCCTGCTCCGGGCCGGGCTCCGGTTGAGGTCCTGCCTGCGGACCACCCGCCTGAGGTTCTGCTTGCTTGTAGAGAACCTCGGAGAGCTTGTAGGAAGCCTGCTGGAGCTCCTCCTGGGCCTTGTTGATCGCGGCCACGTCCTCACCCTTCATCGCCTCCTTGAGGGCGGCAATCTTTTCTTCTATGGCCTTGCGGTCGGCCTCCGCAACCTTATCGCCGGCCTCGCGCATGGTCTTCTCTACCGAATAGATGAACCCGTCGGCTTTGTTGCGGGCATCAATCACCTCGCGGTGCTTGCGATCCTCTGCCGCATGAACCTCGGCTTCCTTGACCATGCGCTCCTTTTCCTCATCTGAGAGACCGGAGGAGGCGGTTATGCGTATGGATTGCTCCTTTGCGGTGCCTTTATCCTTTGCGGAGACATCCAGGATGCCGTTCTCGTCTATGTCGAAGGTGACCTCAATCTGGGGCACGCCTCGGGGAGCAGGCGGGATTCCATCAAGCTCGAAACGACCGAGAGTGCGGTTGTCTCGAGCCATGGGACGCTCGCCCTGAAGCACGTGAACGGTCACCGCAGGCTGGCCGTCCTCAGCCGTGGTGAAGGTCTCAGCCTTCCTTGTAGGGATGGTGGTGTTGCGAGGGATAAGTGTAGTCATCACCCCGCCCAGGGTTTCTATGCCGAGAGAAAGCGGTGTTACATCAAGCAGGACAAGGGATTCCTCGGCAGCTCCTTCAGGCGATGCCGCCAACGCCGCATGGGCAGCACCTATGGCTACCACCTCGTCAGGATTGATGCCCTTGTGAGGTTCCTTCCCGAAGAACTGACGGACACGTTCCTGAACCATAGGCATGCGTGTCTGACCGCCGACAAGGATCACCTCGCTGATATCGGCAGGGGTAACCTTTGCATCCGAAAGCGCCTGTTTGACCGGACCGAAGCTGCCCTCCACCAGATCGCCGACAAGCGATTCAAGCTTGGTGCGGGTCATAGACATCTCAAGATGCAAGGGACCCTTATCAGGATCCGAGGCGATGAACGGCTGGCTTATGGTAGTTTCTAGACTGGAAGAAAGCTCGACCTTCGCCTTCTCAGCCGCCTCCTTGATACGTGCAATGGCCGAACGATCATTTGAAAGGTCAACCCCCTGCTCGCGCTTGAACTCGGCAATGATGTAATCCATGATCCGCTGATCGAAGTCGTCGCCGCCAAGATGGGTGTTCCCGTTGGTGGAAAGCACCTCGATGGTCTTGGCCTCCACGTCAACCTCGATAACGGAGATATCGAACGTTCCGCCGCCCAGATCGTAAACCGCCACCTTTGTCGAACGCTTCTTGTCAAGGCCGTAGGCGAGCGCGGCGGCGGTAGGTTCGTTGATTATTCGCAGAACCTCAAGTCCTGCAATCTTGCCCGCGTCCTTGGTAGCGTGACGCTGTGAGTCGTTGAAGTAGGCCGGAACAGAGATAACCGCCTGCTTGACAGGCTCGCCAAGATAGGCCTCAGCCGCCTTCCTGAGATACTGCACGATCATGGCCGAGATCTCGGGCGGAGCCATCTTGCGGCCGTCCACCTCAACCCATGCGTCTCCGTTATCTGCAGGAACTACCTTGAAGGAGACCTTCTCACGCTCATCGGCGACCTCGGAGTAGCGCCTGCCCATGAATCGCTTGATGGAGTAAATCGTTTCATCGGGATGCAGCACCGCCTGACGCCTGGCCAGGATACCGACCAGCCTTTCCTTGCCAAAGGACACCACCGAAGGTGTGGTGCGGCCACCCTCAGGGTTTGGTATAACAACCGCCTGCCCCCCCTCAACCACCGCCACACATGAGTTGGTGGTTCCCAGATCTATACCGATAACCTTTGCCATTGTTCCTTAATCCTCCTTGTCGCCACGGGGTCGCTCTTCGTCCGTGGTATCATTTGAAGCTTCAGCTTCTTTCTTCTCTTCTTTAACCTCTCTGGCCACGATCACCTGCGCAGGACGCAGGACTTGATCAGCCAACATAAATCCCTTCTTGGGCTCCTCCACCACCTGCCCGGGCTGTGTTTCTTGTGCCTCTACATACCCCACCGCCTCTGCCCTGGCAGGATCAAATTCGGTGCCCAGACAACTATACTGGATTAACCCGTACTTTGCAAGAGCATCCGAGAACTGCGAGAAGATAAGTTCCACACCCTTGCGATAGGATTCCAAGGTCTTCTCGTTATCCTCGGCATCAACCGCCAGGGCGCGCTCGAAGTTATCCCAAATCTCTACCAGCGCTCCCAGCACCTCGGCCTGGGCCTGGATGCGAAGTTCTTCGTGCTCGCGCTGCCAGCGCTTGCGAGCGTTATCTAACTCCGCCGCGGTCCGAAGCGCCAAGGAACGCATCTGGACAACTTCTGCCTCTTTCGCGCGAAGTTCTTCCTTTAACTTGGACACGGGACCTTTTTTTACCATCTGATTGTGATTATAAAAAGAAAGCCGCCTGCGTCAAGTGACCCTGGATTTCCGGGTTGCTAAGTTTACCTCTACAGGGGGGTTGACAAATCCCTAAAAATCCTTATAATTTTAATCATGATTAGACAAGGAGGTCGCATGGCGAAACGTTTTCTCGTTTCGGCAGCTTTAGTTGCAGTGATATTCGTAGCTTTGACAGGTTGTGGCAACCATCTGCCCACCATCTCAGGGGTTACAGCTTCCCCAAGCACCGTGCAACCCGGTGAAAAAGCGTCAATTACCTGTACCGCCATCGATGCCGATGGTGATCAGCTCACCTATGAGTGGGAGTCGGTGGATGAAGGAGGCATTACCTACCCAGATGCGTCTTTCGATTGGACGGCGCCTTCCAAGACAGGCCCTTATCGATTCTACGTCACCGTGAGTGACGAAGGAGGCGGCGTCGCCTATGACTCCTCCCTCATCGTTACCGTTGCCTACAAAGGCATCTCCGCGGTAACTATGCTCCCCGCTATAAACATCGGCACCAGGAAAGCAACCCTGATGTGGACCAGTGCCGAGTCCTCCTGGATGGGGTATCAGCTTTACCGATCGGAAACACCGGGTGTCACGAGATACAATGATCTCGTAGTGACTTATGATTACGGGAAAGGCTATACCCGCCTCGATACGACCTATACAGATACCGATCTTAACCCTGGAAAGCCTTACTACTATGCAGTGGAGGTGATAGACTCGGCAGAAAATGAAGCCTTCTCAAACGAGATATCGCTCACCACCATGAGTTTCGAGTACGTAGGCAACAAGCAGTCCCTGGGCGGCGGGCACGGCGTGCGTCTGGCTAGCAAGGATCTCTACGTCTTCTGCGCCGCGCTTGAACAGAGCGTCAAGATCTTCACCATCGGCAGCAGCGGTCTGGATGTCGGTCCGACCATACCGCATCCCGATAATGACAACAGCACCTGGGCTTGGGACTTGTACGTAACCAATCTCCTGCACGTGGCGTTCGGTAAAGCCGGTTACAGATCCTATAACATCTCCAATCCCTTCAACCCCATCGACTCGACGTTCATAGATGCCGAAACCCTTGGTGGGGAGGCTAGAGCGGTATTCGCCCTTGGCAGCGCCATCTTTGTGGGATGCACCAACCCTGCCACTGCCACTCACACACTGGTCTACTTTGACTATACCAACCCCGGCGCACTGTTTATCGACACCATTTACTCAATACCCGAAGACATCCACGTCACCAACAGTTACATCTACGTGGCTGAAGGAGACGCGGGGCTTGAGATACTCAGCTGGAACCCTACCGCGGTTGATCCTATGCAGCCGGTGAGCATCTTTTCTACTTACGATGAGGCGCATCGAGTGTACGTCGCCAGCAATTACGCCTACGTTGCAGCCGGAACCCAGGGATTCGTGGTGGTGGATATAGCTAACCCCACCAGCCCTTACCAGGCCTCACTTTGGGTAGGGGATAAAGGCAGCAACGCTTACGGAATCTGGAGTTCAGGAGACATAGTCTACGTAGCCGACGGCACTTATGGCCTCAGGGTACTTGACCTCTATAAACCTCTATACCCTGTTCTTCTGGGTACTAAGGATATCACCTCCGAAGTAGGACCTTTTGATCTGAGGGATGTCATAGTAAGAAGCGAAGGCTCCTTAACCCAGGCGATACTTGCCGACTGGAACAACGCTTTACACATGATTAGGTGGTAACCCGTAACACACACCCGTAACCCGTAACACGCCTCAAAAGATTCGAGGGGCCGAAAGGCCCCTCCTCTTTTTACCCCATTCGGATACTTCGTCTCCGAATGGGGACCCCTTATGCTCCTTTTAACCTTCGGTTAAAAGATCGCAGAAAATCCGAAGATCTAAGGAATAATCCCACGACTACCGGCACGACATAAAATACCCCGAGGGAATAGGTGAAATCTGCTTCGCAGATTAATCTTTGGGGAAAAGCACAGTATGAGATGCTTCAGGCAAGGTGTCAGGATACTCCTCAACGTAGTGCAGGCCGCGCGACTCCTTGCGGGAAAGTGCCGAGCGCAGGATAAGGTCTCCCACCAAAAGCATGTTGCGAAGCTCCCGGATGCCCGGACTGAAGATTCCTTCCGGGTAAAGCGCCTCCAGCTCATGGGAGAGCTCAGCCAGCTTAGCCCTACCCTGCTCCATCTGGCTCATGGACTTTACTATACCTGCAAAACGCCACATGGTCTGCCTTAGAGAAGAGATAAGCGAGTTGAGGAGTGATGAATCCTCTATGCTGCGCAGTTGGCGTTCAAACGGATTGATTTTCTTAGAGGAAGGAAGGGAGGCCTCTTGCGTCGTAGCGGCCTGGGCGGCACGATCGGCAAAGACAAGCGCCTCAAGCAGCGAGTTGGATGCAAGTCTGTTAGCACCGTGAACCCCGGTATGAGCGCACTCACCGGCTGCGTAAAGGCAAGGGATTGAGGTCTTGCCCCACAGATCGGTCCTGACACCGCCCACCGAGTAATGGGCCGCAGGCACCACCGGCACAGGCTCACGCGTGATGTCGAGCCCGAAGCGCTTGCAGGTATCGGCGATCATGGGAAACCGTTTGAGGATGTGCGCGGGGGGAATGGATGAAAGATCCAAGAGAACGTAGTCGAGCCTTCTTGTTCGAAGTTCGTTGTAGATGGCGCGTGCCACCACGCTGCGCGGGGCCAGCTCCGCATCAGGATGATAGCGCGGCATGAACCGCTCCCCGTCAGGGGTCCGAAGTATCCCGCCCTCGCCGCGCACCGCTTCGGATATAAGGAAGGCGCGACCGTCTATCTTCGAGCCGAAAAGCGAGGTAGGATGAAACTGGATGAACTCAAGATCGGCAACCTTCGCTCCTGCTCTCCATGCCATTGCTACGCCGTCCCCGGTCGCTATCGGCGGATTGGTGGTGTGTTCGTATACCCTGCAAAGCCCGCCTGTGGCAAGCATCACTACCTTAGCGTGGATCTCTGTAAACTTCCCGTTCTCACGATCAAAGCTCAGCACCCCGCAGCAGCACCCGCTCTCATCGGTTAAAAGATCGATAACGAAATGATGCTCGTAAAGGGTCACGTTGGGGGCTGAACGTACCGCCTTGATGAGTCCCCACTCTACAGCCTGACCTGTGGTATCGGCGGCATGGGCTACCCTGCGTCTTGTGTGTCCGCCTTCAATGCCAAGTTGAAGATGATCCCCCTCGGTTGAGAACCCTATATCCAGACCCTCAAGCTCCCTGACAAGACGAGGCCCCTCCTTGACCATGGCCTCGACCGCCTGCCGATCGCAGAGACCATAACCCGCGCGGATAGTATCCTCGAGGTGGATCTCGGGGGAGTCGTCAGACCCCAATGCCACAGCAATCCCGCCTTGCGCGTAGTTGGTGTTGGACTCGGAATCGTCTTTCTTTGTAAGAACGAGCACCTTGCCGTGGCGAGATACACGGTAGGCAAACCACAACCCGGCCATCCCCGACCCTACCACAAGGAAGTCGGTCTCGATGCGCATATGCTAGAACCGCCAGGTCAGTTGAATACCTGGGACGTCGAACCGGGGAACGATCCCCAGACGACTGGAGCCAACCGGGGAGAAGAACGCAACGTCCATCACGCTCGCAACCCGTGTAAGCAGCATAAGTCCCAGAAATGCGGTAGAGGTCTGCTGCGCCTTGCGCATGCGTATCCTCTGGTTCAGGAACTCTGTCCACAACGAGTCCGAGCCCCACATCCAGGAATCATCGTCCCTAAAACTGTTTGAAGCTATATACTCCTGCTGGGCCGCAAGATCGTCCGGGTAAAGGCTTCTGGCCTCGCGGGCCACAGAGACGTTGTAGTCGTCGGAAGAAAAATAGTTCTCCATCGCGCCAAGATAGGTCCGTGAACGGTTGGAGGCGTTCGAACCCGCATACATCACAGCCATATTTGCCGAGGCACCACGTTTATTTACCGCGTCCCATCCAAAACCGGCCGCCCCTGCAATCGCAAGCCCGTCGCCCCACAAAAAAAGCTCGCCTTTTAGCCCGTAGCCTCGAATAAGCTCACCTGTCCCTGGTAAAACAAGGGATGCCAGTGGCGCGAGCCTTTCTGCGCGGGAGGGCGGGGAGGGCGTGGAGGGCTCGGTTATCGCAACTATCATATCCTGAGCATCATCAGGCATCTGAGTGATATCTGCACTCACGAAGATCAAAGCGATCATGAAATTCATCCGGGCCTCCTTTAGCGGATCACGCCGAGTTTGTATAGCTCGACCGTTTTCTCTTCGCCTTTGACGGCCTCAACGCGAAGGACATAGAATCCGGGAACAATATCGGTGAGAAGTTCATCGAGCGGAATGTCGTTGGCCATGCTTGGATCGAAGGATGGTTCTACGGTTCGCACTAGCTTGCCTGAGATGTCTATGATCTGAACCTTGAGCGCATCCACATCACCCAGCACAACGTGGAGGTACGCGTGATACCGAGCCGGGTTGGGATAGACGTAGAGTCCTGATAGCAGAAGCGAGGGAGCAGCCGGGGCGGAAAAGACATCTTCGACAAGACCTGTGTTGGCCGGATCGTGCATCCACTGGCCCCAGGAAAGCTGTGAACCTGTGGTGCGCCAGACGTGAACCTTGCCGCCCTCAGCGCCTGCAATCACCTCAAGTTTTCCGTCATCGTCGAGGTCGGCAAGAGCCAGCGCCTGTCCGATACCGAAGCGGGTGTAGAGGGTTTTGTAGGGCTTCCGTGCACCTTGTTTGATAAGGTAGACCCCGTGATCCGGCGAACCTGCGGCAATCTCCGCCTCGCCGTCCGCGTCAAAGTCTGCAACGACCGGCGAGGAGCGGAACGCAAATGGTTCCTCAAAGGTGATAAAGTAGAGGTATCCGCCGTGCTCGTAGGGTTCCTGAACCTCGTAGGTTTCAGGAAAGACCACAGGATAGCCCGCAACCGCTGTACCGTTGGCGTCAAGCGCCCACAGGCCGTTGGCCGCTCCGAATAAGACCTCAGGCAGGCCGTCGGAATCAAGATCGGCAAGCGCAGGCGAGGTAACAGGCGAAGCAAAGGTGCGGCTTGAGCGGTATTTGACGGTTCCATCCTGGGAAATAGCCGCGTATCGATAATCGTTGTACTCGTAAACGAAGGCGATAATCTCACGCTCGCCGTCACCGTCAACGTCCGCAACAATTGGTGGAATCACGTTCTGGGACGAACCTATCCCCAGCTCCAAGGGAAAGCCTTCGGCAAGACTGCCCGATGCGTCAAAAAGGTAAAGCCGCCCTGAGGTGGCAAGCAGAGCAAATCTGGCTGGTGAGCGCTGGACCAGCGCGAAGCCGGGTCTAACCTCCTCACCTATATCAAGGGGATAGCCGGGAAGAACCTTAGCCGTATCGGCCTCGACGTCTATTGCATACACCTTCCCGAACTCATCTGCGGTGAGTATCTCAAGGTCTGAGTCCGCGTCAAGATCGGCAAGCATGGGTGCCGCAAAGCCGCGGCCATCCATGCGGAAGGGAAATCCTTGTTTTTGGACAGCCACCCCACCAACGAGTGAATCAGGATCATAGACCGAAACCATACCTTTGTATCCAACAAGAACGATCTCCGATAATCCGTCGCCGTCCACATCCCCGATAGCTGCAGGAGAAGCAAGCTGATCGTCAAATGTGAGGAACATCGGTTCAGAGCCATTGTAGGGCGAACCGTCTGAGCGCCAGGCAAAGCCTATCCTGCGCTCACCGGAGCTGGAGGACACACCAAAAGCGATCAACTCTTTATCTCCGTCACCGTCAAGATCGGAAGCAAAGACCGAGTTGATCTCATCAAGATAATAAGCCTCCTGGGGGAACCCGCCCAGCTTGCCCTCAAAGGAAATCTCTACACGCATAACGGTGTCGGATGGATCAAGGACCCTGATGGTTATGCCAGTCTCGCCGTAGTAACCTTCGGTTGAAGGATTGGTTTGTGGGCCGAACTCAGCGTTGCCGCCTTGAAAGAACGGGTCGAACTCCGAGCCCTGCGTCGCGTAAGCGCCTGAACTCTCATACCATAAAAGCTCGTAGTCCTGGATGCCGTCCGCCTCTTCCATCTTTACCGCGTTGTGCTTGCCGTAAGCGGTCCAGACGTTGATGTAGTTGTAGTCGCCCCACTCATCAATCACGTCCTCGTCAACGTGCCAGATGATTACCCCTGAACCGGGCTGAAACGCATCGTACTCGCCATCCACCACCCACACGGGCACCCCGCCTTTCACGTCTACCTCAACCGTATCCTTGGCCTTTACGTCTGCCTGGCGGTTCTCTATCAAAAAATATTCCTTATCACGGATAGGAACCTTTATAAGGGTAGGACGGGTTTTCGTCTCCCACTCAGGAATCAGAAGGGTATCGAACTCGGCGGAGTAGAGGGAGATGGTGGTATCACTGGTGACTACAATCGGGTCTTCCCAGCCGAACCAGTAGCGATGAAATCCGTCGTGCATGGATGGTATCTGACCTGCAGGGTATCCGAGCCAGCCGCCGCCTGCCATAAGCGACCATGCGCCCACACCCTGGGTGTAACCTGTGACGTCGTAAAGATCGTATGCCCCCAAAAGATGCGCAAACTCATGGTAATGGATGCCGGGCAGGCCGGTCATCACACCTTCAACGCGCGGGCTCTCAGGAACGATGGATGCGGTCTTTATTCCAATCCCGTTGACTAAAACCGAATCTTGTCCAGTATAAGCCCCAAGCGCCCCTGGTGTTACCGTGGCTGAGGCAAGATCAGAAGTGTAACCGTAGTAAAACGAGGACTGGCTGGTGCTTCCCGCATGGAAGACGATAATCATGTCGAAGCTGCGGCCGTTGTGAACGTAGTGGTATCGGGAAAAATCTATCTCAGGGTCTTTGTCAGCGGCAAGCAGCGCATCGCGCATGAAAAGGGTGAGGCCGCGGTCAAGGTTGCTGGTGTCCCCGTAGTAGGCCATCCTGTGCGGGACCTGGTAGCACCGGAACGGGTCTTTTGGATAAACGTCATAGGTGATCACCAGACGTCCTCTGGAGTTCAAGAGATAAAAATTCCGCAGCCCCTCCATCTGGTTCTCGAAGTAGGTTCTATCGTGCGGCGGATCGTATGAAAGACCGTCGGAGGGCGAACCGAAGCCGCGAAGGTCCATCTTCCCGTTGCCCCAGGTGAAGGGATCGTCGTCAGCGGGAAACTCAACCCTTATTGCCAAGACGCGCAGCGTCTCAGGAATTGCAATACCTGCACGCGCTTGAAGATACTCGCGTGCCAAAACGTTCACCCCGGTAGGGGTGACGGCTGAACGATACAGAAGGCTTCGGTAATAAGGATCGTCCAGCCGAGATTGGTAAGGCTTCACCGGCACCTTGATGCGTTCTGCAAACAATAGAGTCGAAGCCAGAAGACCCAATATGGCCGCTCGTTTGATCATAAGTCTCTTACTCCTTCCATCGAACTAAAAACAAAGAAAGCCTCGGCTGCCTTCACGGGTGTTTTACAAGCGGAGAGAGAGGGATTCGAACCCCCGGGACCTTGCGGCCCACACGATTTCGAGTCGTGCGCTTTCGTCCACTCAGCCATCTCTCCTACTTGCGGACACGCTTGCAAGCAATCGCGCCCGCATAAATCTCATTCCACATCTTGCTTCTCCGGCTCCTCGATCTTTGCGTCACGACGTTCACGGAAGAAGGACTGCATCAGCGCTCTAGCTTCCTCTACCAGCACACCTTCAGTAACCTCGAATGTATGATTCAGGCGCTCGTCCTGCCCTATCTTGAAAAGCGACGCAACCCCGCCGAACTTGGGGTCCCTTATGCCAAAAACCACCCGCGGGATACGTGCAAGCACCGCCGCGCCCGCGCACATAAAGCAAGGCTCCACGGTCACGTAGAGCGTACAGTCCAAAAGTTTCCACGACCCCAGAGCCGAAGCCGCCGCCGTAATGGCTACGATCTCCGCGTGTGCCGTAGGGTCGGCAAGCCTTCCTATCTGATTGTGCCCCCGGCCTATTACGCGGCCCTGGTGAACAATCACAGCGCCAACCGGGGTCTCGCCCTCGGTAAAGGCCAGCTCAGCCTCACGCAGCGCCTCACGCATCCACCGCTCGTCTAAATCAATCAATCCTGCAACTCCTTTTCAGACCTCTCCCCTCGTTTAAGATTAAGGATAGCGATAAGTTGGACGCTGTCAACCCGCCCGCCCGTAACACCCGTAACACCCGTAACACCCGTAACACCCGTAACGCCCGTAACACCCGTAACGCCCGTAACGCCCGTAACACACCTTTTTACCGTTGGAGGATTACACCCCAGATGTTTATGAGCCTGTAGGGGCACGGCATGCCGTGCCCCTACGAATATATAAAGCGGCCCCCGGGGCCGCTTTATACGCCCGGAGGGATTCGAACCCACAACCTGCTGATCCGTAGTCAGCTGCTCTATCCAGTTGAGCCACGGGCGCGATAGATGTATTCTAGCGAGGGAGAAGCGTTTGTCAAGAACGCGGGCCGACCTCAAGGTCGGCCCCTACATTTCTCCGCAAACGGCGTCATTTAATTTCCCGCCAAACGGCGGCACTTCGCCCCAGAGGGAAAGAAAGTAATGGTTCTCCTCGCCCTCTGGGAGAGGAGTTAGAGGTGAGGGTCTGCGATCTTTTGTCCGAAGGACAAAAGGAGCATTTATCAAGGTGTATTCCATTCGGGAAAAGGTTACTTCGCGACTCTCAGCCGCTCGCAATAACATCCAGTAGCGGAATTTCATGCTAAAACTATATGTGAGGATTACGACCTGTTAAGTTTCAATTTATCTTATGCCTGACAAAGCAGGGTTTTCCCCTCATAATCTCCCGGAGAATCATTCACTCAGAGTGAGTCGAACGACGGCTCAGGCTTTTAGCAGGTTATCTCCGGCGCTGGCTGTACTTGATGGTAACAATGTCTTTATTGTCATTCCTGTTTTCACTTATGCCTGTAACGTAGATGTTTCCCGAATCATCTACCGCTATGGCATTTCCATAGTTTTGGATACTTCCAGAAGCTTCGCAGCGAACAATCCACTCCTCCTTTACCCGCTTGCATGCCAAACCAGAGACGATGGCGATTAAGAATATGAGGTACTTTCCGGTTCTCACCATTCCTCCTTAGATTATTTACTGAATCTACACAAGAGGAGCCGGTTGTCAAGTTAAAAGTAAACGTAGGTTATACCGCTCTCCGCCGACCGCTCACTGCTAACAGCCGCGTAGGACAGGCACTCCTGCCTGTCCGGACAAACTGGTACGAATTGAAGAGCAGGGGATAAAATGTTGTTAACCGAATTCCCTCAACATATAAACGATGAGCACAACAAGAAGAATAGCAATAATCACCTGAATTAGAATCCATATAATGACCTTCTTGGTTTCCTGCTTACCGGTTTTCCCATTATAGATTGTACCGCAATTTCTGCATCTAACCAGATTGAATCTCTTAGGAGCAGTCAACCCAAATATATCCCACCTCTTTCCGCTCCACCATTGCCCGAAAGCCCAGGTATATTCCACATCAGTAGCGTACTTATGACCACACTTAGGGCACGGTTTATTGTCTTCCATATATAGCTCCCTGTGATTTTAGGAAAAAATCATCAAATGTCAAACATACGCCCTTCAATCATCGTGATGGCACAGCCCTTACAGAAACCCTGGAATTACATCATAATCAAGGTTTAACAGAGCCACGATAGAAAATTCAATGCTTCAAGATTGAAAAATCAATTACTGCGCTCTCTTACCCGTTATCCACAGTTTTTCCCTGCGATCTTTTTGCTGAAGGCAAAAAGGAGCATTTATCCCGGGGTCCCCGCGAAGATACATCAGTAACTTCGTGGGGTAAATATCCGGGGTCCCCGAACGGCTGCGAAGTAGACGTTTGGGGTGTCCTACCAGCTCAGCCCGAACCACACCCCGATGCCTGCGAACAAACGCACGTCCCAGTCGTCGGCAAAATAGCTTAAATCAACACCGCCTTCTCCGAAGAAGTGCGAGTATCTCGAGACAACGTAAGCTGCGCCGCCCCCTAAGGTAATCCAAACCTGGGAAGAGGTGATGTCTCCGATATCGCTTATTATGGATGTAACGCCTATGCCCAGCCCTCCGAAGCCATAAGGACGCCAATCCCGATAGCTTCCCATGAATACCCCCTCGATCGGCGAACCCATGTTCAGACCCAGATAGTTCGAGTTTTCGTAGGCGGTAAGTTCAAGGATGTTGGTTCGCAGCCAGATTTGATTCCTGTAAAGGTTCAGCATCGCCTCGCCCTGGAAGCTGACCGGATAGATGGACTCATCGCCTTCGAAGAATCCCACCGAAAGCTTGGGCCCGAGCATCAAGGGAAAGGTTTTCTTGCTTGTGCGCGCCGCGTTCATAGAAAGGGGGCAAAGGATCACGGCAATAACGAAAAAAGTCACGATGCGTTTCATAAGCTCCTCCAGCGTTTAAGGCCACAAAAAAGATGGCCGATCATTTACACCGGCCATCATACCAAGGGAGGAGGGGTTAGTCAAGCCTTAGGGTTCTCCGTAGATATCATTCGGTAGGGGGCATCTCCTCAGGAGACATTCCCGGACCTGGCGGAACCCAATGACCTCTCAGACCTCCGCCACGACGTCGGAGTCCAGACTCTATCTTCTCGATCTGCTCATCTGTTAGTATCTTGCGTGCGGCAAAGTATGTATCCACCTGAGCCAGTTGGAGATCGGTTCTGAGCAAGCCTATCTCACGGATCTTTGCCTTGACCTTGGACTCGTTAGGTTCATCCGCATCCATGAGCTTTTTAAGTTCAAGCTGCTCGCGCTCAATCTTCTGTTTTATCTCAAGCACCTTTTCCTGATGGGAGTAGGAAAGTTCCTTGAGCTTATCCTGCTGATCGGCGGTAAGGTTGAGTTCCTCCGCGGCCTGGGGGGTGAGAAGCAGGCCAAGTCGCAGACCCCCGAAGTGCCACGGACCTCCATGCTGGCCGCGCGGCGCCCCGAAAAGACCGGCCAGGATTAAGGGCAGTGCTGCCGCTATTCTAAGCATACTATTCCTCCTTGATTAAAGGATTGATTCATAACTGTTGGACACCAACACATCAAAAAGGTTTAATCGGCCTTGACAGCCTGGCTGCACCGGCTATGCTTAACAGATGCCAATTCTTATGCTTGCTCTATGCGGGGTGATGGACACGTTAGAATTACCGGAACCTGCCTCGGCTATCTTTGCCACAACCGAGGGTAAGCTTGGGTATCTTTCAAGAACCGGTGAGGAGATATTAATCAAAGAAGAAAAGGGGTGGAAGAAGTTTCCCCTGCCCGAGCGTTTTCTCCTGGTGCAGAGGATTCTTGTAAAAGGCTCTTTCTGTTACATCCTTGCAGAGCGCACCCTGAGGCTTTTTGATCTGCGCACCTCGCGCAAAGCAGTCATCGCCGAGGACGTCGACGATGCTGCCATCAACCGCTACGGAGAATTATGGGTTCTCTCCGAGTTCACCCTGCGGCGGCTCTCGCCTTTGGGAAGGGAGCTTGAGATTCGCAAACTCAAGACCCTGCCTCGATCGGTATGGATTACAGGAGACAGCCTGTATCTGGCAGATAAGGAGATACCTCTTCTGGACGAGAAAATGACGGAAGAACTAAAGGAGGCCGGGGTGACTGCTGAACAGCTTGCCCCTTCGCAACTTGCTTTGCACGGTAAAGGTCTTTACGTATTGCTGGATTCGAGGAGGGTGCTACGGGTGTTACGGGTGTTACGGGTCTCGACGCCTGAGGGTTAGCTGCGCAAGGATGGGATTGATACTTCTACTGTTGTCCTCGATTCTTACCCCCCATGATGAAACCCTTGTCCTTGAGCCTGGACGAAGCGAGTATCCATTGATCTATCCTCTTGTGGTGGAAGGGACCTTTGAGATTGACTCCATAGACACGGCGTATGAGATAAGGGATGGGGCGCTTTACCTTGAGGCACCACCTGCTGAGACCTTGATAGTGAAGGCCCGCTACGTGAGCCTTGCAGATACCGCTCTGGCTCCGGTAGGAATCCACGAGCCAACTACCCAAACCCGCTTCCTATCCGACTCGGTTTCAAGAAGGCCCCTGGTGCAAACACGGGAGGCTTTGGAGGTGCACGGATCAAAGACCTTTTCCATATCGGTAAACGAGAAGGGGGTAAGCGATCTTGACCAGGGGCTTTCGGTCGAGGTATCAGGCGAGCTTTCAGGGGTTGACGTCCAAGCCTGCATTACCGACGAGGAGGGAGCTTTTGTGCCCGAAGGCACTACCGAACGCATCGAGGAGTTCGACAGGATCGCGATAAGCCTTTCTCAGGATCAATGGAAGCTTTCCATGGGTGATCTTGACCTTGCCCATCCCCTGCCCGGCTATGGAACGATCGAGCGAAGATTGCAAGGCGCAACAGGAGAGTTTTCGCTTGAGGGGTTCGGGACATCAGGCGCGTTCGGCATAGACGGTTCAAAACAGGGACGTGAAGTATTAAAGACTGAAGACGGCAAGCAGGGACCTTATTTTATAGGCTCAAGGGAGTCGAATCAGCCTGTGATTCCGGGAAGCGAACGGGTGTACCTGGACGGCAGGCTCATGGAGAGGGGCATCAAGAAGGACTACGTGATAGACTACTCGACCGGCGAGATAACCTTCACGAACTACCGAAGGATAGATGCGACGTCAAGGCTTGAGGCGGATTACAACTACTCAGGCACGGACTACAGCTCAAACAACGAGCTTGCAGGGTTTAACACAGGGCCTTTCGAAGGAGTATTTTACCGTGAGGCTGACTCGCGCACCCATCTCTTTCACTCCTGGTCGCAAGAGCAGCAGGCGGTATTGGATACCGCGAAAGGTAGAGAGGCGGTGCTTGCAGGCGGACGCTATGTCGGCGAAAACAAAGCAAGCTATGCGATCGAGGACGACCACTACGTATGGGCTGGACCCAACGCAGGCTCATACGATGTGAGCTTCCGCAGGGTCCAGGCGGGTGGCGACTACGTGCTCGATCCTGATTCAGGCTTCTTCCGCTACATTGGCCCGGATTCTGGAGACTATCGGGCCGAGATACTCACCACCCTGCCATCGCGCGAGGAGGCGGTATTCCTATCTCTGGACGAAAACGTAGGCAGCTTCAACTTTTCCTTAAGCGGCATAGGCTCGCGCCGAACACCGAATCTTTACAACGAAAGTTATACCCTATTCGGCCACGCGCACCGGGTAAGAACAGGGATAGAAACCGAACATATCCAGGTAGAGCTTGACCATAGATTACAGACCCCTGAGGTTTGGATTCCTTCAGACGGTGACGACGCGGACGCGGCGGACCGCTGGAACCACGACTCGCTGCCCCCAAGCTTCAACGAACAGAACCTTGGGGTTACTGTGATTCCTGTGCAGTCCTTAACGCTAGGGGCCCAAGGTGGGCATCTCTGGACCCAAGAACACGAGTTCAGGGCAGGGATGACGTCAACCGCGCCCTTCTTTGATCTCTCGGCGAACTGGCTAAAAGAACGGCAGAGAGCGCGCGCCAACCTCTATCCGCGCATAGGCATATTTATCCCGCTTGCAGGTCTGGGTTTTGAAAATTACACAGATACCCTTGATACCAGGAACATCGAGCCTCTTTTAGGCCTTACGGTCTCGCCTCTAAATGAGTTGACCATAAAGACAACCGTTTCAAGACGGATCGCTCAAAGGAAGGGGGCAGACTGGCAGGATACCCTTTACTACGACCGGCTCGGTATCGGCGGTGATTGGGGGGGTGAAAAGCTTTCTCTATCGGCCAACACCGGGATAGAGAGGATATCCTACCTTGACACCCTGGTGGGTGGGGGCTGGCAGGCGTTCTACGCAGACCTTTACACGGACTACACCCCGTCGTCCGGCATAAGGGTTTACGCCGATCTCGCGCATCATACCACACGCACCACTTCCGAGATCGTAGAGTACGTGCCTGTCGAACCGGGCACAGGAGACTACGCAAGGGACCCGGAAACCGGAGAGTATATCCCTGATGAGCATGGAAACTACAAAAAGACAGTAAGAATCGAGGAAGGGGTAACGCCTGAGATCGAGCGCAGTGCGAATCTAGGCGCGAATTTAAGCTTTGATCTCGCAAGGCTCTGGAGTGTGCTGTCCTACCAGGAATCTCCTGCATCGAACTCCCTTATCGCATCTGGAAGGATCACGCTCTTGCCAAGAAAGACGATACTCAACATTATCCTTGAACCTAACTACCGAAACCAGCGCTTTCCTTCATGGGGCTGGACCGACGAAACCCTTGCAGGCTGGGGCAGCCGGGTTGAGATTCGCTCGCGCGTGCACCCCGATTATCTCGTGAGACTCGAGGGTTCCTACGATGCAGAGAACAGGCACAGGGGCCAGCAGCCCTTGCGGTCGCGCGAGGAGACAGCGGTAGCCCTCTCCCCTATCATAGACCTGTGGTTGAAGATCGAGCCCAAGATCGGCTTCGGCACGCTCACGGCAGAGGAGCCTTTATACTACCCTGAACTAGGGGAAATTATCATACGACGTGCATGGGTTGGGACCAATCTTGAAAAACGCTTTGAAGAACTGAAGTTGACCGCAGGCGTCCTACTGACCCAGCGTCAGGCGAACGTTGCGGTTCTCCCCTACCTTATATCCCGCGACGACCCGCCGGGCCTGCACCCTTCGTGGACCGCGGGTGCTGAGCGCTCGATCGGCAAAGGACTTTCCATGCGGCTGGAGTATAAGGGCAACCTCTACCCTGACGAACGCGGACTTACAAACTCCTTCGAACTGTCAGCCGGGATGTACTTCTGAGAGCTCGATCCTTTAGCTTCACCGGATGAATGGACTGATTATGGGTGAGACTAAGCTACTGAGTCGAATCGGGCAGGACCAGCTCGCGCAGGCCGGAGTGCTTCAGTTCTGCAAAGGCGCGATTGCCCTTAAGATACACGTCGGTTACCGGCTCAGGCAGCTGCGAGGCTTTGAGCACCTCTACCCAGGTTCTCTCCCGCAGGGTGAGGATGAGCACGCTGTCCGCTTTGGCCACTATCCCGTCAGGACAGCGGTCGAGGTTGAGATCGTGGATTGAGTAGACGAGCGAACGCGTGGCATTCTCGGTAACGACCCAGGAGTCTATATCTCCCAGAAACGACCTGACGCGATCGGCCTCGGCACGGGTGCGGAAGAATCCGACCCTGAACTTTGTCAGCCCCCCCTCTTCAACAAAGTAGTAAGGAAGCCCTTGCCGAGCCAGGTTCTCCATGAGAGGGCCGAAGCTCATGGGATTAGAAAAGGCTCCGACCTGAAGTGAAAAGGCCTTGCCCTCGGTTACCCTGACCGACTGCACAAGGTAGCCTCTGGTCTTTGGGCTTACCCCGGGCAGGGCAAGCCTGTCGCCGCAGACGAATAAAGGCTTGCCAAAGAATGGGTAGACCGAACTGTGCTCCTGGCAAGAAGCGTTGAAGGTATCGATCGAGATGAGTGTGGGGAGGCTAACAGTGATAAGTGAATTACCGGCGAGCACGGTTGCAAAGCCCTCGGAATCAATCGCTGAGAGCCTTCGGATGCCGGCAATGGTGCTACGGGCAAGAACGGTTGCAGACAAAGGGTCTACGAGCAACAGTTCGGCAGGCGTCGCGGCAAGCGCCTTGCCCTGCCAGGTGCTGACGCGTGTGGGTGCGGAGCCGAGATCAAGGGACGATGTCTTTTTGGTCGCGAGGTTGAAGAAACGAAGCCCTGCCGAGTCGCGGTCGGCAAGGGTCGAGCCGATGAGCAAGGGATAGCGGGGTGTCCAGGGAAGCTTTACGTCGGTTATCTTTTTGGTGTTTGGATTGTAGGTGAACGAATTAAGCCCCTGCGAGGGAATAAAGAGCAACTCCCCTCGCGGCAGCAGGAACATAGAAGAAGCCAATCGAGGCAGCCCGTAGGTGTAAAGAAGGCTCATCTTTTCAGCAGAACCTTGCACTACGCTTAAGGCATCCGCGCCGAGAAGGTATATTCGATCGCCTGCGCCGAGCACCGCGGAGCTGTAGGCCCGATCCAATCGGAAGGCCGTCGAGACCTGTTCATTGACGGTATCTACGGCAAAAAGCGCCTGGGAGGTAAGAACGTAGGGACGCGAACCAACGAGTATGGTAACCGGCGAGCCAAAAAGCGGAACCCTTCTTGAGCCTTCAGTGGTTACGATCCTGAGATCGGGGCTATCCAGAAGATAAGCCTTTCGTCCATGCTCGACATAGGAGACAGCAAGTACGGTGGATGCAAGGAGCGATAAGGAAGCGAGTAGTTTCACCGTTCCCCAAGGGCCATGAGTGTTATGCGAACGATAAGCTCGTCGTATGAGATGCCAACCACCTCGGCTTCGGCGGGCAGGTCGCTCAGATCGGTCAGGCCCGGGATGGTATTGACCTCAAGCAGGTAGGGCTGGGAGTTTTCTGCAAGCATGAAGTCAACCCTTCCGAAGTGCCTTGCGCCTATGGATCGGAAGGCACGCAACGCCAGCTCCTGGGTGAGCCTGGTTTGCTCCGGGTCCATGCGGGCAGGACAGATGAACTGTGTTGCACCTTTCGTGTATTTGGCCTGATAGTCGTAGAACTCCTGGGTCTTGGGAACGAGCTCGAGCAAAGGCAGGACCTCATCGCCAAGTATGCCTGCGGTTCCGGTCATGCCTGATATGAACTCTTCAAGGAGTACGTCGCCGAACTCGGCCTGAACGCGCCTGGTCTGCTCAAGCAACGCAAGCTCCTCGTGAACGATGTGCACGCCGACGCTTGAGCCTTCGAAACGCGGCTTGATTATCACGGGGAAGCCGAACTCCGCCGCCGCCTTTTGCGCCGCCGGTACGTGATCTGCATCTCCTGGAAGTGGAATAAATCGGGGGGTAGGTATGTCGTTGCGTGCGAAAACCCACTTCGAGACCCACTTGTCTATACCGATCGCCGAGGCCTCAACCCCTGAGCCGGTGTAAGGTATGCCTGCAACCTCTGCGAAGCCCTGGAAGGAACCGTCCTCGCCCGGCTTTCCGTGCAGGGCGATGAAGATAACGTCCGGTTTCTCTTTTAAGAGTTTTGGCAGATCGTCGGGCGAGACGAGATCGAAGCTCACCGCCTCTACACCCTGACGTCTGAGCGCCTCGAACACGTTGCGGCCCGAAAGCAGCGATATCTCGCGCTCAGAGGACCAGCTTCCGGAAACCACCACCACCCGTTTATCTTTCAGGGGTTCGGCTAATTTCTTATCCATCCAACCTCCTTTTCATCCTCCTTTTCGCTAGAAGCGAAAAGATCGGAACCAGATACCTTGAATCTGTAAATCCTGGTTCGACATCTATCTTTTTTATCCTCCTTTTCGCTAGAAGCGAAAAGATCGGAGTCCACCTAAACCCTATATTAAACCCAAATGAACCTTGCAGAGCCATCACGCAACCTCACCTACTCTTCCCCGCTTCTGCCGCCGCCCTTGTTTTTTATAACCCCCAGTTGTTGCGATCTTTGCTCGCAGAGCGAGCAAAGGAGCATCAGCCGTATTTGGGGTAGCAGCATTTTTTGTACTTCTTGCCCGATCCGCAGGGACAAGGGTCGTTGCGTCCTACCTTTTTCTTCACCTTGACCGGTTTCTGCCTGCCCTGAGCCTGTCCGGCCTCGGGATTAGAGGATGCACCGGCCACTGCAGAGGAAGCACTTTCCTGATAGGCATGCACCGGAGCCTGCCGCCTGACCGGCACCTGCCTGAGCTGGGCTCGAAACAGAAGCTTGGTGGTCTCGCGCTGCAGGGACCTCACCATCTCCTCGTACTTGGTGTACGCCTCCCTCTTGTACTCGATGATGGGGTCCTTCTGCCCGTAGCCGCGCAGGCCTATGCCGCGCTTAAGTTCGTCCATCTCCCGCAGGTGATCGCGCCAGTGCCGATCAATACCGGTCAGAAGGACCAGGCTCTGAAGTTCTCCGAACTGCTCCTCGCCAAGCGTTTCACGGCGTATCTTAAACGCCTCATCCGCCCGATCGTTAAGCATCCCGATAAGATCTTCGAGCTTGATCTTTGCTCGCTCCTCTAAAGACGGCATCTCAAAATTAAGCATGAAGTAGTTTACGAAGTCTATCTCCAACCCTTCCCAGTCCCATTCATCACCGCCGTGGCCCGCGCAATGAGTATCCACTATGGAGTTGATTACCTCGCTGAAATAGAATCGGCATAACCCGTCGAGGTCCTGTCCTGCAAGGATTTCATCACGTGTGGCATAGATTTCCTCGCGCTGCCGGTTCATCACGTCATCGTACTCCAGAAGCCGCCTTCGCATCTCGAAGTTGTTCTGTTCTACACGCTTCTGGGCGTTTTCGATGGCGCGGGTGACGAGAGGCGACGATATAGGCTCCATCTCCTTGCCGCCGAACCGCTCGATAACCTGGTTCATGCGGTCGGCGCCGAAGATTCTTAAAAGATCGTCCTCAAGGCTTAAAAAGAAGCTGGACGCGCCCGGATCGCCCTGGCGTCCTGAGCGTCCGCGAAGCTGGTTGTCTATCCTTCGGGATTCGTGGCGCTCGGTTCCGAGAATGATGAGCCCTCGGGGGAAATCCTCCTGGCATTCTTTGGAACGCTTGAAACGCTCTATCTCGGCGTCGCTATCGGCCTCCTCGACATTGCATTGGCTGTGGATTTCGAGCACCTGTGGTGCAAGCTTGATGTCGGTCCCGCGGCCGGCCATGTTGGTGGCTATGGTTACCTTATGCGTCTGTCCTGCCTCGCGCACTATCTCCGCTTCCTTCTGGTGATGTTTGGCGTTTAGAACGTTATGGTTGATGCCTTCACGCTTGAGCATACGCGCGAGGGTTTCGGAGACGTCTACCGAGGTAGTGCCCACGAGAATCGGCCTGCCGGTCTGGTGCAACTCCTCGATCTCCTCTATAACCGCCTTGTACTTCTCGGCGCGTGTCTTGTAGACGACGTCCGTGTAGTCAATCCGGCGAACCGGCTTGTTGGTAGGGACCCCCATCACCTCAAGCTTGTAGATGTTCCAGAACTCTCCCGCCTCGGTTAAAGCGGTGCCCGTCATTCCGGCGAGCTTTTCGTACATGCGGAAGTAGTTCTGGTGGGTTATCGTGGCAACGGTCTGGGTCTCCTCCTGGACCCTGACCCCTTCCTTGGCCTCAAGCGCCTCGTGCAGGCCGTCGGAGTAGCGCCGGCCCGGCTGGGGACGACCGGTGAATGGATCAACGATTATGACCTTGCCATCGGCTACGATGTAGTCTTCGTCGCGGTCGAACAGAACGTAGGCCTTCAGAAGAGCGTGGTGGTTGTTGAGCATCTCGCTCCTTTGTGCGTACTCATTGTATAGCTCTTCCTTTGCCTTGAGCTTCTGTTTGGGGTTAAGGTTTCCTCGCTTGTCAATCTCCGCGAGCCCGGTGGATAGATCGGGCAGTGTAAAGGCATCGGTGTCAGCCGGATTGAGGAGTGCTCGTCCCTTCTCGTTCAGCTCAACCGCACGCATGTGCTCGTCGTAGGTGAAGTAGTTCTCGGCGTCAAGTTCGTGAACCTTCTTGTCTCGCATCAGTGAATTCTCAACACCCTCAACGAGCCGCATCATCGGCCCTTCCTTGAGGATTCTCAGAAGCCTCTTGTGCTTCGGGGTGGAGCGCTTGACCATCAGCAGGAGCCGGGCGGCATCCATCTCTTTTTCTTCTTCGATAAGCCCTTCCGCCTCGGCCACACGATCGGTGGAGAGCCGCTGCTGCGCATGAAAGAGCCTTTCCACGCCGGACCTGTAGCGCATGTATCCGCGATCCACGTATTCGGTCGAACCGGAGATGATGAGAGGGGTTCGCGCCTCGTCTATCAAAACCGAGTCAACCTCGTCCACTATTGCAAAAGAGTGGCTGCGCTGCACCTTTTGTTCAAGCGAGTGCACCATGTTGTCTCTAAGGTAGTCGAACCCGAACTCGTTGTTCGTGCCGTAGGCGATGTCGCAAGCATACATAGGCTGCCGCTCGGTAGGGCTCATGCCCGTCTGGATAACGCCGACCGAAAGACCGAGGTATTCATAAATCGGTCCCATCCACTCCCGGTCGCGCGCCGCAAGGTAGTCGTTGACGGTAACGAGGTGAGCGCCGCGGCCCATGAGCGCGTTGAGATACAGAGGCATGGTGGCAACCAGGGTCTTACCCTCGCCTGTACGCATCTCGGCGATCTTGCCCTCGTGAAGCACCACCGCTCCTATCACCTGAACGTTGAAGGGAAACATGTCCCAGGTGGTCTCGAAGTCACGCACGTCCCATGTATTGCCCAAAAGCAGGTAGCACGCCTCGCGCACCATGGTGAACGCCTCGACCATTATCGGCTCAAGCGCCTCGTTGGCCTTGCTCTTCCAGAACTCCTTGCGCTCACCTTCGTCTACCTTCTTGACCTCCGCTTCAATCTCCCTGGCCCTTTCTGAGAACCTCTTCTGCCACGCGCGGGTGCGCGCCACCAACGCCGGACGAACCCTTTCCTGAAGAATCTTCTTGGCCTCAAGCCACTTGGCCGCCGCACCCTGCTCCTTGGCCTCCAACTCCTCGCGAAGCTCCTTGTATAAAGGTCTTCCCACCTCCTCCTCGAGATGCTCGCAGAGCCAGTCGTCGCCTGCGCCTGCCCAGGGATTCTGTTTTCTTATTTCGCTTTCTATACCCCAGTAGATCGCACGCCAGTCGAACTCCGGCGGCTCGCCCTTCTCGCCGTCGGCAAACCACTGCGCCGCCTTATCTTCTGCCTCGCGGATTTTCTTACCTCGTTCTGGATCGTCAGGAGAAATATCAGAAACGAGCTCTGCCCAGCGGCGCTCGAACTCAGCAGACTGTTTCTTGACTTCCCCTATCTCCATACCCGATAGGTGGGTTATTGGCGCCGGATCTGTATTGTAATCATGCAAAGCGATCAGGAGGTCGTTTACCTCATCAACCAGAGGCATCATCCTGCGAATCTCACGATCCTGCTTGGTCCCGAATATCTTCTGCAAAACGTTAGCCATACTGCCTATATTATGTAAGGATTCAGCCCCATGTCAACCCGCCCGTAACATCTCCCGGCCACTTGTAAAACCGCCACTCACAGCCATTTCAAGTCTGTGTTGATACTCCAAGCCGATCTACCGATGCTCCCTGCGATCTTTTGCCCTCCAGGCAAAAGGAGCAATAAAGCATTAGTTGACAATCCATCCTCTCCGAATAGACTAATCCATGATGCGCAGGCTGCTGCTGATCCCTCCCTTGGCTTTAACGATGCTTCTTTTCTGCAACCCCAAGCCGCCGACAGTTGTGCTTCACAACTCCTGCTCAGGATATACCGAGCTGCGAAAAATCCCGTTCCCTACTGAGCATACGAAAACCCTGCTCGATTCACTGGGATTGCCCGACTCACTTGGGGAGCCGGACAGGTCAGCGGCCTATCAGATAGATACGCGCATCTGCGTCCACCCCAGGGACAAAAGGCGGCTCAAGGCGCTTGATTCCATCTTTCCCCAGGCCGAGATTGTTGAGGGCGAGGAAAGAGGAGTGATTCATATATGGGCCGGCATCAATGCACTTAGCTTCGATTCGATGCCCTTCTCGCGCCGGATACTGGTTCTTAACGGAACCGGAAAGCCAGGTCTGGCCCGCGACGTCGCCTACCGGTTCAGCATCAGATTCGGCCTTTTTCCGCTCCAGCCTCAGGACGCGGATTCACATACGGTTAAGCAGACGGTCCTTTACTGCTCCTCTGGCGACGTCCCGCTTGCCGAGAAGCTCATAGGCTACCTGAGAACGGGTAAGGTTGAGGTGCGAACCAATCTTGTGGATATGGTGCTGGTGCTTGGCGCGGATATGCTGAATCCAACCGCAAAGGCTAAGCACTCCAGGGGTATTTCGATCGTCGTGAAGAAGTCGCTGTTTACGCTTTTCGTCTACAAAAATGGAGCCATGATAGAGAAATATTCGCTAGCTTTAGGTAAGAATAAGGGCGACAAGCAAAAGGTGGGCGACAACCGCACGCCTCTAGGCGATTTTACGATCACCTCGATCGAGGACTCGCACGACTGGGAGCACGATTTCGCCGACGATACGTTGGGCCCGATAAAGGGTGCTTATGGTCCCTGGTTTTTGAGGCTCTCGACACTTGCGTCTGAGACAAAATCTGGTAAACAGTGGAAAGGCATCGCCATCCATGGCACCCATGATGAGGCTTCGATAGGCACCCGGGCTTCTGAAGGCTGCATCCGCATGCGAAACGAGGACGTGGACTCCCTTAAACGTATGGTTAGGGTTGGGACTACCGTAAGGATTGAGGAATAACCTTTACCCGTCATTGCGAGGAGCGAAGCGACGAAGCAATCTCATAGAAAAGGTAGTGGCACGGCATACCCTATGAGATGCCAAGCATCTCAAGGGGCAGACCCTGCCGTGCCACTACATCCGGCTTGTGTGGCACAGGCTCTCCAGCCTGTGCGTTACGAACGGCCTGGAGCACCCGACTGTGGCACAGGAGGCCGTCCCACATCCCCCTAAGCAAGTCTATGTTTGCTTTGGAGTGCGACAACCGCGTTGTCGCCGCAATGACATGGTCGTTGCACTCCATAAAAAACGTAGGGGCGGACCTTAAGATCCACCCGAATTATAATAATTCGGGCCGACTTGAAAGTCGGCCCCTACGCCATCCTCCACCAGGAAGCGGGAACTATAAAGCGCATCCCCTTCGGGCATCAGGTCGGCCCGCGCAATTCCTCTTCGTCTTGTCATTGCGAGTTTCCGAAGAAAACGACGCAATCTCATGCCGTCAGCTGTTAGCCGTCAGCCGTGAGCTGTCATTTGTCCATCTTTTGTCCATCTTTTGTCCACCTTTTGTCCCATTTTTGTCCCATTTTTGACCAGCTTTTTTTCACCCCACAAGACCGCTTCGCGCTCTTGCGGGGACCCCATTCTTTCATCCTGAGGCAGCTTCTCAAAGTTCATTGCCGACTACCCAATTCATCGATTTTGACCCAATTAGTTTAAGATTGTTAAAGTAGGACTTGACAAAGTTCAAAAATTCACTATAATTAGCCTATGACTGAAAAGAAACTCATCGGACGCTGCCCGGTCTGCAACGGAAGTCTTTATATTTCGGAACTTAGCTGTCGCGAGTGCAAGATAAAGATCCGGGGGGAGTTTGAAGTCCCTATGTTCGCGCGACTTACAGACGAGGAGCGCGAGTTTTTGATGATCTTCCTGCGCTCCAGGGGCAGCCTAAGAGACGTACAAAGGGAACTTGCGCTCTCCTACCCTACGGTGCGTTCGCGGCTGGACGCATTGCTGGCCAAGATGGGAATCGTAACCGCAAGAGCATCCCATGAAGAGATAAGTGACGTACTTGATAAACTTGAGGCAGGCGAGCTCTCCGCAGAGGACGCGGTAAAGCTCATCAAAAAAGAAAAGTCAGAAGAATAAAGGAGGAAGACGTGAGTAAAAGCAAGCCGATCATTAAAAGAACAAAACCCGACGATCAGTTTTTGAAAAATCTGCTTCGCGGGCTGTTCATAGGCAACTAAAGACCAAGGAGGCGGAGTGGACACAAAGGATGTCGAGTTCATGGCGTTCGGCCACCGCGACTAAGGAAACGTAATGGCAGATAAACCCATGCCCAATATCGCCTTTAAGGTAATGTCTTGGCTCCTGAACCTGCGCAACCGGAGGCATCCGCCAAAAGAAATACTGCAGGAAACCGGTATCAAGCCCGGATTTCGGGTGTTGGATTACGGGTGCGGCCCGGGCGGGCATTCCATCGCCGCAGCCGAGTTGGTAGGCGAACAAGGCAAGATTTACGCCCTGGACATCCATCCACTTGCCGTCAAGAAAATTCAAAAGCTTGCTTCAGACAAGGGTCTTGCTAATACCGAAACCATCTGCTCCGACTGCGCCACCGGCCTGAAATCGGGGAGCTTAGATATGGTTCTTCTGTACGATGTCTTCCACAATCTGAGCAATCCGGATGACGTTCTTTCTGAGTTGAACCGCGTATTGAAGCCGGATGGAATCCTATCTTTCAGCAATCACCACATGCAGAAGGATGAGATAATATCCAGAGTAGAAGCTGGTGGTTTGTTCAAGCTATATGGGCGAAGCGAAAAGACTTATAGTTTCGTGAGATTAAACAAAGGAGGAAGAAATGGAAGAACGTGAACGAATTCTAAAGCTCCTCGAGGACGGCAAGATAACAGCCGACGAGGCGACCAAACTCCTTAACGCCTTGGGTGAAACCTACCGCTGGGGTCCGAGGCACGTGCCGGGACCTGATCTCGGTGAGCGCATCGCGCGCAAGGTGGAACTCAGTCTGAAAGACCTGCCGGATATGATCGAACGCTGCGTGCCTTTTATGGACACCGGCGAGGAAAAGGAACTCAAGTTCGACCCCAGGGAACGATTTACCGTCAAGGCGGTAGCAGGCGATGTGAAGATCACCGGGGATGACGAGCAATCCATCCGCATCAAGCTTCAGGACGGACATAAGATAGCGGAGACCGAAGACGAACTGCTGCTCAAGACCATGTCAGGCGATCTGGATATAACCGTAATCAAATCCCAGAACGTTGACATAAAAGCGGCTGCAGGCGACGTATCGGCTTCCAATCTGGATGGCACGCTTACTTTCCGATGCGGTTCAGGTGATGCGGACCTTAAACAAATCAGCGGAGATATTCGGGTTGCGCTCGGCTCAGGCGATCTGGACGGGACCCAGATATCAGGTGAGGTCAGCGTGGCCCTGGGCTCAGGAGACGCAAACCTCGACTTTGCCGAATGCAAAGGCGGAAAGGTGGAAGTAGGCTCAGGCGATATCACTCTTACCTTGCCTGAGGAGGCAAATCTGGAGATAACCCTGGTAAAACCCAGGAAAGGAAGCATACTAAGCGACTTCGAATTCGAAACCACTGAAGACACAGAAGAGTTCAAGTTCACGATAGGGAAACCTGAAGCAAAACTTTACGTCAGAACAAAGCATGGTGACATAACCATCCGCAAAAGGAGCGAGAAATGACCGCAGGACTGGCCGGACTCCCAGGCATAAGCGCTTGGATAGCTGCCTTGATCCTTACAGGAGTCCTTGCCAACCTCTATTTTATCGCTGCATTAAACAAACGTCCGGTAAATGTTAAGGTTCAATCTCAAGAACTGAGCAATCAAAGGAGGAAAAAATGATTCGTGGCATCTTCTGGGGACTGGTAGTTGCGTGGATAGGTATCTGGATATGGCTGGGTTCAACCGTAGCGCCGGGGACCTTTGCGTTCCGCTACTCCTGGCCGATAATCTTTGTGATTCTGGGACTTATGGGAATAGTGGAGCTAATACAAAGAGCGATCAGGAAAACCAGGTACGGAACACGTTTAGGCCGCGTAGGCTGGAAGCTATTCTGGGGACTGCTGCTTATTGCTATAGGATTGGTTGTCTGGTTCTCAAACATCGGATTGATCGTTCCGGGCTTCGGTACGTTGTGGCCCTTCATTATCGTGGCCGTTGGCGTAGCAATAATGCTGAAGACGATTATCAAGAAATCCCACAGACCTCGCGGCGTGAACGTAATCATAGACAAGCTGGAAGACGGTAAGATAGACGTGGATGAAGCGGTGGACGAAATCCGCCGCACCCGTAACACCCGCAAAGGGCATCACTGCCATGAGTAGCGAAGCTACCCTGCGCATCCTGCGGATGGTCTCTGAGGGCAAGATAACGGCTGAAGAGGCGGAAAAGCTTTTGGAGGCAATAGAAGGGGCGCATCCTGAGGCGAAAAGTATAACCGTCCTGGTCTTTGAGAAGGGCAAGGAGAAACCCAACGTGAGAATCAACCTTCCCCTCTCTCTCGCGCGGTTCGCGATGAACTTCGTTCCGGCCTCGGTACTTGCCCGCCAGGAGATACCCGCCGATACCATCCTAAAGGCGCTGGACGAAGCCCAGCCCGGCAAGGTGTTTGAGGTCAAAGATGAGGAAGGCAAAAAGGTAGAGATTTACCTTCATTAAAGGCGAAGGTGATCATCTATGAACTCGAAGTGATTTGATGAGTTGTAAACTGCCAAGCTTGTTTAAATCAACAGCTTGCTTTGGTAACAGCAATGTTCAGACCTCTTCACGTAAGTAAGAAAGGAAATGCTTTTGTTCGCAGCACAAAACACTATCCTCCCCCTTGACGGGGGCACCCCCTCCAGTCAAGGGAGGGGAAGAATTTGTACCCACCATAAGAGCCTGACAAATAACGGTTGTAGTAATCCCTCACGACCTCACCCATCCGCACTTATGGACAATTACTAAAGCTAAAAGGTCTCATTGAAAACTTAAGAAGGCTGGCTTGAAGGTTCCTTTAGACCAAATCCTCTTCCGTACCCGCAGCGTCCTGGCAACGCTCTGGGTACTCTTGTTGCTCGTATTCTCCGACCCCTGGATAAGCGTGTGGAGTGCGCTTTTATTTATACCGGGACTCTTAGTAAGATTCTGGGCCGCGGGATTCATAGGACCCCAATCACGCAACCGGCAGATCGCCACAGATCATTTAGCCACCCGCGGCCCTTACTCTCTTTTTAGACATCCCTTATACCTCGGCAACGCGTTGCTGGTCGCGGCAGGACTCCTGTTTCTGCAACCCCACTGGATCCTTACCGTCCTAACTGCCGCAGGATTCGTAACGCTCTACGTCCTGATCGCTAAAGCTGAGGAGAAGCATCTTTCTCTGAAGTACGGCAAGGGGTACGACGAATACCGCCAAAGGGTGACGCCTCTCTTCCCCAGGCGATTCGAAGGTCCCTTGTTTGCGGGTTTCAAGCTTTCCTGGGCCCTTCGTGAGTATCAGACCTGGATCGTGGTAGGTCTCTTGTATCTGTTTGCGTTTTTGAGACTTCGCTTCATCCCATCGTGTTCCTTTTTAGCCGGAGGTTAAAAAGATCGCAAAAAATCACATGTAGAATGGGCTCTCTAGTCCGTTTATTTATTATATACCATCTGTAGGGGCATGGCATACCCTATGTTACCTATGAGATTGCTTCGTCGCTTCGCTCCTCGCAATAACACCCCCACCCTACCCTCCCCCATCAAGGTGGAGGGAATTATATGCTCCTTTTTACCTAGCGGTAAAAAGATCGCAGTATAGAACTGTCCTAAGGGTCCGCGCGGCGTTACGTAGTAACGGCGTGGGGTAATAGTTACCCCTCCCTCGACGGGAGGGGGCAGGGTGAGGGTGAGATAATACCTAATCTGCGTATCCGAAGGAGAACGACTGTAAGGAGTTCTACCGAAGGGAAACGAGTGAAACGAGTTTCAATCTGCGGATAAAAAAGAGGGCAAGGCGTACCCTATGGGATGCAGTAAAGTTAGCATCCCAAGGGGCAGGCTCTGCCTTGCCTCTACAATCTGTGAAAATCTGTGTCATCTGTGGTTAAAAATTTCCCTTCTCCTCGGCCTTGATCTCGTCCCACAGCTTGTCCAGCTCCTCGATTCCCATCTTGGTCATATCAAGCCCCCTCTCTTTAGCTAGACGGCGCACCTCCTCGAACCGGCGCTGGAACTTGGCATTTGAACGCTCAAGCGCCTCCTCGGCGCGAACCCCGATGTGCCGGGCAAGGTTCACTACTGAAAAGAGTATGTCACCAAGCTCGCGTTCCAGATCGTCTGTTTTCTTCCCGATGTGTTCGGTTAACTCCTGGGTTTCTTCCCTGACCTTGGCCAAGGGACCCCGGGTGCTCTCCCAGTCGAACCCCACCCGCGCCGCGCGCTCCTGCATCATCTGGGCGCGTATGAGAGCTGGCAAGGACTTGGGAACCCCTTCGAAGAATCCCGCCTTTCCACTCTTTTCCGCTTCCTTGATACGCTCCCAGTTGGCAAGAACGTCCGCTTCACCCTCGACCTTCGTTTCCCCGAACACGTGGGGGTGACGACGGATAAGCTTGGCTTTGGCTATCTCTTCTACCCTATCGTAATCCGTCAGGCCGGCATCCCGTGCGATCTCGATCCCCATCAAAACGATGTATAAAAGATCGCCCAGTTCCTCCTCGATCTTGGCTCCGTCCCCTGACTCAAGCGCCTCCGAAAGCTCGTAGGCTTCTTCTATATAGAGGTGTTTGATTGACCGCAGGGTCTGCTTGCGGTCCCATGGACACTGGTTGCGCAGCCGCGCAACTATCTCACGAAGATTCATAAATCTCCTTCAGAACAAGTCGGTGGAGTTTCAGAAGAACTCTTAAAACCTGCCGTAGACAGATTAGTGCCGCGGTGTTACGGTGTTAGGGGTGTTAGGGGTGTTACGGGTGTTACGGGTGTTACGGGTGTTATGGGTGTTACGGTGTTGCGGGTCAGGCGGAAAGCGTACCGAACCGGTTATCTCGAGCTTGAGACGCCGGGATGAGATCAGGGTAGCGTCCAGGTGCTGAAGATGCATGAACGGCAAGTCATCCTGAAGCACTCTCATGGAGGAATCAACCGCCTCAGGACGCCCTTCAAGGATGAGTGAGAAGGGATAGGCCCGCCATCCGGCGGTATCCTGCGGTTCGCCGAGCACAAGCTTGGGCGTCCGCGAGAGTGAACCACGGGCAGCGAGACGCTCGGAAAGCTGGGTCTGGATCACGAAAGCGATCCCTCGCATACTGTCGAGTTCCGACTCGATCCTTGAAAAGTCCTCCGGCAAACCATTCCAACCGGTTGCCTTGCCCTCAAGCTCTTCAATCTCAGTCACAAGGGCCCGGCGTTCCTCAAGAAAATCCAGGTGCTGCCTTCGGTTTCGGAGTCCAATATACGCACCTCCGGCAATCACCAGGGCAACGAGAACCCCAAAAATAGTGCTTATAAGTGCCTTCATTGTATCTTCAGCAGCACCCGATGCTCAATCAGGCCTTGCCTGGTTCCCTGCGGTTCGCTTTCAATAACCCTCAATAAACCGCTTCGTGAGAGTTCTTCTAAGTAGCGAGCCACTTTGACGTTGGATGGACTAAGACATCTGGTGATAACGCTGTCAGGCCCTATACGGCAGGAGAGAAACTTCATGCCCGGTTCAAGTTCGGTGCGCAGGAGCCTTAGGATATCCAGACGCCTCTCCGTATCCTTGCGAGCGTCCTCCATGACAAGCATAAGCTCACTATGACTGTCCTTAAGATCCTTATACCGGATGATCTCAGCCTCCAGGGCCTCTAGAGAATCGCGTTTCACCCCAAGCTCACCAATCTCATCCGCCAGGTTGTTGAGGGAATTCCACTGAAGAATAAGACCAATGCCAACGATAAGCGAGGTCCCAATCAGGATCCCCAGAAAAAGCAGTAGGAACTGTAATGAGGTAAGTTTCTCCGGGCGACGCCTGACCGCAAGATCAATCTGTATCATCACTTTCCCCTCAAAGCACAGGCATAGGCCAATGGAAATAGCACCCCTTCTCCGGCTTTGCATTCGATCTGGACGCCGTCGAAGGGGTCAAACACCTCGCCAGTCAGATCGATGCACTCACCAAGGACCCGGGCGTTCTCAGGCACAAGTGCCGCCTCACCCGACAAGAGGAAGTGATCCAGCCTGCGTTTGTCCTGTGGAAGGAAGTTGCGCCTGACCTTAAGCTCATCATACCAGAAGCTCAAAGCCTCCTCGCTAAGCCTTGCCTCTTTCAGATTGACCCGAGGGATCTCCTGCATAAGGATCGGATTGCCGTGACTTACAACAACAAGGAAACCTCTGCTACGGTCAAGATGCAGGATAATAATATCCTTCTCTCCCCACTTGGAGCGAAGCACCGCGTTCGCAAGCGCGGTCAACGCGGTCTCGATATGGGCAGGGTTTTTGGGGAAGAGCCCGCTTTTGCGCTGGATCACCTCAAGCGGAGCCGCCACTGCAACAATCCAGGTCTGGCTGCCCACGCTGCGCAAAGGGTCGAAGCTCAAGACATCGCGGTGCCTGTTATACTCAAGCATGAACTTTGCCTCCCAGGCCACGTTATCCTCCAGCTCGGAGATGTCCACCTTATCGGAGGCAAAAACCCTGGCGCGCACCCCCTGACCGCACAAGGGAAACACAAAGCGGGACACCCTTTCGCGGGAGAAGAACTCCTTAAGCACCTGCCTGATCCGCCTTGGCGAGCGGTCATTATCCTCAAGCAGGATACGACCGCAAACCGCCGGGTTCTCTCCTTTAGGCAGGCGAACCCAACGGATCTCCTCCTCAGAAATATCAATCCCGTAGGTCATGGGCAAAGTATATGAGCTACTTAATCGATGTCAACCCGTAACACCCGTAACACCCTCAACACCCGTAATACTCGTAACACCCGTAATACCACCGATAACCTTTTACGAACCAATCGGCTTGACCGTTTCCGATCTCAAAAAGGCCGTGGCGTTCAGCGCTCTTTACCGATCCTGACGGCAACAGTCTGCAGATCACCCAGGTGGACTGGCCCCGCCTGCTTCGCCGTCTGCACACCGAAGTAAATCTTTAAGAATAAACTAACACATACCTGATGATACGTAAAGGACTTGACATTTCTAAAAAGTTCAATATAATAAAGCAATGAGATGTATAGGGAGTGCAAAAAAGAATCAGGCCAATCCCATTCCTTTCACAAATATCAACCTGGACGAATAAGTCCAAAGGAGGGTACGATGCCGAGGTACGTAAAAAGAAAAGACAGCGACACATGGCACTGGTGTACTAACTGCTCTAACTATCCGACGGGCTTAAACGTAAATGTAAGCTATATAAAACCTACCTACGGCGAACTCTGCGACGAGTGCCAGGCGAAAGAAAAGGAGGACCGCTGCACAGGATAGCTTCGCACCTCAAAACACGAAACCGTTAAGGGGCTGAGGTTGGTCCGATCTCGTTGCCTGCGGTGAGACGCGAGGTCGGCCCTTACTTGTCCCTCATTGCTTTGCAGCCAGTGCCCCAAAGGGATACCACTAAACTGGCTACTTGACAAAAAGCCTTTCTCTCTTATGATTTAAGAAAGTGGTATAAACACGGGACGAACCTCGTCCCATAAACTAAAGGAGAAATAGGTATGGCTGATTTTTCGTATATTACAGTTTCAGGGAAGCGCCTAAAGGACTTTCTTGCCAAAATCCAAGTACTAGGTGTACCTACTACAGAAGTAAAACCTACATGGCTTGCTACAATTGGATTTAAAGGAGGTAATGAATATACACTTCTGAGAATCCTGAAATTCATAGGTTTTATTGATGCCTCAGATAAACCAACCTCCAGATGGACTGCATACAAGAATAAAACTGAAGCACCCAAGATCTTGGCCCAAGCCATCCACGAAAGTTACTCTGAACTCTTCGAACTTTACCCAAAAGCCCACAAAGCAAGCGATACTAATTTAATGGACTTCTTTAGCGATACTGGCAAAGCTGATCCGACAGTTAAGAAAATGGTTCTAACCTTCAAAACTCTATGCGAACTTGCAGATTTCGAGGCTGCGAAGAAAGAACCGCCTCCAAAACAACCTGAACCCACTCCAGCCAGAGAAGCTTTGGAACAAAAAAGCAAAACTATATACCACGGTTTAGGCGAAGGCGTTACAATAAACATCAACATCCAGCTTACATTACCTGAAACGAAAGACCCAGAAGTCTATAGGAGTTTTTTCCAAGCCCTAAAGAACAACTTGCTTGATACGGAGTCGAAGAAAAAGAATGATTGAATTCCTGCGTGAGTGGACTCAAAAGGCTCACGCGTTTGAAGAGGAAGCCCGGCGGTTCTTGGCTAAACACGAGAGTTCCAGAGATAGAACTATCACTCTCGACGACACGTTAAAGAAATTAAGTGGACTCTCCTTAAAACAGGATGAACTTTTTAAACAAGCCATAACCTGTATAGAACGTGGAATTTTCCGCGCAGCACACGTTATGGCTTGGGCGGCATTTGTGGATTTTCTCGAAATGAAACTGGACTCCGATGGCTTTGCAAAAGTAAAAAACATCAAAACTGGTTGGCAGCAATATCAAAGCCTTGAAGACATTCGAGAAAATGTCCCTGAGTACCAACTAATCGAAGCAGCAAAAGAGGTGCGGTTAATTACAAAACAGCAAATGAAGGCGTTGCATGGACTCCTATCAACGCGGAATGAGTGCGCTCATCCAAGCAGTTACAACCCTGGATTGAGTGAAAGTCTCGGTTACGTGGCAAATCTTCTAAATCGGATAGCCGCGATTCAAAAGAAACCCTACCCGTAAGTCTCCTGCGATCTTTTCTCTGTAAAGAGAAAAGGAGCATTCTTTGGGGTCCCCAAAGGAGAACGAAGTTACACTTTGGGGTGTAAAATATCTTGATTTTCCCGTCAAATGGAGTATAGTTACCTACCAAGGAGGCGAAATGTTCCGAGGCGTAATAACCGCTCTCGTAACGCCGTTTCGAAACGGCGGGCTGGATATTGAGGCGCTGGAGAAACACATCCGCTGGCAGATAGAGCAGGACATAGACGGGCTTCTGGCCTGCGGCACAACCGGCGAAACCCCGGCGCTTACAGAAAACGAACAGAATCAGGTGATATCAACCGTGGCCAGGATCGCCAGCCAAGCTGACCGCAAGATCCCTGTGCTGGCAGGCGCAGGCACCAACTCCACCGAAAAGACGATCAAGAGGGTAAACCAGGTTAAGGAGTTGGGAGCTGACGCCGCACTCGTGGTCACACCATACTACAACAAGCCCACCCAGGAAGGCCTGTATCGCCACTATGCCGAGATCTGCGAACAGACCGATCTGCCCATAGTTATCTACAACGTTCCATCGAGGACCGGCGGGAATATACTCCCTGCGACCGTCCAGAGGATTGCTGAAAAGTACGATAAGATAGTGGCGGTGAAGGAGGCGTCGGGCAGCGTTAATCAGTCCACGGACATTGTGCGGCGCTGCGGGGGCAAGGTCGCGGTGCTTTCAGGCGACGACAGCTTGACCCTGCCCATCATGGCCGTGGGCGGCAAGGGTGTTATCTCGGTGGTATCCAACGTCGCTCCCTACGATACCGCGAACATGGTGCGGTTTTTTGAACAAGGTGAGTTTGCGGCTGCGCTCACCATACATCAAAAGCTCTTCCCGCTCGTGAAGGCTCTGTTTGCGGAGACCAATCCCGGACCTGTGAAGGCTGCAACCGGTCTTATGGGCATCAACTCAGGCGAGGTGCGTCTGCCTTTGGCGCCGGTATCCGAGGAGAATCTGGCAAAGCTTCGCCAAGCGATGCTTGCATACGGTTTTGCGGTATGATCAGGGTGATAGTTGCAGGCGGCTGCGGTCGGATGGCAGGTAGGGTGGCAAGGCTGGTTGCAGAGGCAGAGGATATGGAGCTTGCAGGGATAGTGGAGAGGAAGGACCATTCGGATATCGGAAAATCCAGATACGGGGTCGAGATAACGGCGGATCTAGGAAGTTTACTGAAGGAGGCCGACGCGGTGGTGGAGTTTACATCGCCTTCGGGTCTTCTTGAGATACTTGAAGGGATGAAAGGCTCCAGCATACCCCTTGTCTCGGGTACGACCGGGCTATCCGATGCGGAGTTCGATAGATTGAAGGAGGGTGCCGAGGAGCGCGCTATCCTGTGGGCGCCGAACATGTCTGTAGGCGTGAACCTTATGTTCAAGCTTGCCGCAGAAGCAACAAGGGCGCTGCCCGACTGCGACGTTGAGATAGTAGAGATGCACCACCGGCACAAGAAGGACGCGCCCTCAGGCACCGCAAAGAAGCTCGCAGAGATCGTAAAGGATAACAGGAAGATCACGAAAACCATCTATGGCCGTGAAGGACATACAGGGGAGCGTGCCTCGGACGAACTGGCCGTCCTTGCCCTGCGCGGAGGCGACGTTGCTGGAGAGCATACCCTTTACTTCGCGACCGAAGGGGAGCGGCTGGAGCTAACCCACCGCGCTTCAAGCAGGTTAGCGTTCGCCAAAGGGACACTCCAGGCGATAAGATTTATTGCACATAAACCGAAGGGATTCTACCAATTCGCCGATATCCTGGAGGAAGGTTGAGAGAACACGCCAAGCGTCTGGACCTGCTTCCCCCCTACCTCTTTGCAGAACTTGATAAGGCCAAGGCAGCCTACGGCGAAGGGGTGATAGACTTCGGTGTGGGCGATCCTGATCAGCCTACCCATCCTGAGATCGTTAATGCTCTGGCGCGCGCGGCAAGTGATCCATCCACCCACCGCTATCCCAGCTATGAGGGAACGCTGAGCCTGCGACGTGACATCGCCTCCTGGTACAAGCATCGGTTCGGGGTTGATCTGGACCCCAAAACCGAGGTCTGTGTGCTCATCGGATCAAAGGAGGGTGTAGGCCATCTTATCTGGGCGCTTGTTGATCCGGGCGAGGAGGTCCTCTATCCCGACCCATCATACCCGGTCTACCGCAACCAGATCTTTCTAGCAGGAGGAACACCTGTCCCTGCCCTTCTTGTTGAGGAAAATCACTTCTTTATGGATATACCACGGCTCAGAGCCACCCATAAGACCAAACTACTAATCCTCAACTATCCCTCAAACCCTACGGCAGTCCTGGCTCCGCCTATCCATCTTGCCGAGGCGGTACAGTTTGCACGCTCTCACAACATGTGGCTTGCGAATGACAACACCTACTCCGAGATTTATTTCGACGAGAAACCAACCAGTGTACTTGCCGTGCCAGGAGCCAAGGAGTGCGCGGTGGAGTTTGGTTCCTTTTCCAAGACCTTCAATATGACCGGCTGGCGGATCGGGTTTGCTGTCGGAAATGCACGGATGATCGCCGCCCTATTAAAGATCAAGCAGAACACCGACTCCGGGGTGTTTGTAGCGATCCAGCGTGCGGCTCAGACCGCCCTTGAGCTGACAGGCGAAGTCGGGAAAGAGATACGGGCGCTTTACAAATTGCGCAGAGGCGTCTTGCTTGCAGGACTCAACCAGCTGGGCTGGGTTATCCCTTCTCCCAAGGCCACATTCTACGTATGGGCAAGGGTGCCTAAACAAGGATTGTCGTCAATGGAGTTTGCCAAGAAGATGCTTGCTGAGACCGGCGTCCTTGTGACGCCCGGCATAGGTTTCGGCGAGGCAGGCGAGGGCTACGTTCGCTTCTCATTGACACTCGACCGCGCTCAAATCGAAGAGGCTGTGGATCGGTTAGGGAAATGGCTCTGATAGTAACCAAGTTCGGCGGTCGCTCGCTCGCCACCGTGCGTCACATCAAAAGGGTGGCCGGCTATCTTGCAGAAAGAGCGAGAAAGGACAAGCTGGTGGTAGTGGTCTCGGCAATGGGCACTAAGACCGATGAGCTTAACGCACTGGCACGATCGGTGGTTTCAAAACCCAATGGCAGGGAGCTTGACATGCTTCTTACCGCCGGCGAGCGCATCACGATGAGCCTTTTGGCCATGGCGCTTGCCGAACAAGGGATCAAGGCCCGCTCGTTTACCGGTTCCCAGGTAGGTATACACACCGACGAGAGCTACAACGAGGCACGCATACTGTTCGTGCGTGGCCGTCGGTTGAGGGAAACACTTGATCGAGGCGAGATCCCCATCGTCGCCGGATTCCAGGGCGTGAGCGCGGAGGGCAAGGAGGTAACGACCCTTGGTCGGGGCGGATCGGATACAACCGCTGTTGCCATTGCAAAATTCCTGCAGGCGGATCGCTGCGAATTCTACAAGACGGTAAAGGGCCTTTGCACCACCGATCCAAAGCTCTTCCCAAACTCCGCGTGCATCAGCAAGATAAGCTATCAGGAGCTGGTGGAGCTGGCCGACTACGGTGCAAGGGTTCTTCATCCCCGTGCCGCAGCCCTGGCCATGCGCTACAAGGTGCCGCTCGAGGTACGCTCCAGCTTAAATCCCAAAAAGAAGGGAACAGAGGTGGGCGAACTTGAGGAGCTTGAGGACCGTTTCGTCAGAGCGGCGACTCATATGAAAGACCTTGTGCGGTTCACTGTCAAGGATGTGCCCAAGAATCCTATGGTGATGACTCAGGCGGTCGCTCGTCTGGCTGATGCCGGGGTGCGTATCTTATTCTACTCGCATGGTCATCCCCAGGCAGAAGCCTTCGACCTCGCCTTCATCGTATCGAAGGAAGATGCTGCGCTGACCGAGAAGATATTAAACGAATTCACTAATGAGGCCGGTGCGGCAAGACTATCCGTTATGAAGCAGATAAGCGAGGTCTCGCTTGTGGGTCCCGGTGCAGGGCAGGATGCGGTCATCACAAGGCGCGCATTCGAGGTCCTGCGCACAGAAAACGTACACATAGAGGCGTTCACCACCTCCCAACTCAAACTGACGTTCTTTTTGCGCGCGCGCAGCCTTAAACGCGCCATCGCAAGATTGCTGGAGGAATTCAACCTGACGGGAGGGTCAAGATGATAATCGTAGCTCCAACCGCATTCAAGGAGGCTTTGGGGCCTGTCGCTGCGGCACGCGCAATAGCCGCAGGCCTGAAAAGCAGTCTGAAGAACAAAAAAATCGAAATCTACCCCCTGTCAGACGGCGGCGACGGCTTTCTTGAATGCATCTCGTACTACTTCAAGGGCCGACGCTTGAGGAACGTGACACTTAAAGTAACCGGCCCTGCAGGCGAGCAGATCAAAACCTCAGCGCTTATCTCAGGCAGACAGGCCTTTATCGAATCGGCTTCCATCCTGGGACTCAGGCTGCTGGAGGATAAAAACCGCGACCCACTTAAAGCCACCTCGAAGGGGCTGGGCGAGGCTATACTTGCACTGCTCGATAAGGACATGGAGGAGGTTGTCGTTGGGCTGGGAGGAAGCGCCACGGTTGACGGAGGCAGGGATGCGTTGGAGGTTTTAGGCGTTCGCTTCCTGGATTCAAAAGACAACCCACTGGGTCCTGGACCTGCTGAACTTGCCGGTCTTGAAAGAATAGACCTATCCGGCATAGACCCGAGGGTCAGAAAACAGGTGTTGATACTCTGGGACGTGGACAATCCCCTTCTCGGCCCTTATGGAGCCTTGACCTATGCCCCTCAGAAGGGCGCCGGCCAAAAAGAACTTACGGCGCTTGAACTTAGCCTGCAGCGCTATGCCGAGGTGACCGAACTCACAATAGCCCAGAGGTTGGATCACCGCAGGGGCATGGGGGCGGCCGGGGGAATAGCGCTCGGTTTCGCCGCACTTGCAGGATGCAAGCTGATGAGCGGGGCCGATTACATGCTCAGGCTTTCAGGACTGCGTGACAAGCTAAAGAAAGAAGATATAGTTATCTCAGGTGAAGGCCGGCTTGACAAGCAAAGCCTATCATATAAGGTGGTAGGCGCCTTGCGCAAACTCCCCCACAGCAAACTCATACTGCTCTGCGGGGAAATAAGGGTCCAGATAGCGCCGCGCGACCGCAGAACCACCGCCATATCCATCCAGCCTGGCCCCATCGATCGAAAAAACGCACTCGCTAATACAAAAGAATACCTTAGGCAGACCGCAACCCAGATCGGACGCCTTCTCAAATAAGAGGGGTAATCTTTGGAAAAAAAGATACTCGCTGCATTCAGTAATCCGGAATTCTACTCACACGAGGTAAAAACCGTAAGACGTGCGGAAACTCATACCGCATGGGTGTTTTTGACCGGAAAACGCGCCTATAAGATCAAAAAACCGGTAAATTTTGGATTCCTTGATTTCTCCACATTAGAGAAACGCAAACGATTCTGCGAAAGGGAGGTCGAACTTAACAGCGAGCTTTCCGATCTCTATCTGGGGATCGAACCCATCACCCTGGATGAAAAAGACAATCTTAAGTTGGGTGGAAACGGGAAAGTCGTAGAGTATGCCGTAGTTATGAAAGAACTCCCCCAGGAAGCGATGATGAGTCACCTGCTTGCCGAGAACAAGATCGGCTACGGGGTGATTGACAAGCTGGCAAAAGAGACCGCAAGATTCCATAAGAAAGCAAGAACGTCAGATGAGATAACCAAGGAGGGTTCGCTTGACTCGGTACGCTTCAACTGGGAGGAGAATTTTTCCCAGACAGAGAATGTAAGGGGTGTTACCATATCGCAAGAGGAGTTTGATTACATCAAGGATAGGATCCAGCGCTTCCTTGCCGAAAAAGAGGATGATTTTCGCAAAAGGGAGCAGAAAGGCTACATAAGATACTGCCACGGCGACCTGCACTCGGGAAATATCTTTGTGCATGAAGGTAAGATTCATATCTTCGATAGGATAGAGTTCAACCTGCGCTTCGCCTGCTCGGATACAGCCGCGGACCTTGCGTTCATGACCATGGACCTTGATTTTCACGGGCACCGCGACCTTTCCGACTTCCTCCTGGATCGCTATCTGGATGAGACCGGTGACTACGGAATGCTTGGCTTCCACGACTTCTTCCGCTGCTACCGGGCATACGTAAGAGGCAAGGTGATCGGGTTCCAGTTGGGACAGAACCCTGTAAATCCAGCGGAGATAAAGAATCGTGCCAGTGCCTACTTTGACCTGGCTAAGCTTTACGCCTCCACCCTCTTTGCTAAGCCTCAGCTTATCGTGTTTTACGGCCTTCCGGGCACCGGCAAATCGCTCATGGCGTCAAGAACCCGGGACTGGTCGAACGCGGTGCATATCAGATCGGATATTGTTCGCAGACTGCTTGCAGGCGCCTCGCTCGACGAGCATCACTACGCATCCTTCGGCAAGGATTTATACTCACCTGAGATGAGCAGGCGGGTCTACGAGACTCTCAAGGGCAAGGCCCGAACCTATCTCGCACAAAACCAGTCACTTATAATAGACGCCACCTACAGCAGACAAAAGGAGCGTGCTGAGCTTAAAGAGGCAGGAGAGAAGCTGGAAGCCGAGGTTCATTTCATCAGATGCGAGGCTTCGGATGAGAAGGTGAAAGGCTGGATCGAGCAGCGCAAGGAGAGCGACAGACAGTCCGACGCCACCTGGGAAATATACACCAAGATGAAGGATAAGTTCGAACCGGAGGGTAAGTTACCTTATCACGCGCTTCGCACAGGACGCGATCCACGAGAAATGGATGCCGACGTCCGGCGATTCCTCAGCACTTAAGGGAATAAATCATGCCTCTGCCTGTATTAAAAGATGAAGAGACAAAGCCACAGGCAGAACCAACACAACCGCCTGAGGATGAAAAGAAACTCTTAGCCGAAGCAAAGAACGGTGATAGCGATGCATTCGGCAAACTGGTCGAACGTTATCAAAGAAGGGTGTATACAGTGATCTACAGGTTCGTAAGAAACCATACCGAGGCCGACGATCTGGCTCAGGAGGCGTTTATCCGGGCGTTTCGGGCCATAGATCGCTTCGATCTGCGCTATCCGTTCAGCCCCTGGATGTACCGCATCGCGATCAATCTGACGCTCAACCACCTCAAGAAGCGCCGCCTGCCGATGGTGGACGCCGATCTTGAGCGCAAGCCCTCTGCTGATAACCCGGTGAGTGTCTTGGAACAGGACGAGACCCGGCGCAAGGTCCATGCCGCCATTGCAAGATTATCCCTTAAGTTACGACAAGTACTTGTGTTACGGGTTTATGCAGACTGGCCCTACGCCCAGATCGCCCAGGTGCTTGCCATCCCCATAGGCACGGTGATGTCGCGCCTTGCACGTGCGCGCCAGGCAGTGAAAGAGGAACTCAAGGAATTGCTATGAACTGCAAGGGGATAGAAGAATTTCTTCAAGCCTATCATGACGGGGAGCTTTCGGAAAAAGAGCGCGAAGCCGTAGAGCTCCATCTTGAGAAATGTCCGAAATGCCAGGCAAAACTGGCCGAGCTTGCAGCCCTTGACGAGTTGATCGTAGACGGCGAGGCCGAGAAGGTACCTGACCCGGGTAAACACTACTGGCACAACTTCTCTCATCGCGTTACGCGAAGGCTTATTCCCAAAAGGGAAGCCATAATACGCCCTCACCGTCCCCGACCGCTGGGATTCAGGCTGATTCCCTACTTATCCGCAGCTGTGGCCGTGTTCCTTGCCATAGTCATAAGCATACCTCTTCTTAAACGAGCACCCACGAAGTTCACGGAAGAAGAGGTCGCAGAGATCACCGCACCGCCACAGAAATCAAACGTGAGCTTCAAAAGGTTTGAGGAAGAGCCGGAGGCCCAGAAGATTGAGTTGAGGGATAAGAAGTTGGTCTCTACTGATGAGATATTGGGGGCAGAACCTGTTGAGACAGGCAGAAAATTACACGTCGCCGGAATGACAGCTGAAGCCGATAAGGCAGCGAAAGGTACGGGAGCGGCTGCAAAAGAGCAGAAGCCACCCACCGAGCCCTCAAGGACGGAAAGGACATTCTTGAAGGATGAGGAGAAAGCAAAACCCGCCGCCGCGGCTAAGACAGCCGAACCCTATCTTGAGGAAGCGGAGGTCTTTACCGCTCAGCTTGCCCCCAAGTCAGGCACGCTTCGGGTGATGATCGACTCCACCGGTCAGCTGACTAAGGTGACGATCGAAAAATCCTCTGGCGACCCCAAAGCAGATACCATGGCCATGAAGACCTACAAGAACCAGTGGGAGGGCAAGACGTTCAGAGAACGCCAGAGAACCCTACTCGTACCCTTTAGCCCGCAGTCTGTTGAGTAAATTGTACTACTACATTCAACGTTGAAGTGCAACACTAAGGTTAGCGACTTCGAGGGGTGTTTTGAAACCCAGGCATTTACGTGGCCTGTTGTTTAGTCTAGATTCTATGAACCTGATCATCTCACTACTGATTATAGCGAAGTCGGTCTTCTTTGGCAAATACTGCCTTACCAGTCCGTTGGTGTGCTCATTGGTTCCTCGCTGCCACGAAGAGTAAGGTTCGCAGAAGAAGCAGCTTATGCCTGTGGATTGGGAGACTTCTTCATGCCCGGCATTCTCGGTGCCATTGTCGAAAGTGATAGTATGCCTGGAGTCTCTGGGGAAACACAGCAGGCGACTGATGATAGCTTGAGATGTCAGAATAGAAGTCTTAGCCTCCAACCTCTCAAGTTGAACCAACCGGCTCCGGCGTTCCACCATGGATAACACAGCTGCCTTGCTCCGGCGTGAGATCAAGGTGTCTGCCTCCCAGTCCCCAAACCTGGCTCTGGTCTCGACTTCACGAGGTCTTTGCTCTATCCCTATCCTCCCTGTTATCTTAAGCTTATGTTTGTCCGGAGCCGCCCCCTTACGCTTGCGTCTGCGGTGAGAACGCCGTAGACAGCTTATAAGCTCCTGTCGGTTAGGAATAGAGTGGTGATAGACATACTGGTAGATAGCCTCATGACTGATGGATAGACCAGGATGATCTATCTTTATCCTGCCCGCTATCTGCTCCGGCGAGGAGTCTTCCTTGAGCTTACTGGCTACGTATTCCCTAATCTCGTCGTTTTTCAAACGCATCCTGCGGCTTGCGTTCGATCGACGTCTATCCGCACGCTCCTGGGCGTGATGATCAAGGTAACCCGCGTGGACAGTTAACCTGTTGCGCCGTAGCTCCCGCGAGATACTTGAAGGACTACGAGATAAAACTCGTGCCATCTCTCGTATGGATCGCTCAGCTCTACGCATATTCTCTATACCCTCCCGTTCCTTCAGTCCAAGATGTCGGTATCTTTTGTGCATACATCCTCAGGATAACGAAATCCCTCTCGCTTTCCAAGGTGTTGCACTTCATTATTGAACCCACGAATTTATAAAACAGATCAACTCCGCGAGTTCAAGATAGCCGAAGATGTAGAGATCAAAACGGTGGAGTGGTAATCGCCTAAGCAACAACCGGAAAGCACAATCTTACCCCTTACCACCGATTTTATCTACCTTACTTATCTCCCCAATCAAGCTAAAAAGGCTGACAAGACCGCCTGCAATCGCTTAACGCCGCCCCCTTCGTCACCCTCCTTTGATGATAGGATAGGAGGTGGGATGTCATTGCGAGTAGCGTTAGCTCCGAAGCAATCTCGTACTCGAAGGTAAGGCCGACCTAACGACCAAAAAAGGCCTCCACCTCGGCCACTACTCCTAAGTGAGCTTCAATTAACCAAATCCGGGGTCCCCGCACGGGAACGCTTGTACCCCCGTCGGGTGAAGTACCCCTGTGGGGTTATACCTTTTCTAACTTCACAGCGGTGCCGTAGGCCAGGAGCTCGGCAGCGCCCTGCATAACAGAAGAGGTCATGAACCGGATGCCGATCACGGCGTCAGCGCCAAGCTCCTGCGCACGCTCAATCATCCTATCAAGCGACTGCTCCCGCGACTCGGCAAGAAGCTTGGTATAGTCGGTGATCTCGCCGCCGACAATGTTCCTCAGACTGGCCATGAAATCGTGCCCGAAGTGCCGGGCGCGAACAGTGTTGCCCTTAACTATCCCCAGATTCTCTTTTACCCGGTACCCTGGGACCTCGTTAGTTGTTGCTATAATCATAACTTCACCTCTTTCGAGTACTTATCGTATTTGCGAACAAACAATCGCTCTTTTAGGACGCTTACCAAAAGAACGATGAAACCGGCCAGAACTGCGCACACACCGATCTTGAGGACGACCGAAACTGTGGGGTCGGTGATAAACTCACGGATCAGCATGAACCCACCGAAACCCAGTAAGAGGATCGCGCCCAGGGACAAAAGAATCCAGCCTATACCTCGTTCAAGCCGGTTGTAAAGCAAGCGCCAGTAGGCTGAACGCGCGTCCTCGCTTAAATCTTTTAACTTTACGGCAGACATAAACTCCTCCAGGTTTTTGAACTCTCCGTACTCTCGGCGGCACTCATCGCAGGAGCGGATGTGTGCAGTAAACTCCTCGCGCTCCCGCTCCGTTGCCACCCCGTCAACCACCCGCAGCAACAGATGCTTGAAGTGTTCGTGAGTCATCTTTCCCCCTTTAACATACGATCCTTCAGGTGCCTGCGCGCGTAATAGAGCCTGGACATAACCGTACCGATTGGAATACCCAGCTCGGTTGCGATCTCGCGGTAGGAGAGCTGCTCGAAGTAGAACTTTCCGATTATCTCTCTGTCTTGCGGCGAAAGCTCGGAAAGTGCACGATTAAGAGCGATCTTAGTCTCGACGGTGATTCCTGAGGAGGGTGAGGAGGGCGCGGAGGAGGACAAGGAGGGCGCTGCGATCTGGAAGTCCTCGATGTTGTAGGCCTGTTTCCGTTTACGGCGACGCAGGAAGTTGTAGCACAGGTTGCGTAGAATCGTGGCAAACCATGGAAAGAATGGACGGGAGACGTCGAACCTTTTAAGATTCCGGTATGCGCGGATGAACGCGTCCTGGGATAAATCCATCGCGTCCTGTTCCGAACCTAAGATGTATAAAGCCATTCGGTAAGCCCTTTCAGTGTATCTTGCCACGATTACTGCGAAGGCTTCTTTATCTCCGGCAACGGTAAGGGAGATCGCCTCCGCATCGGCGGTGTTCATATCTACCATCTATACATTATCCCCAGTGAAATTATTCAGTCAACCCACCATGCTCCTTTTAGCCTATGGCTAAAAGATCGCAATTAAAAGAAGATCAAAGTCAGGCTGATCTCTACATATTCCATCTCAGATCCTTCCCATTCAGGGGTAATGAAGACTTTAGGGAAAGACGAACCTAATTCCTGCGATCTTTTCTCCGAAGGAGAAAAGGAGCATGGTCGGGTTGACAATCGGCAAACCCTGAATAATCTTAGGCGATGATAAAGGGCAAGCGAACGATAGCGGAGCTCGTAATCACTATCCTGCTGCTGCTGACCAACTTCAGCTGTCGACGACCTACAACGCCCAAGACCGAGATCAGCACCTTTGATATACTCTTAGACTACGATGAGCAAAAAGGCACAAACCTTGCCCAGGTTTACCGTAATGCAATGGAACGCTTTGAAGACTACGATTATCCGAAGGATAAAATAGAGGAACGTACGGACACGGTAGGAGACCACATCATTCATATCTTGGGCGTCCGTCACGAGTCCAGGCTGGCTATTATCCGTTTCCTGCGCAACGTGCTGCCTTTTATTCAAAATCCCGATGAGTGGGTTTTCCTTGTGGAGGGCTGCAAGAACAAAGATCCCGTGCTGCCTGAACTTTACTTCTTCGCCGGGGTTGCCAAAGAACTAAACATATCTACGGTTGACCCTATAGTTTCGCTTCTGGGGGAAGAAGTAACCCAGAGGCTCATCTCCGGAACCCATCCCCTGCTAACCTTGAAAGACATCCACTTTGCCGTCCTCAACAGCATCTTTCCCAACAAGGAATCGCTCCATTCATTAAGCGAGAAAACCCGCGCACACTACGTGAATACAATTGCCTCCTACAGTTCATTCCCCGCGGACTCTATAGAAAACCTGCTTGTTGAATACGACACCACTTTCCTCGCCCATCCCCTGAACCTGGCTGTTGCTCGACGGGTGTACGCACAGATCCGCAATGACATGATAGATACAGCCAACGTACTGAGCCGTGAAAGGGTAATGGAAAAAATACCACAGATAAGTCAAGCGCGACACATATTCATCTGCGTGGGTACCTATCACCTGCCGGTGTTCGACGATCTTGAGGGACTCCTTGGAACCGTCCACGAGCTGCATATCCTACCGCCACAGGAGGAAGCGTCGAAAGAATAGTATCCGACTCGACAGACTGGACCCGCCGCACACCAGGAGAAATCGGCAAGATACTTGAAACCGACCTTGCTTCTGGCCTTACAGTCGAAGAAGCCAAAAAGCGGCTTAAGGGGTACGGACCGAACCGCTGGGTTGAGGACAAGAGACCGAATCCACTTGCGATGTTCGCCTCCCAGTTCATTGACCCTATCATTCTCATCCTGGTAGCGGCGCTTCTCGTGTCCGGTGTGATTTTGGGTGAGTGGCTCGACGCTGCGGCCATCGGCGTAATCCTTATCCTGAACGCTGTCTTAGGTTTCGTTCAGGAGTACCGCGCCGACAGAACCCTGGCGGCCTTAAAGAAACTGGCAAGCCCGCGCTGCCGGGTGATGCGAGAAGGAAGTATAAAAGAGATTGATACCGAGGAGCTTGTTCCAGGCGACGTTGTGCTGCTTGCCGCAGGCGACAAGGTGCCTGCAGACGGTCGTCTGATAGATGCAAAACACATCCTGGTGGATGAAGCCAGTCTAACCGGCGAATCGGTCGCGGTGGACAAGCAGGTAGCGCCACTTGAGGCCCAAACACGCCTTCTGGGCGAGAAGCGCAATATGACCTTTTTGGGAACCAGCGTGGTCAAGGGACGTGGGGCGTTTGTGGTGACCGCGACCGGCAAGGGCACCGAGATGGGAAAGGTAGCCTCCTCGCTTTCTGCAAAGAAGGAAGAGACCCCTCTTCAGAAAGACCTACGCAAGCTAGGCACCAAGATACTATTTATAGTTCTGGGCACATGCGCGGTGGTGTTCCTGGTCGAGCTGTTCAAGCAAAGTGCGGAAAGCAACTGGCTTACCCCTCTGCTTGTGGCCATCAGCCTGGCTGTGGCAGCGATCCCTGAAGGGCTGCCTGCTGCGGTGACCATCTCGCTGGCATTGGGGGTAAGACGCATGGCCGAACGCCGCGCTATCGTGCGCCGACTTCATGCGGTAGAAACCCTCGGATCAACAAGCTTTATCTGCACAGACAAAACCGGCACCATCACCGAGAACCGCATGCGTGTGGAACGAATCATCACTCTGGATCAAGAGAATGAACGAGGACTACTCGAAGCGATGCTTTTATGCAACGACACCCAACGATCAGTCAAAGACGAGCTGGTGGGTGATCCGACCGAGACCGCGCTGGTGCGTTTTGCAGAAGAGAGTGGGCTTGTTTTGGAGGTGATGCGTCAATCCTGTGCCAGGGTGGATGAGCTTGCATTCGACTCGGAGCGCAAGATGATGACCACCCTGCATCGCTCTGCCAACGGATTCGTGTCAATGACCAAGGGCGCGCCTGAAAATATAATAAAGCGGTCGGCCAATCTGGATGAGAAACAAAGGAAGAATTGGTACAGACGCTGTGATGAACTTTCACAACAGGGATTCCGCTTGCTCGGCTTTGCCAAAAAAGACGCCTCGCAGATAACTGCAGATGAGACCCTGGAGGAGGATATGGAGTTTTTGGGGTTGGCAGCGGAAAGCGATCCCCCACGTCCCGAGGTGCCGGCTGCACTCAAGGAGTGCTTTGATGCAGGGATTCGCGTGGCAATGATTACGGGCGATCACATGGCCACCGCTCAGGCTGTAGCCGAGCGTGTAGGTCTTAAAGGAGAGGCACTCTCAGGCGAGGAACTGGCCCGGATGAGCGATGAGGAACTTTACGATCGGGTGCAGGATATCGGGGTATATGCACGAATCTCCCCGCTACAGAAGGTGAAGATACTTGAGGCGCTTAAGTACCGCGACCAGGTAGTGGCCATGACCGGTGACGGGGTAAACGACGCACCGGCGCTGAAGCGTGCGGACATAGGGGTGGCGATGGGTATTACAGGCACCGACGTGGCGGTGGAGGCGTCTGAGATGGTCTTAACCGACGACAACTTCGCCACCATCGTTTCCGCGGTAAGGGAAGGAAGGTTGATCTTTTCAAACATAAAGAAGTTCGTCCACTTCCTTCTGTCGTGCAACGTAAGCGAGGTGCTCACCGTTCTTCTTGCGTCGGTTCTTGGCATGCCGTTCCCACTTTTCCCTATACAGATCCTGTGGGTGAATCTGGTAACCGACGGCCTGCCCGCTTTAGCCCTTGGGTCTGACAAACCCAACCGTGATTTGATGCGCGCCCCACCGCGTAAATTAGGAGAAGGCATCATCACCCAGATGGGGCTTTTGGGCATCATACTCCAGGGACTGATATTGACCGTGGGCGTGCTCGGAGCCTACGCGGCCTCACTGTATCTCCTTCCCAACTGGATTCCGGGCTGGCTCCCCCGGTTGGGTGAGGGACAGGCCCAAGCCTACACCGTCAATCTTGCCCGAACCATCGCTTTCTCAACCCTTGTGTTGAGCCAGCTCTTGCATGCGTTCAACTTCCGGGTTGGTAAAAGTTTCCTCTTCTCAAAACAGACCCTGCGCAACCTGTTCCTTAACGGTGCATTCGGGCTCTCACTGGGACTTCAGGCAGCGGTGATATACTTCGGCCCGGTATCTGGAATCTTCAAAACCATTCCCCTGGGTTGGATGCATCTGGTTGTCATAGCCGTCGCTTCGTTGATTCCGGTAATCTGCATCAATCTCCTGCGCCGCCGCGCCATCAGAGATTGAATCCCTCCGAGCTTACCAACGTCATCCGCATCCTGAGGGAAATCGCCGATAAGTACGATCCCCCACTGGCGGAGAATGAAAACCGCAGAAACCACTTCCGCATTCTGGCAGGGGTGCTTCTTTCATCAAGGACAAAGGACTCGACAACCGGTCCGGCGGTAGCAAGGCTTTTTGAGAAAGCCTCGACCACTCAGGCGATTGCAAAGATGGATGAGAGGCGAATCGAGGAGCTTATCTTTCCCGTTGGCTTCTATCGCACAAAGGCCAGGAACCTGAAGGCGACGGCCAGGAAGCTTGTTGACGAATTCAACTCAAAGGTGCCGCAGACGATACAGGAGCTGCTTTCAATGCCAGGTATAGGCCGCAAGTCGGCAAACCTCGTATTGAGCGCGGCGTTCGGCATACCTGCTATATGCGTGGATACCCACGTGCACCGGATAACAAATCGCTGGGGGTATGTAGAGACCAATGATCCTTTTCATACCGAGATGGCTTTAAGAAAGAAGTTACCGAAGAGGTATTGGATAGAAATAAATAGACTACTGGTAATTTACGGACAGAATGTGTGTACTCCCCTGTCACCCTACTGTGCTAAATGCAAGATTGAGAAGTATTGCGATAAGGTGGGAGTTACGAGAACAAGGTAGTATTTCTACGATTTTAGAAGGTAGGGGCACGGCATGCCGTGCCCCTACAAATCTCTTTTACAGATGCAAACCAAGAACTCGGTGCAAAAAAAACGGGCCGACCTGAAGGTCGGCCCCTACGAGATATTTCTATTTTAGCTTGGATTTATCCAAGGCGTAAGGACGAAGCTCCGAAGGGTGACGGTCACGGAATTCCGAAGGGCGAACGAAGGGAGCAATCTCATAACGGTTATTTTTAATTCTGTCAATGCGGTGCTATGAGATTGCTTCGCAACCTACGGTTGCTCGCAATGACAGAATCCACCTTATGAATTAAAGATCGGTCTGGGATTTAAAGCGCGATTTTAGGACCTCTAGGCAGTAATTTCGCAAAGCGCCTTTTGCCCACCCGCAGGACAACCGGAGAATCAAGGGAGAGGGTATGTTCTATATCTTCGACTTTCTCACCATCCAGACTTACCGCACCCTGCTTGATAAGACGTCTCGCGTCAGTCTTAGACGAAGCCAGATCGTTATCAGCAATCACGTCCACCAGCTTGGTTCCGGAAGCAACTCTAACCTCAGGCATCTCCTCAGGCACCCCGCCCTTGGAAAACACCTTCGTGAACTCCTCCTCCGCCTCGCGTGCCGCTTCCTCGGAGTGATAGCGCGCAACCACCATCCTTGCCATTTCTGCCTTGAGATCGCGCGGGTTTTCTCCTGATTGCAGACGACTGCGGATCCCTCGAAGTTTTGCCTCATCCGCGCATGCGGCCAGCTCGAAGTACTGTTCGATAAGGTCGTCCGGGATGGACATGAGCTTTCCGAACATTTCCGACGGCGGCTCTTCGATCCCGACGTAGTTGTTGTATGACTTTGACATCTTTGCCCCGCCTGAAAGCCCTTCAAGCAGCGGCATCATCATGATCACCTGGGCAGGCTGGCCGAAGGAGTGCTGAAGCTCGCGTCCCACAAGGAGATTCAGACGCTGATCGTAGCCCCCCAGCTCCACGTCAGCCTTTACCGCCACCGAGTCGTAGCCCTGGAAGATGGGATACAAAAGCTCGTGAATGAATACAGGATCGCCCGCATCAAGCCTGTTTGAAAAATCCTCGCGCTGAAGGATCTGGGAGACCGTGTATTTGCCGAGCAGTTCAAGCACCCCTCGTGTACCCAGAGCCTCGCTCCACTCCGAGTTGTAGCGAATCTCAGTGCGTTCGGGATCGAGTATGCGAAAGAGCTGGCGTTCGTAGCGGGCCACGTTCGCCTCAACCTCTTCGCGGGTAAGCTGAGGACGTGTCTTGGATTGGCCCGAAGGATCGCCTATCATCGCGGTGAAGTCTCCGACTATGAGAACCGCGGTGTGGCCTTGGTTCTGGAAATCCCTCAGCTTGCGCAAAGGCACGGCAAAGCCGAGGTGGATCTCAGGCCCGGTGGCGTCTATCCCCAGTTTGACGCGAAGCGGACGAGCATCCTTTTGGGACGCATCGAGCTTCGCACGAAGCTCTTCTTCCGTCACGCACTCCTGAACCCCCCTCATCAGCTTGGAGATTGCTTCGTCGATATCTGCCATGACTATAGCTTGAAGTCCCCGAAGTTCTCCGGATCGGTATCCTTTAGCCTTTCCTTAAGCTCGTCAAGCTTTGCCTGCTCGTCTTCGGCAATCTCCTTGGCCTGGGCGTCCATAAGGGCATCGTCAACAAAGATCGGCGCCCTCATGTGAACTGCAATAGCTACCGAGTCGGACGGCCGTGCGTCTATTGAGATCAAAGCCCCGTCGCGTGAGAGCACCAGGTTAGCGTAGTAGGTGTTGTTCTTCATCTTGTTGATAATGACCCGCTCCACGTTGGCCCCCAACGCCTCCACAATTCGTTTGATAACGTCAAGGGTAAGTGGACGTTCAAAAGGCTCGCCGCGAACGGCATAGGTAATGGCAGACGCCTCGACAGGCCCGACCCAGATTGGCAGCACGCGATTGCCTTCACGTTCACGCAACAAAAGCACCGGCGTGTTGTTCAAATCCAGTGAGACCCCATGCACCTCCACCTCAATCACACTATCCCTCCTTGAGTGTCTCGGGTGGGTCCTCTACCTGGACAGACTTCTTCTCACCGGTTGACTCTGAACCACGGTGAGCGGGCTCTCCCTCTGGAACAATCCAAACCTTGACGGTAGCGGTCACATCCTCAAAGAGGCGAATCTTCACCTCGTGAGCACCGGCCTCCTTGAGGGGATTATCAAGCATAACCTGATGGTGATCAAAGTAGACCCCCTTCTCCCGGAAGCCTTCTGCTATGTTCTTTGCGGTAATTGAACCGTAGGCCTTACCTGTCTCCCCAAAGGCAAGGGTGAACTTCACATGTTCCCCATCGAGCTTTGCACGAAGCTCCTCCGCGGAGGCGCGCTGTTTGTCTATCCTGACGCAAGTCTGACGCATCACCTCCTTAAAATGACGCCTGTTGGCGTCACTCGCACGCAGAGCAAGTTTCTTCGGAATCAAATAATTGCAAGCGTAACCGTCTTTGACCCCAACTATCTCTCCTCGCCTACCGAGCTTAGCTACGTCCTGGGTAAGAATTACTTCCATAACGCCTCCCTGCTACTTCGCTACGTAAGGGAGAATCCCCAGGTTACGGGCCTGCTTGATCGCTTTGATCAGCTTACGTTGATGGCGAGCGCATAGACCCGTGCTACGACGACCGAGCACTTTGCCTTTGTCGGTCAGGAAGGCAGAAAGATAGGCGGCAAAGGGAGATATCTCGTCCATCTTCTCTACACAGAAACGACACTCTCTTTGGCGTCTCATCATTCTCACAGTACTCCTTTATCTCTTAGAACTATCAGTTTACTCTCCTTCAGGTAGTTGTCAACTCGCGAACGGGTCTCCCTCTCCCTCGCTGTTATCGGAATCACCAGAACCTGTCTCCGTCGAAGCCTCGCCCGGACCCGGAGTGGGTGCCTTATCGAGAAACTGCAAGCGTCGGGAGACGATCTCTACCACGTAACGTCTGCTGCCATCCTGGGTCTCGTAAGAACGGGACTTGAGTGTTCCTTCGATAAGAACGGCAGAGCCTTTCCGCAAACGTTCTCCGGCCATCTCCGCCATGCGATCCCAGACAACTATGTTGAAGAAGCTCGTTTCCTCCTTGAATCCGCTTGCCTCACGGTCGCGGTAGTAGCGCGATACAGCGATACGGAACGAGCAAACGGCCGTTCCTTTAGGGGTGTATCGCAGCTCGGGATCGGCCACGAGCCGACCCGACACTATAACCAGGTTAAGGTTTGGCAATCGTAAATCAGCCATTTTCTACCCCTCCTGGGAAGACCCCTCTTCTTTTTGACCCGGAGCGGCACTCAGATACATCTGACGCAGCAGACGTTCGTCGTGACGGATCTCTTCCTTCAGCTTGGCAATCAAGCCAGGCTCTGCATCAAAGGCCACTCTCCAGAAGCGCGTACGAGGATGCTTCTTGACAACATGCGCCATATCGCGCATATCTGATTCCAGCTCCTTGACGTTGGTAGCCTTACCGCGCTTGAGCAGCTTGTGGAACATCTCGCAGAAATCCTCTAAAGCCTTGTCTTCAAGATCCGGGTCAAGTATTAATACGGCCTGATAGCGTCTCAACGATCCTCCTATCTGAATTTAACAAGCAGGACGTCCTGATCCTGCACTATGTAATCCTTTCCTTCGACCTTCAACTTTCCTGATGCCGAGGCTTCTCTCCAGGAACCGGCCTCGATTAAATCACTCACACCAACCACCTCGGCCTTTATAAACCCCTCTGCTATATCGGTATGAATCTTTGCCGCGGCTTCGTGCACTGTGGAACCTTCAGTAATCAGCCATGCGCGAACCTCGGAACCCTTGATGGTGTAGAAACGTATAAGTCCCAGAACCCTGCGGGCCTCTTCCACGAGGCCATTCACTCCCCTGCTGTCTACAGCGATCCCCCGACGCAGCTCCTCACGCTCACCCGGATCAAACCCCTCAAGACCTTCCTCTAATTCAACTGAAAGCCGGTAGGCGCCTTCAAGTTCTACTGAGGAGTTCTTATCCGGAAGGTTAAGCACGTCGATCCGGGGACGGGGAACGAGTAAACCACATGACTTCAAGCACAGCACCTCATCGTCGGTGTAGGAGCCGTTCAGGCTGAAGGCAGCTTTGGAGATAAGCAAACGGTAGCGCTCTAAAAGATTAACCTCATCGCGAGCCTGGGGCTTTTTGCGCTTTTCGGCAAGCCTTCGTTCAACGATCTCCAGATCGGCAAGGGCAAGTTCTGAGAGGACAATCTCGGCATCGCGGCGAGGATCAACGGTGTCGAAAACATGGAGAATGTTTTTGTCGGCAAATCCCCTGATTACGTGGAGCACGAGATCTACGTCGCGGATATGTCCAAGGAAGCGGTTGCCCAAACCTTCACCTTTGTGCGCGTTTTTGATAAGACCCGCGATATCAATTACCTCTATCTGAGCAAGAGTCAGCTTTTGAGGGGAAAGCATCCGGCACAGGCGATCCAAAGTAGGATCTGCAAGGACCGCCATGCCGTGATTGGCGTCGATGGTTGTGAAGGGGTAGGTCTCGACCGCCGCCCCGGCCTTTGTAAGGAGATTAAAAATGGACGATTTGCCCACGTTGGGCAATCCAACGATGCCTATCCTCATCCCGCGTTCACCTGGTTCATGGCTACATCAATCCCCTGGGTTGCCGCAAGGAGCACAGCTTCTTTTGCGCGTTCGATAATTGAAGGCAACTTTTTGAGTTCTGCTTTGGAGAAGGAAGAAAGCACGTAGTCTGAGAGTTCGGCCCCATCAGGCCTGGGACCAACACCCATACGCAGCCTGGGAAACTCATCCGTACCTAGATGATCGGATATAGAGGCAAGGCCCTGATGGCCGCTGGTGCCGCCCTTTAAGCGCAGGCGAAGACGACCCCATTCCAGATCAACATCGTCTGCTACTACGAGGAAGTTGTCGGCGCGCCTGTCAAGGACTCCCTTGAGTACCGCACCCGAACGGTTCATGTAGGATAAAGGTTTTACCACCCGAAGCTCCTGCAAGCGGTATCTCCCTTCTGCAATAAGGGCCTGGTCATGGGGTCGAAATCGCCAGCCAAGCTCAAGGGCAAGGGCGTCCGCAACCATGAACCCAAGGTTGTGACGAGTAAAGAGATACTCATCCCCAGGATTCCCAAGACCAAATACAATCACTCCTTGCTCTCGGTCTCCTTTGCACCTGCTTCGCCTTCTGGCACAGCGGCTTCTTCTCCCTCAGCGCCTTCCTCGGCCTCGCCTTCCTCCTCAGCGGCGACCTCCTCAACACGACGAGGAGAGGCGATGGTCACGATCACAGCCTGAGAAGGATCAAGTACTTCGATACCCTCCTCAAACTTAATGTCGCGTATCCTGATTGCTTCGCCCAACTCAAGATGGCTTATGTCAATATCCACATTCAAGGGGAGTTTCTCAACCGGCCCGCGGACATCAACCTCGTAGCGGATGTGATCGAGAATACCACCCATCTTGAGTCCTTCCGGGGTGCCCTGGATTATGATCGGTATCTTGACGTGCAAGACCTCACCAGGATGAATCTTCTGGAAGTCTATGTTCAAGAACTCATCGGTCAGGGGATGCCTCTGAATCGCCTTTATAGCCGCACGGAAGACGTCACCCTGAGGAGGCGCGAGCTCGGTTATCATGAGCTTGCCTCGAAGGTGAGCGATAAGGTTTTTGAACTCTTCGGCGTCTACGGTGATGGAATAACTCTTCTCGCCCCTTCCGTAGACCACCGCGGGAATCTTACCGCTCTTACGTAACTTACGCGTGACAGACTTTCCAGTACCCTCTCTTGCCTCAAAATGTAGTGCATTCTTTGCCATTGTTCTCCTTTTATTACTTCAAACTCTTAAATGAATAGTGAACTCACCGATTCACCGTTGTGTATACGCCATATTGCTTTAGCCAAAAGCTTCCCCACCGAAAGGACTTGAAATTTATCATCCTTCAACCTATCACGAACCGGAAGTGAATCGGTAATCACTATCTCCTCAATAGGAGAAGCAGAAAGCCTGACTATAGCCTCTGCTGCAAACACACCGTGCGTTGCCGCTACCCTCACCTCGCGCGCACCACGCTCAAGGAGAAGCCCGGTGGCTTTAATCAACGTAGTACCGGTACTTATAAGATCGTCCAGCAGCAGACATATCTTACCTTGCACATCGCCCACCAGGTTAAGCGCCTCTGGTTGATCTTTTTTCTCCCTGCGCTTATCCACAATAGCCATAGGCAAACCACCCATGCGCTTGGCATAGCCCCGGGCACGTCTGGCACCTCCTGCATCCGGAGAAACCACCATGTAATCGGAAAGGTCACGCTTTCCGAAGAACTCTGCGAATACTGGCGTAGCGTAGAGGTGATCGACCGGTATATCGAAAAACCCCTGTATCTGTTCTGCGTGTAAGTCGAGGCTCAGCACACGGTTAGCACCTGCCTGAGTCAGGAGATCAGCAATCAGCTTGGCGCTGATAGGTACACGAGGCTCATCCTTCTTGTCCTGGCGGGCATATCCGTAGTAGGGGATCACCGCGGTAATCCGTGCCGCTGATGCTCGCTTGGCCGCATCAAGCATCAATAAAAGCTCCATCAGGTTCTCCGCCGGCGCATGGGTGGATTGGATAATAAACACGTCAACACCGCGAACGTTCTCTTCTATCTTCACCCTTATCTCGCCGTCCGAAAACCGATCAATGGTAGCCTTACCCAACGGAACACTCAGTTCCTTGCAGATGGATTCGGCCAGCACGAGGATAGAATTCCCGCAGAATACTTTTATCTCATCACGTACCACGTCGCTCCTTTTCAAACTGGGGCGCAGGGAGTCGAACCCCGATTAGAGGAACCAAAATCCTCCGTCCTGCCATTAGACGACGCCCCAACGCTCAAGTGTTCTTACACGAAACAAACGTCCGCGTGTTCCCGCAGGAAGTTCAAACTCCACATCAGGCCCAACCACGGCAAACAAAGCAGACCCTGATCCCGAAAGCCCTGCAACCCACGCACCCTTTGAGTTAAACCACTCCACCATCCGCTCAAGCTCCGGGTAGCACCGATAAACCACCTCTTCAAAAGAGTTATAAAGCCATTGCGAGGCTTCGTGGTAGCGACGCTCGCGAAGCGCCTTAAATAGAAGTCTACACGGCTTGGAGCCATTTGTCAACCGCTTAAGCCGCTTATAAGCCCAAGGGGTTGAAACACCGAACCCAGGGGAGTAGATCACAAGATCAAACGAAGGAACCTTCAGTGGTTTTATCCTCTCGCCGCGCCCGGTCACCAGGCAGGGACGGGGATCAAGAAAAAAGGAGCAGTCCATCCCCAGCTCAAGCGCGAGCGAACGAAGTTCATCGCCAGAAAGACGTGTATCAAAAAGCCTGTCCAATCCAATAAGCGTCGCCGCCGCGTCCGAGGAACCTCCACCCAATCCATGACCCACTGGTATCCCTTTCTTTAGGTCAACCCTTATCCCGGACCGAACCCCGGTGTACGTAAAGTAAAGATCGGCTGCAAGCCAAACAAGATTCTTGGAATCGGATGGAACGTGCGGTATGTCACACGAAAGCTCTATGCCACGCTCACGAACCTCAAAGCTCAACCGGTCGAAAAGGCTTACCGGGAAGAACAGCGAACGCAACTCGTGATAGCCGTCCGAGCGGCGCCGTTCGACCCACAGACCGATATTTACCTTAGCCGGTGTTCTTAAGGTAAGCACGAAGTGCATCCTGCCATGATCTCAAGGTATGCCCGAAGGATTCTTCGTATTTCCTGCATGAGAGCACCGATTGTCTGGGTCTGGGTGCGATGAAACCGATCTCGGCACCTGTGGAAGGTATGGGTTCAACCCTGCTTCCAAGAACTCGAATGATCTCTTTTCCCATCTCGAAACGCGTACAGTCCCCATTGTTGGTAAGGTGAAAGATGCCGATGACACCTGATCGGGCGATTTCGTAGATAGGCGCAAGCAAATCCGGTATGTAGCCAGGCGAACCTTGGTGATCTGTAGTAAACTTAGGGGAACGCCCTTGATCAATCTCTTCCTTAACAAAGGACACGAAGTCATCCTTAACCCCGAATAACCAGGCAACCCTTATGATTGCGTAATTCTCGACAAGTGAGCTGACCGCGCGTTCAGCAGCGAGTTTCGTCTTGCCGTAGACACTCAGTGGATTGGGGGAATCCAGCTCAATATACGGCGAGGATTTTTGGCCGTCAAAAACGTAGTCCGTGCTGAAATGGATAAGCCGGGCCTTGAGTGCAGCCGCCGCCTCGGCCAGGTTGCGTGTAGCTTCCAGGTTATCGCGCCAGGCACGCCCGGGGTCACGTTCGCAGCGGTCCACATCAGTCATAGCCGCAGTGTGAAATATAAAATCGGGACGAAACGCGGCAAGGTGTTTACTCACCTCAGCCTTCTCGGAAAGATCAAGCCCCTTCCTGGATACCGCTCTAACCTCACCTTCCCTCGATGAAAGGAACTCAAAAAGTGACGCACCAAGCCTGCCGCAAGTGCCTGTAACCAAAATACCGCCCATACCGAAGTCTAATCGCCAAAAGGGGTTGTGTCAAGAATCCCTACAAGAGGGCTTGACAATTTAATCCATAGCGTTATAATAAGAATTATGAACAGGCTGAATACTACGGTGCGTTACGCTGTTCGGGCTACGCTTTTTTTGGCGCAACACGCCGATCGCCCTATTTCTATCAAGGCGATCTCTGAGGCAGAGGGTCTATCCATCAAGTATCTCGAGCAGCTGTTCCTTAAGCTGCGTAAAGCTGGGCTTGTACGAAGCGTACGAGGCATGCACGGCGGCTATTTTCTGGCCAGGTCTCCGGAGAAGATCACGATTGGCGACGTCGTTCGTTCGGTTCAAGCCGACGGGATTTATACCGCCCCGTGCACCAAACGCAAGGCCCGTTGCGAACGCCAGAGTAAGTGCAAGGCCACCAAATACTGGAGCAAACTCCAGAAACTCCTTGATGATTTCTTCAACAATACCACCCTTGCCAGCTTTCAGGAATGAGATTCCTCGCTATCCATACCAGCTTCTCAAACATGACGGATGCAGAACGTGTGTCGCGGATCCTTATTGAAGAAAAACTAGCGGCATGCGCTAACATCTTACCTGCCCATTCGATATATCGCTGGCACGAAAGGATCGAGGACGAAGACGAGGTGTTCGTAATCTTAAAGACCGACGAAGACACCTATCCGGCACTGGAGAGGCGGATTTTAGAGCTGCATCCATATGAGGTGCCTATGATTACAGCTACATCTATCCGTGCCGGATCAAAAAGTTACCTTGCATGGCTCTCCAAAGCCTTGCAAAGGAGGAATAAATGGTAACCAAAGCCCAGGTGCGTGAAGCCCTGAAGAAGGTGATAGATCCTGAGATAGGAATCAACATCGTTGATCTTGGCCTGATCTACGACGTTCAGGTGGAGAATGATGTGCCTCACGTCAGTATGACGCTTACGGTTCCTGGCTGCCCTTTGGCAAACATGCTTACCCGGCAAGCCGAGCAGGCGGTGCGAGCAGTGGAAGGGGTGAGGGACGTTAAGCTCGAACTTACCTGGGACCCACCCTGGAACCCCAAGATGATGAGTGAGGATGCAAAGCGCAAGCTGGGCTGGGGCGAATAATTAAAACACCCCATGAGATTACTTCTTGCTCTCGCGGGAACCCCGAATTAAATGCTCCCTTTCGCCTGCGGCGAAAGGATCGCAAAGCGACGACTGAGAATGTAGGGGCCGACCTCAGCGTGCCCCTTGGGGTACTGAGTGCCCCATAGGGTATCAGGTCGGCCCGCTTACTATCTTATGAGAACAACCTTCTGAGTCGTAGATGACGTTTCACCCTCAACCCTTGCGAAATAGACGCCTTCACCCCACGCGTTCGTTCCACGACCGCGCGGGGACCCCGAAAACAGAACCCCGTTAGCGTAGCACGACGACTTTTGTGCGTGCCGAGTAACCCTCGGTTGAAACCCGGGCGAAATACACTCCTGCGGGGAGGTGGGAGGAGGGCAGGGAGGAGGGCGGTGGCGCGTCCCATACACCCTTGCCTTTTATGGTCTCCTGGAGTATTCTTCGTCCGTCGGCGGAGTAGAGGGTAAGCTTGGCTTCGCCCGTAACACTCCCGGACACGTCGTATGAGAGCCGGTTGAGGGAGGCTGAAAGCTGGATGGGTGACTCGGTCTGGATCGGCGATTCCGCAACCCCTACCCCCATGTCCCAGTCGGAGATTAAGGCCCAGGCCTCACAGATGCTATCAGGCGTAGAATGAGGATACACCCATACGATACGGTTATCACACGCCCCTACTGCGGGCACAAAAATAGTCTTAAATGTGGTATCTTTTCCGAAAGGCGCCGTGTAATCAAACACGTTAGTCCGGCGCCAAACCTCCTTGTCTCGAATCTCTCCGATTATGCCACCCGGGCGCCACCACAAGCAGTCTGGTTCTTCGTGTAACTTACTATGTCGAAGATGCGTCTCTGCAAACCGCCCATCAGAGGAGAGGGCAACTGAGAATCTCTTTTCCCGAGTAGCGGATGCGTTGGGGTCATTCACGAGCAGGCACGGGAGATAGGACGCCAACCCGCGATGGGCGAACACTCGAGCCTCCAAAAAACCTCCGAGTCCTCTGAAAAATGCCACGAAGCGGTCATTGTCAAGCCAAAAGAACTGGGGCTCCAGCCCGCCGTCTTCCCGTTCATCCAACAGATGTCCCCTTGGTCTCCAGGATAGAATAGGTTCATCTGCGGCATCAAACACCTGGAACCGCTGATACGTCGAGTCCCGCCACCCCCCAATCTCATCGCGCCAGGTCACTGCCACGTCGCCTGCATCGTTCAGCGCCACCCTGGGATAGTAGAAGAATACACACCCCTCATCACAAGCCAGGAAGGGCCGGTTCTCAGGATAACCCTCCAAATCAAAGCGCTCCACCCACACGTAGTTCTTGTAAGTGGGGGGACCAAGCTCTATCTCGCACCAGGTCACTACGAACTCCTCATTATTGTTGAGGCTCAGGTCAATTGGGCTGGGTTTGGCGACCTTCTCGTCACCTGGGAGTGTCTGCGTGTGCCTACCTAACGATACGTGGGCCACCAAGGTGTGCGCAGAGCCAACAGGGCTGCCGTCAGGGGCAAAACGCTGAAAGCGCACATACCAGGCATACCAAGACTCATCCTCCCTCCAGATCGGCTTATCTGCCCAAAGCAGGATAGTGTTGCCCGCGGTGTCCATCTCAAGGCAAGGCCGGCTAATCCACGAGGTGTCCGCGAGCTTTGTGATCTTATAAGCCTCGGTCATCGGATCCCCGTCCCGGTCAAAGAAGCGGATAAAAAGCTCCGGCTCTAGATCATTGGGATTGAAGGGATCGCCGGAGGGTATGCCGTCTATCCAGGCCACGGCAAAGTGGCCGTTTGAGGCTATGGCCGCACAACCGTATTTCTGATTATGCCCGGGCTGGTGCTCTGCTACCTGAAACGGCTCCACTAGGACGCCGCCGCATAACGTCAATGCCAAAACACTTAATTGGATCATATTGACCTCCTTTATGTCTATCATAAGCCGGTTTTTCACAATGTCAAGGCCAGAAGAGGAGGGGCAAAGCCCCTCCTCTAATCGTTTTAGTTTAATCTCAACGGTAGTACGTCCGGTGGCCTGAACAGGTGCCGCTTCCACTAACGCCCGGAGTATCACTCCAGGTTTTCATCCAGGTTCCTTCATAGGTCTTAGGTCCGTAATCGAACGTGGCTTCCCAGGTTCCACCGAAGTCAAACAGCTTCGTCTCCGGCTTCGCAGAGCTATCAGAATAACCTTCACCTGACCAGGAACCGCTACCCTCATGTGTACCGCTTGTGCCGTACTCCTTTCCGCCGGTGACTGTAGCGATGTAGACAAAGATGCTGTCGCCATCATCGGCACAGATGAAAGTGATGTAAGTTATAGCGGTCCAACGGCCAAACATATCCCGGCCTGGACGAGGAGGAAAGATGTAGGTGGAGTCCTCAACCTCGTTACAGGTATTTTCTACAACCGTATAGGCCGTCATATTGTAGGTAAGGGTTCCAGAGCGGAACCAGCCGTTCCAGCTTTCGTGAGTATAATCATCACCGTAGGCGCTGGTGGCGGCCACGAGCATCACCGCAACCGCGGCGATGATGATTAGGGCCTTTTTAGGCATAATGTCCTCCTATGTTTAGGTTTGTTTCGTTTACGGGAATCCTTCGGAGATTCCCCATATCCAAATATACGCAAAAAAAAAACATCTTGTCAAGTAGTTTCTGGTCAATTAAGTATGATACTATGTTTTTGGCATTATTTTGCATAAGCTTTTGAGGGGGGGCAACTTAGGAGTGTTATTCTAGAAGATATGTAGAGAATTTAACGCAGGAGAACGAACTTTACCCGCTCCACCCGGTCGGGGAAGCGAATAACCGCAAGGTAAAGGCCTGCGGTCATGCGCTGAACGTCAAGCTCGGCCTGGGCTACGCCCTGGATGGTCAAAAACTCGCTTGCAGAAATCTCGCGAATTCTCTCCCCTGAGATGGTGTAAATGGTAGCAGATTCTGCTCCGTCGAGCGGGGTAAAGCGGACGGGCAGCCCCAAAGAAACGTAGCAGGGATTTGGATAAACCGACACCTTAGCGGACACCGAGTCTGTATAGCGAGGCAGCGTAAAGAGCGAGATTCCGCCCCCTGCGGTTCCTACCGCAACCCGGCCAGTCCGATCCACATCCAGCCAGCTGTACTCAAAACCATGGATGAGCGGGGTATCGTATGAGGATATAACCTGCCACAGAGGAAGAGAGGTATCGTATGCGCTATTCGCAGGATCGTAGACAACCACCCCTTCGTTCCTGCAAAGGAAGTAGATTCTTCCCCAGGGATCGCGATCAACCGAAACAAGATCATCTTCAGGAATCGGCGAGTTTGAGTCTTTATACCACACCGTTCCTTCGGGCATCCAGTGGAAAGCCCCCTCTGGCGAGACTCCCCAAACACCTCCTGAGCCGTCCAGTGCTATATCCCGCACCTGCTGGGCCGGAACCTTGATGGCGAACTCTCCCCCTTCGAGTTTTTGCGTAAAATCCGGTGGATAGTAGGCCACAAGTCCTGCACTCGTACCCGCCCATACCGTACCTAAGGAATCGAACTCGAGCGCGTAAACATGTTCATAGATATCTGACCAATTGATGTGTGTCAATTCCTGGAGATCAGGCGAAAGCACGCTCATCCGCTGGGAATTAAAGTGGGAAATCCATATCCGATCCAATGGATCTACCGCAACCCAGGCTATTATGTTAAGGCTTACCCCCTCACCCCAGGAATACTCCTCCCACTCATTTGTCGAGGGGTCGTAACGAACAACGCCATTGGTAGCCCACCACGAACCGAACACAATCCGTCCCTTCGAGTCAACCGCACTTACCTTTGTAGAGTTATTAATGGGAATGGTATCGTTAGTATAGAGGTTTTCCCAACCATCCCCATCTTCAAAGTAGCGCGTCACCCCGCGCATGCCATGAGTCATCCAGAGATTGCCACGATCATCCAACAGAAAATGCCAAACAAAGTTGGAGTTAAGCCCAGGGCAATCGAAGCTTTGCGAACCATCCCATAGCGTTCTCCATTCCCCATCCCAAACTATGAGCCCATCACCCAAGTAGCCCCCTGCTTGACCAAGGCCAATCCATACACGTCCCCAGCTATCAACCTCTATCCTCTGCATGAACCGAGCCCAGGTCGATTTTACCCCGGCAGGGGTATCTATCCAGAAACCCAAGGTGTCCAAGGTATCAACCGCCTCGCGATAGCGAAACAGCCGTTTATACCCCCCTGATCCGGAGGCGGACGTAACATAAATCGTATCGCCCGCATGCGCGAGTGAAGTAACCTTAGGCAAGGTATCCTGGAGTAGAAAAACCGTATGGAAGCCGGCTCCTGATTCGGCATATCTTGATACCCCCTTGCGGGTCAGGACATTGAGGGAATCCCCGGGATCCAGGTCGCGTATATCCGTAGAGGGTAGACCATCGGTGATGCTGAAGGTTTCAACCGAGCCAGTTATCGGGACGTAACGCCTGAGACCTTCATTTGAGCCTATCCATAAATCCCCTTTGAACCAGCACATCCTGGGTGCGGAGCGGTTACCAAGCGGTGGGATAGGAATCCTGGTATCATCATCCAAGAAAGCAGGCGTACCCCTCATTAAGATAAAGAATACCCCGCTGGGTGTACCAACGGCAAGTGTATCCCCGTTAAGAGCAAGCGAGAGAACCGAACCGCTAACCTGGGGATGAGGTAAGGCCTGATCGGACTCAGGATCGATCAGGGCCAATCCATCATCAGTCCCAACCCACAACTCGCCTGAGCTGACCAACGCCAGGCTGCGGCAAACGTTGTGCACAAGCCCGTCGGTGTTGGTAAAACCGCGGGTAAACGCGGAGTCTGCAAGCGAGAAGAATCGCACCCCGCCGTTCGTCGCACACCACGCACCGCCATCAACAGGCGCAATATCGTAGATAAGGTTTGCGTTAAGCAAACTCTGCCACTCGACCTGATCCAGGTTTATGCCCAAGATAAGATAAAACATCAAAAATAGCATCCCTACCCCCTTTCTAAGTTAAGAGATTTCAAGAACATTTCAAAATCCCACAACGCAAAAAGCGTGGAAAAACCAGCATATCTTAACCCTACTGGAGTTTTTCCAACGCCTCATTGGCGCGTATACCGAAGCCTTCGGGGTCGTTCTCTCCACGTTCGGCGAGGATGGCAGAAAAGACAACCCTGGCATCCTCGGGTTTATCGAGCTGGACGTACCCTTCGCCCGCCTGAAGCCAACACTCAAGCCCCCACCGGTCCTGTGGAAACTCCTCGTGGCACTGCAGGAACAAAGCAACCGCCCTCTCAAGATGTTCGGGATCAGCAAACGCCGCGTAAGAACGCGCGGTACAGTAAAGGAGATAGGGCCGCCCTTCGGTGACAAGGGGTAAGGCCTGCTCGAAATAGGTAATGGACTGAGAGAATTTCAAGCCATAGTAAGCCGTAACCCCAAGCTCCAGGTACCACTTCCCGCGTTCTTCAGAGGATGTGGACTCTTCAGCCAGAAGCTCAAAGTACTCTAAAGCCTTATCCCACTCCTTCTGCCTGCGTGCTATCTTGGCCAGGTTTTCAAGCGCCAACGCACGTAAGTCAGGTGCCGTGAGCGTATGTCTGTAATAGGAAGCGGAACTGTCAAACTCCTGCTGCATGTAAAACAACGACCCTAACTTGAAATAAACCGTGGGCAAGAGCTCGCTTCGGGGGAAATCGGAGACAAACCCCTTCAGGATATCCATAGCATCCTCTTGTCTACCCTGTCTGGCAGCGGCAACCCCACTGTAGTATACGAAGTTCTCGTTCTGCCAGAGCGCACGCACGTTAGAAAGTGCGGCAAGCACACTGTCCGCATCCTGGATACGACCCGAATTCAAAAGATACGCAACCTTTTCCAAAAGAAGCGGCGATTGATCGGTTGCGCTCATAATATCAAGCCGCAGCCACAGCGAATCGCCCTCCCTGATTTCTCCAGAACGATATAAAGCGGTAACGAGTTTGGCAAGAATCAAGGTGTCTTCAGGATTGGCCGCATGAAGTTTCCAAAGCGAAGCCACCGCGCTTGAGTCCTCCCCTCCAGCAATTTTGTACTGCGCTAGAAGGAACTCCGCCTTTGCCATAAGATCCTCGTTCTTGCCTTCTCTCGTAAGCCGCTCCAAAAGATGCCTGCCCAGACGGGGGTGATCAATTAAACCCGCGCCCACGCCTGCCCAGTAGAAGTAGGAATCGGTACGGCCTGCCGGTCGTGTATGCAATAAACGTTTAACGTCTTCTGGCTCGGCCATCTTGCGTTCGACCTTTGCCGCCTGTTTGAAGAAATCGATCTCCTGGCTGTACTCGGCATCCTGGAGTGCAGCCTGAAAGTTATCGAACTCGTTGTACTGCCTCAATGCAAATATCAGGTCAAGCGAACGCTGCCAGAGATCCGCAGGCAAGGTTGAGAGCTCTTCTGCTATCTTTCGATAAATTCTTAACGCTTCAAGGTTGCGACCACGAGCTTCTTCCAGGATAGCCAGCTCACGGCAGGCAAGGAAGTAAAGGGTATCGTGCGGAGCCACCGAGAGGATCAAGGAAAGTTTTGCCGCGGCATCGGTCGTATCAGCCTCGGCAAGCGAGAGCCTGGCAAGCTCGTAGAGTACAGGATAGTTGTAAGGGCTTTGCGGTCGTGTAAGGTAAAGGGTTTCCCAGCCGCTCTGCGCAGCTGTGGTATCTCCACGCGCAAGCTGAACATATCCAAGAAGGAAGGTTATTTCATCCGCGTAGCGGCCTTCAGGGTAGTGGTCAAGGTAATCAAGCGCCCTCTCTACCTTTTTCAAGGGATCGCGTATCTCGGTAACAAAAAGATGGTATAAAGCATCCTCGACCAGGCGATCGGCAGGGAACTGCCAGTAAAGGTTCTCGTAGCGCTCCCGCGCCCGATCCAGGTATTTTACCTTGCCGTCACGCAGATACAGCCTTTCGTAAGATAATGCGGAGTAGTAGAAAGCCTGAGGCGTTGAGACCGTGTCGAGGAACGCAATCGCACCCTCGTAGTCCTTGGCATCCTCAAAGAGAATCTTCCCCTTCTCCGACGAGCTTGTCGCCGAGATGAGTTTTTGGAGCGCTGCCTCTGCGTCCTTGATCTCGAAGTATCTGAGGAGCTCGGCCTCACGGAAGGCCTCTGAGCGTTCTGAAGCAAACGGTGCGTGTGCAAGGTAATCTTCGTAGACCTCCAAAGCTTCTGCGAACCTTTTCTGCGAACCAAGCAGCCTTGCCCGTCTAAGGATCTCCGCCGAACGCACAAAGGGAGAGGAGATAAGCAGGCGTTCGTAAAGCGAGTACTCTTCCTTTTCTGCGAGTATCTCAAGTGCGTGCACGTACTCGTCATAGGTACGGAATCTTGCATCACCCAACACCTTTGAGTCGAACTCCTCTCCTGCAAGCAAGCGAACGCGTGCCTCAAGTGAACGGTCGTAGGAGGAAAAGGGGAGTCTTTCCTGCACCTCCTCGTATGTCTTTACCGCGCTCCGGTTATCGCCCAGGGCGGCGTATGATTCCGAAAGCGGCAAAAGCGCATCGTAACGGCGCTGGTCAAGCGCAGAGGAGTACAACTCAACGGCATCTTCGTAGAGACAAAAAGACTGAAATAACTTACCAAGGATATAGGCTTCCGTTGCAGGAATCTCCGAGGGTCTTCCCATTGCAAGCCCTGCCTCAAGAGAAGAAAGGCTGTCGCCGCGTGAAAGCGCGGCCTCGATCTGAAGGGCTGCGATGGTGGCGGCAACCTCAGGATAGGTCTCTTCAAGATCGGCAAGATAGACACGCAAGAGATCGTAGCGCCCGGCGGCAAGAAGCACCTTCGCACCTACAAGCCGCAGATCAGGGTCTTCTATCGCCATATAGACGTCGCGCGCCTCTTTGTATTCCTTGTGCTGCTCAAGCTCGGAAGCCAGCCTCAACTTAGTATCCTGGGATATTTCAAATCGGGGATAATCGGCAAACAAGGAGTAGGCCTTACCCGCTTGATTCAGTTCAAGTGCCGAGACAACAGCCTTCTCTAACGCCTGCGGTGCAGGATCAGCTGCGTCTCTAAGATGGCGCTCAAGATAGCGCAGCGCCTTGTCGTAGCGGGCAAGGGCAAACGCGGACTGACCGGCAAGTAAAAAAGCGCTGTCCACCGCGTCGAACTCCGGCTCCAGAAGCAGCTGCTCCATCGCGTAGAGGGTGGGGCCATAAAGCCCGCTGCGGTAAGCCTCCACCGCCTGGTCAAAATCCTCCCGCAGTGTGGTGGCTATAAGAAAAAACAGAAGCGCGGTCATCTCGACTATGGCCCCTTTATGCCGTCAACATCCCGCCGTCCACGCGTATAACCTGGCCGGTGATGTAGGAGGCGTCGTCTGAGCAAAGGAACCGAACTATCTTCGCCACATCCTCAGGGGTGCCGAATCTTTTAAGAGGAATCTGCGTAAGATAGGCGTCCTTTATATCCGCAGAGAGCACATCGGTCATAGGGGTCTGGATAAACCCTGGAGCTATGCAGTTTACGGTTATGTCGCGAGCGCCAAGTTCTCTTGCCAGGGATTTAGAGAAACCTATGAGTCCTGCCTTGGATGCGGCGTAGTTGGCCTGCCCAACGTTGCCAGTCTGTCCCGCCACAGATGAGATGTTGACGATGCGACCCCAGCGCGCCTTGAGCATTGGCCGCAGAAAAGCCTTGCAAACGTTGAACGCACCTGTGAGGTTCACCTTGAGAACCAACTCCCAGGCAGCGGCGTCCATGCGCATGAAAAGGGTGTCACGGGTGATGCCTGCGTTGTTGACGATAACGGTGATCGGCCCCTCTTCTTTCTCAACCTTTGAGGCAAGCCCGGTCATCTCTTCAAAGGAAGATACGTCGGCCTTGTAGCAGTGGACCTTGCCGCCCTCTTTTTCAATCAGGTCTTTAGTCTCGGTAAGTCCTTCCTCGTTCAGATCCAAAAGCACAACCGGATAGGACCTGGCAAGTTCCATTGCAATGGCCCGCCCGATCCCTGCTGCCCCGCCGGTTATCAAAGCTCGTCTTTCTTCGTTCAAAGCCCCTCCTAACGTAAAAGGGTCATCATTCCCTTGTTTCGCTCCGCTACCCTTGAACCCTCAAAGGTTTCAACTATATAGAAATAAAGCCCTGAGGCAACCGGCCTTCCTGCATCGTTCGTGCCGTCCCAGAAGGCGGTCCGGCTGTAGCGGCTTATCTCGGTGGGCTTTTCATCAAGGATTCTAACCCGTTTGCCGGCAAGGTTATAGATAAGAACCCTGAAATCCGGGTACTGGTCTGCGGCCTTTTCCTCGTCGGTCGGCTCGTAAACGATGGTTGCTCGTTCGTGTTCGTGAACGTTAAATGGGTTGGGATAAGAGTAGACATGTCCCAACAACAAAACCGCTATCTCCAGCCTGGCCGTCATTACGCTGTCTGCCGGAGAGATTTCGGTAACCGACGCGCCTGAGGGAGCGCCGTCGTAGAACCTGCTTGAGGGAGTAGATGAGTTGTTGAAGCCAAAGCTATCATCCGACCATAGATCCGAAGCCCAACCTACACCTGAGGTAAAGAGATAGTCCGGATCACCATCCGCCTGCATGATGCCGACCAATGGATTCTCAAGATCGCTGTTGGTTTCCTTAGATTCATCCACGTGAAGGATCAGGAGTCCGTCACCTGGAAGACCTTCATCGAAACCGATCCTTTGACGGTTCTCCACGAGAAAATACTCGCCTCGCCCAACCGATTCAAATGACCAATCAACCCCAGAAGGATTAGGGAATATCCTGTAGGTTGAAGGAGACGCTGATGATGTGGAAAACCATGCATTCTCTACCAGCTCTAATCTGTCTCGCTCAAGCGCCTCCGGCTCTACCCAGCCCAAAAAGTACTTGCACCACGCGCAGAGATGAACCGGAGAGGAACCCGGTGGATCTCCTGCCCAGGAACCCGAAGCCATAAGGCAGAAGTGGCCTAAACCTGCTTTTCCTGCATTAACGCCATCAGTTATATAAAGGTCGGGCAGGCCGAACCCGTGCCCCCACTCGTGACAGAAAACACCGATGTTGGATATCTCGTCCCGAGGGGGATCGGAAAGCTCAGGGTTCATGGTGTATACATCTATCTTAACCCCGTCGTTTGTCTGGTAGACGCCCGGACCTCCGTACTCTGCCCATCCTGAAAGGGAGAACTCGTGCGACCAGATGTCATTGATGGAGTCCCTCGTTTCCTCAGTACCGTAGCCAACGTGAATTACGGTAAAGATATCCACGTAGCCATCGCTGTCGTTGTCATAGAGAGAGTAATCGACGTAAGGATCCGATTTCTCACATGCCTCCCAAACCAACGAACCGGCGCATCGAGGGTAATCCCCAAGTCCAGATTTATTGTTCACATAGTAGGTGGATGAGTGATCAGCTTCGTAAGGACCGTAAACCTGACCGGTAAGATCAACCCTGCCGTATGAGACCTCATCGTAGTACTCATGAGCGGTGCCTGGATCCCACGGGCCATCGAAAAGCATCCGCTGAAAATCTTCGTTACTATAGGTCGCATCAACATCGGAGTATTCCATCAACACCACTGGGAAATGCTTTGGTCCCTCAACCGTCAGTATCCTCGTCTCCTCGGATGCTGCACGGACTATGGCCTGATACCGGTTCAATCCCAGTTCGCGATAACGCTCCCAGGCCTGCTCCGAAAGCTTAACCCCGGGCCTTGGCGGCATCAACCAAAGGAATGCAATTATAGCCCCAAATAAGTGCATAGAGGTTACTTCTTCGGCTGCTCCTTCTCCTTCATGGAGCAACGGCCCTCGAAGAAAACATTGTCCTGAATCACAAGCCCCTTACAGGTTACATCACCGGTCAAATTCGCCCCGGCGTGCATCTCCACCTTACCTTGCGAATAGATGTTACCCTCTATCCTCCCACCAATGAAAGCGTCCCTGCAACGAACATCCCCTTTAACGCGGGCACTCTCGCCGGCAGTAAAGGTATCGGAGACCGTAATGTTTCCTTCAAGCGTTCCATCAATTCGCAGGCTGCCCTTGGCTTTGATGTTCCCCGTAATCACCGTATCCTTTCCAATTAAGGTATCGAGTTTTCCTTCTTTATTGCTCATATGCTCCTCCTTTGTATTCTCGTTTGAGGATGAAGAGATTGGCAGGGTCTATTGGGATACCCTTATGTCTAACCTCGAAGTGCAGATGCGGCGCACTTGAGCGACCGGTGTTACCCACATAACCCACTATCTGATTCATACTAACCCTTTCTCCCTTCCGCACTATGGCCGACCGCAGGTGGCCATAGAACGTCTCGTAGTACTTGCCATGGCGAATCTTAATGTAGTTACCGTAAAGACTATCGAACCCCACCTCTTCCACCACCCCGTCGGCGGTAGCAAAAACAGGTTTCCCCTCCGAGGTTGCAAAATCAATCCCGGGATGATGCTTTGAGAAGGGACGGGTAATACGGAATCCGACCGTTGGTAAAACCTGGGGATAAAAACCCTCTATCTCCTCCTCTATTTGAGTGGAATCGAACTCTGTAGTATCAAGGGTATCGGAGACCCTCTGAGGTATTATAGGTTTGTAGGCAAAGATAAGCTTGGTATAGTCTACCGTATCCGGGGCCTTCTCTATCCCAAGCATTATCCGCAGGCGTTCCAGTTCCTTCTTACTCTCTAAAAGCTCCTGCTTAACTTCAGGCAATTTGGCAAGGGCGCCCTCAAGCTGATCGGTGCGGTTTCGCAACGACTCCACCTCTGCCCAATCGATGTAGATCTTGAGAGAAAAAACCAGCATGGCAATCACACCCAACACAAATCCCCCTATAGCCGAAAGGATCGCCATTACCGCAGAAAGAGAGTAGGTACGACCGAAAGAACGATTGGAGTAACTGGTGGAGATATGAATAGAGATCCTTTTAGGCAACTTAGGTGTCATTGATCCTCCTCTCTTGCAACAAGCCCTCCGAGGAGTTTAGACATACCCTTACAATCTGAGACTGCCGCACGCTCTATCTGGGAGCCACGATAGCGAAGTGGAATCCCTAAAACAAGCGACGGGATTCCTTTTCTGGATAGCGTATCGGCCGCACTTTCCTCGTCCCAGGCAAACCCTTTCTGAAGCTTTATACCGAGACCGGATGCGGTGCTCGTGACCTCATCTACCCATAGAGACGGTGCGACACTGTGCTGGGTACGCAGAAGAACCCCAGGCCCTTTGCCCGCAGAAAAGCCAGCTTTCTCCTTACCGCAAACAAGTGGTTCGAGGAGATAGAGGCGTTGGATCTTGAGGATCTCAAGCGCAGCGCTAACGCCGGCAAAATTCAGATATCTCCCTGTATAAAAAACGCAAGCGAATGACTGGTCAGCATGGACGCTTTTTGCCTCCTCAAGAATGGCTGCAGCACACACGCGATCACCTAAAGCTGTGGCAAAGTATGCATCCTGCAAGAATTCGAACTCCGCGAGCGGCACAATGAACGTGCCCATCTCGCCTGAGTCTTTAACCAGGTTCTCTGCTCGGAAGGTCTTGGTATCCGGATCGATAAAGATACGATAGCGTCTGGCTTCCTCATCAACTCCCCAGCCGGGGCCAAGCTTTGCATCCGAAGGAAGCGACCTGAGGTGTAAAAAACCCTTCCTGTCACGATGTTCCACAACCCAGCCCGCCTGATCAAGATGGGTGCAAAAGACGCGATAAGGACCGTCTCCCCTGTGTGCGATCACATTGCCCAGGGCGTCGGCAGTGACCTCAAGATTCGTTCCCTCGAGATGGGTCTTTACGATCCCAGCCACCCTTGATTCCCGGCCCGTAGGACCGAAAGCAGCGCATAACTCTTGTAATATCTTGTTCTTCACAACTTAACCTCTCCGAACCGTCCGCAGGCGGCCTTAACCAACTCTATGGTATTTATTATATCCTTGAGATCGGCCAATGCAACCGGTGAGTGGATGTATCGTGCCGGTATGGCCAGCACAGCAGCGTGAAGGGGTTTGACACGAACCGCGGCGCCTGCGTCCGTTCCGCCAACCAGAGGACGCTTGAACTGCCAGGGAATACCCTCACGATCGGCAGTCTCGGCAAGAAGCTCAACCAACCTCTGGTTGCAGATAACCGTTCTGTCAAGGATTGTCACAACCGGCCCTTTACCCAGAAAAGGCATGCGTGCAACGTCCTTATCGGTGGGAACGTCCCCTGCACCTGTACCCTCGAGCACAAGAATAATATCCGGTCGAACCCTGGCCACTGCAATGCGCGCTCCGCGAAGCCCCACCTCCTCCTGAACTGTCCAGACAAAGGTCACCGGGAAGCGGAACTCATGCCTTATCAGTTCAGTCATCATATAGCAGCCGGCGCGGTCGTCGAAAGCCTTTGCCTTCAGGATATCATCGTGTCTCTCAAAACTCGTATCGAACCATACGGGATCGCCCACATCCACAAAGCGCTCCGCCTCAGACCTTGAAGAAGCACCTATGTCGATGCGAAGTTCAGAGATGGGCATAACCGTATCACGTTTCTCCTTATCTGAAAGATGGATGGGCTTTATCCCGATGACCCCTGGGATACACTCCTTACCTATTCTTACCCTCTTGGCAGGCAATACGCGCGGATCAATCCCGCCCAGTTCGATAAATCTTATGGATCCTTCCTCATCGATGCCTCGAACCATCAGACCCACCTCGTCGGTGTGCGCGGCGAACATGAGGTGCGGACCCTGTTTTTCCTGCCCCTTGGTCATATAAAGGTTGCCAAGATGATCGGTGTGTACTGAATCAGCATAAGGACCTACGGCATCTATCAGTATCTCGCGCACCGCCTCCTCGTGGCCGGAGACCCCAGGGGCATCACACAAACGCTTCAGGAGCTCCACAGATCCTCACTCTGCAACGCGGCGCTGAGCAGCTTGAGCGATGATTCCACGTCTGCAAGATCGCAAACCTCAACAGGGGTGTGCATGTTGCGAATGGGAATGGATAAAAGGATCGAGGGGATTCCCTCACCTGAAATACTCAAAACATCGGCCTCGGTTCCGGTGAAGCGGGTTAAAGGCTCGAGCGAGTAGGGTATGGAAAGCTCTGATGCGATGTTTCGTATAGTAGCCAGGTGCGATCTTGATAGAATCGGTCCCACACCCAGGACAGGCCCCTTGCCCAGAGGGAACGCGGAATCCTTGACGTCGTGGTCAGTCCCAAAGGTGGTATCAACGACCAACGCGAACGAGACGCTCTCCCCGAATTCCAAGGCGCTGCGGCCCGCAAAACCGGCACCGAGCATCATTACCTCCTCCTGGGCTGAAGCAAAGAAACGTATCCGACCTGGAAGCTTGCAGGATACAAGCTCCCCGGTAAGGAGAAGGGAAAGATAGAGACCGATGCGGTTGTCCAGACCCGGGCCTGTGACCCGCGAACCTGCCAGCGAAGATGGCTTTTGAGCCCAGGTGCAGACCGTACCGATGGGAACCTGTTCCAGAACCTCATCAACAGATAATCCCACATCTATGAAGAGTTTCTCTCGAGGTATGGGCGCTTTACGCTCTTCCTCGGAGACAAAATGTAGTGGCAGCATACCAACCACCCCGCGGAGCGCTCGTTTCCCCCACACCATAACCTCTTGTGAAGGCACCACCCGCGGGTCTATAGAGGACATCCGAATATACAGATACCCTTCCTCATCGACGCGTTCCACCACAAAAGAGACCTGATCGGCGTGGGCTGAGAATAAGGCCAGCTTTGAGCCTTCGCCTATCTCCCAGGAGAGACCTGCAGGGCCAAGGTCCTGCGTTCTGATCTCATGCGCCTTGAGATACTCGGAGAGAAACGCCTTCATCCGTTCCTCGTGGCCAGATGGCGAGTGAACCTCCAGCAGTTGAAAAAGGAGTTCGTGGTTCATTTATTCTTAAACCACTCCAGGAGACGATTAAGCTCGTCCTCACCGGCGTAACAGAGCTCGATCTTCCCCCCTTTGCGTGCCCTTACTACCCGTACCTTAACCCCCAGCTTCTCCGATATAAGCTCCTCTGCGGCAACGACGACCCCATCTTTCTTTTTGCGCCTCGCCGGCATCTTGACCTTTGCCGCCAAGCGCGCTATCTGCTCCACCGCACGCACGCTAAGACCTTCGGAAACGATGCGTTCACTGAGCTTTTCTGCGAGGGAAACGGACGAAATCTGCAAAAGCGCCCGCGCATGGCCCTCGGTGATTTTACCCTCCTCAAGAAGCTTTCTGGCCTTACGCGGCAAGGAGAGAAGCCTGAGGGTATTGGCGACGGTCGAACGATCCTTACCCACCACCCTGGCCACATCCTCCTGGCTCATCCCGAACTCATCTACCAACTGCTTATAGGCAAGCGCCGCTTCTATTGGATTGAGGTCTTCGCGCTGAAGGTTCTCAACCAGGGCAAGTGCGAGCATCTGGCGATCAGTGGCCTTGCGGATGATTGCCGGAACCTCGGCAAGGCCTGCAAGTTCTGCCGCCTTCAGACGTCTTGAGCCAACCAAAAGCTGATAGCTCGTACCCTTCCGTCTGACCACGATGGGCTGAAGCATCCCGTGTTCGGCGATTGATGCGGCAAGCCCTGCAACCTCCTGACCCGAGATCTTCCGGGGCTGATAGGGATTGGAGGTGATGAGCTTGATCGGTATGGTAAGCGTCTCCCCCTTCAATTCTTTCGGTGCAGCCGGGATAAGGGCGTCAATCCCCTTGCCCAAAGCCTTCCTAGCCACGGGCGATCACCTCACTCGCCAGCTCCAGATACGCCTGTGCGCCGCGCGAGTTGATGTCGTAGTGAAGGATGGTCTGCCCGAAGCTGGGCGCTTCGGCAAGCCGCACGTTGCGTGGAATCACGGTGTCAAAAACCTTATCCTGAAAGTACTTGCGGACCTCATCCGCCACCTGATCGGCAAGGTTGGTGCGAACGTCGTACATGGTTAAAAGCACCCCGAATATCACAAGTCCTGGATTAAGTGAAAACCGGACCCGATTCAGGGTATCCAAGAGCTTGCCTATGCCCTCAAGGGAGTAGTACTCGCACTGGACCGGGATAAGGACGCCGTCGGCGGCCACCAGGGCGTTAAGGGTCAAAAGACCCAGGGATGGCGGTGCGTCAATAATTATATAGTCGTATTGAGAATCAAGTGGTGCAAGCGCTTCACGCAGTCTTGAGGCGCGCGCCTCGTTCTCCACGAGTTCGATCTCAAGCCCTGCCAGATCGATAGAGGCGGGGATGATATCAAGAAACCTCACGGCGGTCGAACGGATAGCTTCACGCACGCGGTGAGGTTCACTCAGCACCTCGTAGGTGGAAATCTCAAGCCCCCGGCTGTCTATCCCCAGGCCCGAGGTGGCGTTGGTCTGAGCATCGGTATCGACCAGAAGCACCTGTTTTTCGGCAACCGCGAGTGCCGCCGAAAGATTTATCGCAGTGGTGGTCTTTCCAACACCGCCTTTCTGGTTTACGATAGCTATCCGCCTCATTGGTTATGTTATTTAATCCTCGCCGCTTGTCAATAAAGGGGGATGGATTTTTAGTTCAGGAATACTCTGAACTTCTTCGATGGTTACCTTGCTCTGCTCACCTTTTTTCATGTCCCTGAGGATAAACCGAGCCTTGGCGATCTCGTCCTCCCCTACGATAAGAACCTTCTCTGCGTTACGTGCATCGGCACGCTTGAGCTGTTTGGAGAGTCCTCCGGCTCGGAACTCGGCCTGGGCTGGTATGCCTCGCTCGCGCAGCTTGAAGAGCAACCGCAGCGAATATCCCCTGGCCTCATCACCCAAAGGCAGGAGAAGAAGGGGTATGGGTGATTGGGTAAAATCAAAGACCTCCTCCCCTTTACTCACCAGAAGTGCTCGCTCTACCCCGAAGGCAAAGCCTGTCGCAGGGGTGGACGGACCGCCAAGTTCCTCGGCAAGATAATCGTAGCGACCACCGCCGCACAGCGTATCCTGGGCACCAAGCAACCTGGATTTGAACTCGACCACCGTTCTGGAGTAGTAGTCAAGGCCGCGAACGAGCCGATCGTTCTCCTGGTAGGGAATGGAGAAGCCCTCAAGCCCCCTTTTGACCTGATCGAAGTGAAGCTTGCAATCCTCGCAAAGGTATTCACGCTGAGAAGGGGCGTTTTTTAAAACAGCCTGGCAGCTTTTAACCTTGCAGTCGAACACCCGTAAGGGGTTGCGCTTCATTCTTACCTTACAGTCCGAGCAGAGTTCTGAGTGGTGTTCCTTGAGGAATTCCACAAGCTTTTTTGTATATCCAGGCCTGCACTTGCGGCAGCCGATGGTATTAAGTTCGAGATACATCCCATTAATACCCATCTCGGTGAAGAGGTCGTAGCCCAGCTTTACGAGTTCAACATCCGCCTCAGGCTCGGCCTCGCCAACGATCTCGACACCTATCTGGGTGTGCTCGCGATAGCGGCCCTTCTGCGGCTTGTCCTGCCGGAACATAGTCATCGCATACCACAGGCGGATGGGAATCTTCAGGTGATTCTCAAGGACAGCCCGCATCACCGACGGCGTTGCTTCAGGCCGGAGTGCAAGATCGCGTCCGCCCATGTCGGCAAATCGGTACATCTCCTTGATTACTATATCCGATGCTTCACCGGTGGAGCGCTGGTACAGCTCGTATGCCTCGAAGGTAGGGGTCAGTATGGGCAGGAACCCGGCGCGGCTGAACTTCTCGTAGACCATCTGCTCCAGTTCCCGCCTGGCCAGAGCCTCGCCGGGCAGGATGTCCCTTGTCCCTTTAACCCGTTTGAAGCGCACGTCTCCTCCTTAAAAAACCTATGAGGAATCCAGCGACGATGCCTGCCTCGTTCGCGGCAAGATCAAGCACGGCAACGTCCCTCTGGGGCACAAGGAACTGCAGGAATTCGCTGGCCGCTCCGAAAACAAGGGCTATCAAAAGTCCCCACCAGCCGAATGACCGGGCGGACAGGTATCCGAGATAGCCGAAGGCGAGAGCGTGAAGAAGCTTGTCCACCGGAAACCCCTGAGGCGGCGTCCCTCTGCCTGGGATAAATGAAAGCGCGATCAGGAAAAGCGCCCAAACGAGAAGGTAGACGTGCCAGCGCCGCATCCTAGCCCCTGATGATTTCCTTGATCCGCATGAGTCTGGTAAGGTTGCCGCGCTCCATCTCGGAGAGCTTGAGTTTGATGAAGGAGATGGTCTCTTCAGTATTGGGAATAACCACGTATTCCAAAGCATTGACACGGCGCCGGGTGCGCTCTATCTCGGATGCCAGAAGCTCGAGGGTCTTCTCCTTCTCTGCCAAAAGCACCATCTTCTCAAGGACCGAATAGAGCGCCTTTAAGGCAAGGTCGAGTTCGCCCGAGGTCTCAAGGAATCCGTAGGAGCGGATGCGACCTGTAAGTTTCGGCTTGAAGGTGGGCGTCTTTACGTTGAGTATTCGGCGTGTTCCTGCCTCGATTGCCAGCCTGGCCGCGGGAAGCGAGGTGGCGATCTCGGTGACACGTGGGTCGCGCTGAGCTGAGGCCAAGGCATAACGGGCAAAGGCCCTGCGAAGGGGTTCCTCAACCTCCTCGCGCATCTGTCTGATCTCATCAACGAGAGAGTAGACGTTGCGCATAAGCTCCTCGAGCTTGTCCTTTAAGAGCTTGTGTCCGCGGGCGGCAATCGCCAGACGCTTGCGCAGCTTCAAAAGCTCCATCCTGGTCGCGTTGACTGCGAGTCTCAAATCCACTCCTCATTCTCTTCATCAGCCATCACAATTTTCATCTCACACAGATTTAGAATCTTAGAAGGTGCGTTGCGGATCAAGCGTTCTCCTCTTCCTTCTTGAGCTTGGCCGCCGTCTTGTCATAATACTTTTCGAGATATTCATCCCGCACCCGCTTCATCTCGGCACGTGGAAGCATGGTGAGAAGTTCCCAGCCAAGATCAAGTGTTTCTTCTATGGTTCTGTCCTCGTACTCGCCCTGGGATACGTAGCGGGCCTCGAACGCCTCGGCGAAGCTCATGAAGCGCTTGTCGATATCGGTCAATGCGGCCTCGCCCAGGATAACGGCAAGCTCCTGTGCCTCCTTGCCTCGTGCGTAGGCGGCATAAAGCTGGTTGAAGGAATCGGCGTGATCCTCGCGCGTCTTCCCTTTACCGATCCCTTTGTCCTTCAAACGAGAAAGAGAGGGCAGAACGTCCACCGGCGGAGAGACGTTCTTGTTGTGCAGGGAACGGGAGAGGATGATCTGCCCCTCGGTGATGTATCCGGTGAGATCGGGGATCGGGTGGGTCTTGTCGTCCTCAGGCATGGTGAGTATGGGGATAAGGGTGATGGAGCCTTCGGATCCTTTGATGCGGCCCGAACGTTCGTATATGGATGCCAGGTCGGTGTATAGGTATCCGGGATAGCCGCGGCGTCCCGGGATCTCCTTGCGTGCGGCGGAGATTTCGCGCAAGGCCTCGCAGTAGTTGGTCAGGTCGGTAAGGATAACCAGAACGTGGTAGTTCCTGGTGAACGCGAGGTATTCGGCGGCTGTGAAGGCAACGCGCGGTGTAGCTATACGCTCGATGGCCGGGTCGTCGGCAAGGTTCAAGAAGAGAACCGCGCGCTCCAGTGCGCCGGTGCGGCGGAAGTCGTCTATAAAGAACTGGGCCTCCTCAAAGGTAATGCCCATGGCGCCGAACACCACGGCGAACTCCTCCTCTGCTCCCAGTACCTTGGCCTGGCGCGCGATCTGGGCAGCCATGCGGTTGTGAGGAAGACCGGAGCCGGAGAATAAGGGAAGCTTCTGGCCTCGCACCAGGGTGTTGAGACCATCGATACAGGAGATACCGGTCTGGATGAACTCGTTCGGATAGGCGCGGGCGTAGGGGTTGATGGGCAGACCGTTGATGTCTCGGAACTCCTCCGGGATCAGAGGAGGCGAGTCGTCGCGGGGACGGCCAAGGCCGTCGAACACCCGACCCAGGAGTTCTTCTGAGACACCGATCGTGATCCCCTTGCCCAAAAAGCGCACCCTGGTCTGGCCGATCTCGATGCCTGATGAGCCCTCGAATATCTGGATGAGTGCCTTGTCCTTATCTACCTCGAGCACACGTCCCCGGCGGCGCTCACCTGAGGGCAGGAAAATCTCAACCAGCTCCTCGTACTTTACGCCGTCAACCCCTTCGACTAAAAGTAGAGGCCCTGCCACCGAAGAGATGGTCTGGTAATCTATTATTCCTTGAAGCCTTCTTGATCCCTTGACAGACGCCTTCTTTGTCTTAAGAGATGTGTTGGGGGTGTTACGGGTGTTACGGGTGTTGCGGGTGTTGTGGGGCGTCATTGTGAAATCTCCTTCTTGAGTGAGGCGATTTCGGAAACGATTTCCTCCTCGATCTCGGCGATCTTTTCGCGATCGGCTTCCCTCATGTAGCGGGCCCGTGCGATCTTCTCGCGAACCTTGAGGTTGAGTAGATCATCAAGAGATGCTCCTGCATCAAGCGCCTTCTGCGCTTCGCGGTAGTACTTCAGAACTGCAGAAAGCATCTTCGCCTGCTTTTGGAGGCTGGCGTAGGTATCTATCTCGTGGAAGGCGTTTTGGTGCAAAAAATCCTCGCGGATGGAGCGCGTAGCCTCCATGATCAGGCGTTCCTTGGGCGAGAGAGCGTCCAGCCCGATGAGACGAACGATCTCCTTTAATTCATCCTCCTCCTGCAGAAGCCTCATGGCCTCTTTGGAGTCGGCAAGGAACTTGTCGCCGATAGCCTCGCGTACGGATTCGGCCACCGAGTCGGTATAAAGGGAGTAGGAACGAAGCCAGGATATGGCAGGGAAGTGACGCGCATACGCAAGGGTGTCCTCAAGCGACCAGAATACCCTGACCACACGCAAGGTGGCCTGGACCACAGGATCTGAAAGATCGCCTCCCGGAGGCGAAACAGCACCGATTACGGATAAAGCGCCGCGACGCTCGTCAGAACCGATGCATTCAACCAGCCCTGCTCGCTCGTAGAACTCCGCGATACGGGCGGAAAGGTATGCAGGATAACCTTCCTCCCCGGGCATCTCCTCAAGCCGACCTGAGATCTCGCGCATCGCCTCTGCCCAGCGGGAGGTGGAATCGGCCATGAGTGCAACCGAGTAGCCCATGTCACGAAAGTACTCGGCGATGGTGACTCCGGTGTATACCGACGCCTCGCGCGCGGCCACCGGCATGTTGGAGGTATTGGCGATGAGAATGGTACGCTTCATCATAGGTTCACCCGACTTGGGGTCTTTGAGCTCCGGAAACTCGATCAGAACGTCGGTCATCTCGTTGCCGCGCTCGCCGCAGCCAACGTAGACTATCACCTCGGCATCGGCCCACTTGGCAAGCTGGTGCTGGATGACCGTCTTGCCCGAGCCGAACGGACCTGGCACGCACGCGGTACCGCCCTTGCCCAGGGGATAGAAGGTATCTATTACACGCTGTCCGGTAGTAAGGATCTCGTGCGGCGCGTACTTGCGTTTGTAGGGACGAGGCTTACGCACAGGCCAGCGCTGCATCATGATGATATTCACCTTCTTGCCGTCGGCGGTCTTGATGACCGCGACCGTGTCCTTGACGGTAAAGGAACCCTTGCCGATCTTTACTATCTCGCCCTCGATTCCAGGCGGCACCATGATGCGGTGCTCGATTAGAACCGTTTCGGCAACCGTGCCAAGGATGTCACCTGCAGTTACCTTCTGACCTTTCTTGGCTTGCGGCACGAAATTCCACTTCACTTCGCGCGGAAGGGCAGGGATTTCGATACCACGAGTGATGAACGAACCGGTCTTCGCCGCAATATCCGACAGGGGTCTCTGTATCCCGTCGTAGATGGCCTCAACAAGCCCGGGGCCGAGTTCCACCGACAAAGGCTCGTGGGTGGGATAGACCGGCTCCCCAGGGCCTATGCCGCCGGTGTCCTCGTAGACCTGGATGGATGCTTTATCACCTTCAATACCGATGATCTCACCTACAAGACGCTTCTCCGAGACCTTTACCACGTCATACATTCGCGAGGTCCCCATGCCCTCGGCCACAACCAGAGGACCTGAAACCTTCAAGATACGACCAATATCCTCGGTTCTGCTCACTTAGCCTCCAGGTAAACGTCAACTCCTATGGCCTTCCTTATGAGTTCTCTTACCCGCTGCATGGCGTAGCGCTCCCCTTCACCTATTGAGGGGATGGGAACGAAGGTAGGAAACACCCCGCCGGCACGCCTCAGAAGGAAATCGTGCAGGATCGGATAGAAATCCTCAGCATAGAACACGATCTTGTACTCGCTCCCGGCAAGCTCGGTGGCCTTGGCAAGGGCATCGGTCTTATCGGCTAAAACAGATGACAGACCGACCGCACGAAAAGGCTCGGCAAGCTCCTTGTGGCCGAGGATGCAAATTTCACTAGAACCAGGCAATGGACTTCCTTACGGTTTCGGCTTCGAGATTGTAGCGCAACCCGGCGGCAACACGCCTGACGTTGCGCCGCTCCTCTCTCTTAACAAGTGCATAACCTGTCAGCGGCTCGTAGCCGAAGGTGAGTCTGCGCGCGGTAAGAAGAAATTCGATCTCGATCTCCTTCATCTGACGCTCCAATAAAAGAAAGCTATCGGGAAGCTCCCTTAAACCCTCAGAGAGATTCTTGTATGAATCGAGCGCTGGAATCTCGCTCACCCACCCCTCCTTACCCGCATCCCACCAGCCTTTGAAGCGATCCAATGCAACGGTCCCGTAGGGCAAGAGATACCCCAAGAACTCCTCCCACTCTTCCTCAGAAACCTTGAGCCGCAGAAAAGCCAAAAGATTGGTAAAGTCCACCTGAAGCGCCAGAAGCGCCCGCAGAAAGGAGTACCCTTTGCTCAACCGATACTGACGTTCAACAAGCGCCCTGTCCAGAATAAGATCGATAGATGCCGGGTCCAGCTCCTCGTAGTTTGCTGTGATTACCTCTCCAGCAGGTTCGGCAAGCCAGTCCGGGACCTCGTTCGTCTCCCCTTCAAGGAGCTTTGAAAACTCCTCGATACCAGGTGAGCCCTCGGAGATAAAAAACTCGTCCGTGATCCCGGCGCCGTAGTGGCGTCTAAGCGCGAATTTAAGGTTGCTTATAAGTAAAGGCGCACGGAAGAACTCAAAGATCGGTTCCTGCTCAAGGTAGCGGGCAAAAAACGCCTCCTCTTCGATCTCGGCGCGGGAGAGCATGGTATCTACGTCTTCGGCGCGTACTTCGCCGTACGGGGTGTCTGCCAGGGCGGAGACGATCTGGCTCTCGCTGCGCACATCGATCAGCCGGTCGAACTGGGCACGGGTAAGCATCCGCGCCTCGCGTGAGCGCACCCTGCCGACCGCAAACGCGTACCGGACATCCTCTGAAGGGGTATAAGCAACCATGTTGTGGGATTATATGCAGATGGAATCTAGTGTCAACCTTACAAAAAAGCTGGTCAAAAGGTGGACAAAAGCTGGACAAAAGGTGGACAAAATTAGAGTGATTTGGGAAGTCCTCTGGGTTTTTTGTCATTGCGAGGTTGCTTCCAGCAACCGAAGCTCCGCAGGGCGACGCTCGCGGAGCAATCTATTGCCTTCGGATTGGGTTGCGAGAAGGAAATGCTCCTTTGATTGAGATTGCTTCGACTTCTGGGGGAAGTCTCGCAATGACACCCCCTCCTATATCCTCCCCCATCAAGGGGGAGGAAATTATATGCTCCTTTTTGCTGGCGCAAAAAGTTCGCAGGATAGCAATCGGTACATTCCCTTCGGGAATAGATTGCTTCGTCGCTGTGCTCCTCGCAATGACTGAACTTCTTAAATCTGGGAAAATCTGCGTCATCTGCGGCTTGTAAAAATATACGCAGTATATTCTAGTAATCGTGGGGGATGCCCTTGATATGCAGAAGGAGATGCTCATAATCACCCATATCCTCGATCCAGCCGTAGTTGGCATCGGGTTTCGTATCCAGGTCCTTTATATAAGGCTTGATGTCAAGCAGCGGGGTTTTATCGAATACGTCCAGGCCTGAGGTTTCAATCCGGTTATCTTTGATGCGTTTTATGCGAACCACGCTAAGACAGATGGGGTTGGGCCGAACAGGGGACCTGCTTGCAAACACCCCGACCTCCATACCACCGGTCCACGGGGGAGATACCTTCATGGACACCCCACGCTTTATACGATCCACCAGATAGATAACGTAGATATACCGAAATCTGGCAAGCTGATAAAGCCCATGGGTATATCCAGGAGCTATTTCTATATGAAAGTCCCCTTGCTCATCATCCACCGGCTGATAAGGCGCCTTGTCCGTGTACGGTGTTCGGATGACCCCGATCTGCCTCAGCTTGAACTCCATCGCCTTAACCTATCTTTACACCCTTGAATAACCGCAGATATCCGCTGAAAAAGAGATGCTCAGTGAAATCGCCGAACCCGTGCCTAGCAAGCATTTCTCCCAAATCCCTTTCGATAAAATCGAACGCGTAAGGGCATTCCATGAACTTGAAAACGGTCCTTACGAAAAAAGGGCTTTCATCAAACGAAAACTGGTTGTAATCCATGATGAAAAACTCCCCGCCTTCCCTCAAGGCCTTGAAGGCATTGCCGATTATGCGGTCCCTGGCTTCCTGAGGAAAACCGTGCAGCACGAACGAGATAAACACCTTGTCGAAATAACTATCATAAGGCAGTTCCTGGTCTATCCTTGCATCGATGATCCTGATATTGGGGAATTCTGCACAGTTCCTTTCAAACTGGGCTATCATCTGACTGGATATATCCAGCCCCACCAACTCGGCCTGGGAAGAAAGATACCTCTGCATCAAGCAGGCGTTCTTGCCGGTTCCAGCGCCTAAATCGAGTATCCTGTCATCGGGCTTGATCCCCATCAGCCGCACCGCCTGCCGAATCATAGCAGAATACCTGCCCAGGGTGGCCATATCCAACAAGGCATCATAGTGCTTGGCGGTAAAGGTGCGGAGTTCTACCTTGGATTCAGGGTAATAGGCACACATCAGCTTTACTTTTGGGCCTTAGAGGTCCTTTAACCTTCAAGCATCTTCACATACTCTTCTGCGTATTTGCCGTTTACAGCGCCTTTGAACGTCTCCCCTCTCTTTATCTTCTCAAGGACCAGATACTCGCTTGCGGCCATACCCGCGTCAGCACCATCCGAGGCGCAGGTAACCAGATGGTTGACACACCCGGTAATCTCACCGCAGGCGAATGTTCCTTTCTTGCTGGTCATTTTGGAATCATCCACCTTTACGAAACATCCGTCAAAATCAAGCCCGGCTTCCTTTGCAAGCTCAATATCAGGCTCGGTGCCCACGCTGATTATTATCCAATCCAGAGATACCTCCTTCTCCTGGTTGGTCTGATTATCGAAAAGTACCGCGCCCCTCACGCTCTCGTCGCCTTTTATCTCCTTCAACTCGGTATTGTACCAGACCTCGACCCCTTCCTTGGCTAACCTTTTAATCATTGGAGGATAGGCGCGCATGGAATCCCGGCGGTGGATGAGAAAAACCTTCTCAGCCGTGGTATTGGCCAGGAGTGCGCTTTTCGCGGTGCTGTTCCCGCCGCCCACCACCATCACCTTCTTACCTGTGAACTTCTGGTAATCGAGCTTGGCATAATACGATACCCCCTTGCCTGCGAACTCCTCCTCACCGGGAACCCCCAGCTTTTGCATCCTGCTTCCGGTGGCTATGATGATTACCTTTGCCTTGTATTGGTTGGCATCGGTGGTAACGATCTTATTCTCGGCATCTATCTTTATTACCTTTTCCTGCCTGATCTCGGCACCTGTACCTTTTGGCGGCGGGGACGTAACCTGGTTTTTGAGATTCTCTATAAGGATTTCCCCGTCGCCCGGCGGGAACCCCGGATAATTCATCACAATGTAGGCAATAGCGGCCTGACCTCCCACCCAATCGCCCTCCAGGACCAGGGTATCCCATCCATCAAGGCTTGTAAATATGGCTGCCGACAGCCCGGCCGGGCCTGCCCCAACGATAACCACGTCTTTGGTTTCCATTAAATTCCTCCTATCTGGTTATGATTAGCCTACAGGTTTGAGCTACCCCCTGAGATTTGCACCTCGCCATGTACACCTCTATACTATTTGCCTTCTCGCTTGTTGGATTAAAACCAGAGGATAACGCGAACACGGAAAACATCTTACATCTTCATTGGTTGCCTGTCTTAGATAACTAATATACGCCCTGCGCACCGAATGTCAAGCTAAATGCTCCTTTTTGCTCGTGCAAAAAGTTCGCAGGATAGTAATCGGTACGTTCCCTTCGGGAATAGATTGCTCACTGCGTTCGCCCTTCGGAGCTTCGTCGCTTCGCTCCTCGCAGTGACAAGACGAGGAATCTTCCCATCTGTAAAACTTCCAATCTGCGAATCTTTTAATCTTCTAACCTGCAATCAAAAGAACACCAGCCACACCCCGAACGTCAACGCGCCAAGGAGCACTACCGACGGGACAAGCCACTTGTAGACCGAAACCCAGCTTGCCTTGAAGTAGTGCTTGGTCAGATAAAGGCACAGGTGTGCGGGAGACAAAAGACAGCCAAGAAAACCAAAAACGTATGCAAGCATCAGAAGTCCGGGATCGCTGCCAATAAAAGGCGCAAGAAGCGGGAACGTGGCCCCAACGTAGGCCTGGTTTAACCCGACCAGAACCCCGACAAGGAAAGGCACAAGGATTACAAAAAGGGTGATGAGCGAAGGGGAGGCCGCCGAAAGAAGGCCTTCAAGCTCGGCAAGCGCCGTGCCAGAGGTAAGCATGTCGCGGAAGAAAAACACCACCACCAGCAGCAAAAGGACCTGCCAGTCGAACGCCTTCCACATGATCCGGCCTATACTTCTTATGGGTACGCGGTAGCAAATCCAGGATATTATAACCACACCCAGCATGAGCAGTGAAACCGGCACGTCAAAAGGTATTTGAACCGCAGCGATGAGAACCAGGATCATGATGACTGGAAAGGTTCCGTAAAGGATGTCCTTTACTGCTTGCCTGGACTTACCTTGAGCGCGGTCTGGACGAACCTTTCGCCTCTGGACGAATCCAAACAGTGTGATTGCCCCAAGGCTTAGCGCTCCCAGGGTAACGAACGATTGATTGAGAAGGAAGTGGCGGTAAGGGATATCAAGGATACCCATGGCCAGTATGATGCCCGGATAAAGCGGCCAGAAGTATTCCCACACGTGGCGGAACCAGTAGTTGACGTAGACCAGGAGCCCCGCTGAAACGTGATGAGGTCTGGCCTGCTCGGCGACCATGGGTGCGGTTAAAAGCGCGCCGCCTGGCATGGGCAGAAGCCCGACGAACATTGGAACGGTTACAAGACCCAGCCTGGAGCCGCGCAGAAGATACTCTGTCCCGCCGGCGAACCGCTCCAGACCGCCTACCTTTTTCATTATCTGGATGAGGACATATATGAGAAACACCATAGCCAGAAGATTGAGGGTGCGCAGGTCTATGAGGCTGTGAATGAACACCTCGCCTATCTTGAGCGCAGGCATCCTCGAGAACACGCCGATAAGCACCGCTCCAATAAAGATCGCCGGAAAGATGGGCCAGCGAAGAACCATAAGAACCATCATCGTCACAACCACTACGGCGAAGACGATCAAGAGATTGGCAATCATCAAGAGATGGGCAGGAAAATCTGGGGCTTGCCGGATTCGGGATGGCGACCTTCCAAAGGTTTAACCCCCCAATGGCGTTGGACAATGTCAGCCCTTAGCAGTGCTTCCGGCCTGCCGTCCTCCACGAGCTTTCCCTCGGAGAAGACAAGCATGCGCTGTGATACAAGCGCCGCATAGTTAAGATCGTGAGCCACCAGCACCACGCCTACCCCTTCCCTGTTCAACTCCAAAAGCATCGTCAGCACCTGCTGCTGGTGGGACAAATCAAGGTGGTTAAGTGGTTCATCGAGAAGGATGACTGACGGCTCCTGGACAATAGAGCGTGCGATCACGGCCAACTGGCGTTCGCCTGAGGAGATGTTGTTTATTCCCTTCTCTGCAAGCTTGGAGATTTGCAGCCGATCGAGAGCGGAACGCGCCATTGCGTAGTCCGATGAATGATAGCGCTCAAGAGGTTTAAGGTAGGGATGGCGCCCCTGAAGCACGGTCTCGATAACGGTGAAGTCAAGTGCAAAGTAGCTCTCCTGAGGAACGTAGGCGATGCGCTGAGCAAGCTCTTTGCGGCGATAGAAGGAAAGCGGACGACCGTGGAACTCGATCTCACCGGATAGAGGATAAAGCAGTCGCGCCAGAAGCTTTATGAACGTGCTCTTGCCCGCGCCGTTGGGTCCTACCACAGAGCAGAACTCCCCTTCTTTGATAGAAACCGTAAGGTTCTCAAACAAGGTCTTCTGAGCGTACGAAAAGCACAGCTCTTTAACCACGAATCCAGATTTCGTGTTAGCGGGTGTGTTACGGGTGGGTGTGTTACGGGGGGGTGTGTTACGGGTACGGGGGGTGTTACGGGTCACGCAAGCCTCCGGCGCATGATGTAAAGGAATACAGGAACCCCGAACAAGGTGGTAACAACCGAAAGTGGAAGGTCTACGCCGGTTGCCATGGCAAAGCCGCGCAGGCAGAGATCGGAAGCAAGAAGCAGACTCGCGCCCGCAAGGAAACTGGCAGGTAAAACCTTAAGATGCCTAGGCCCGAAGATAAACCGAACGATATGGGGCACAACCAGCCCGATAAAGCTTATGGCTCCTGCAAACGCGACAACCACCCCGACCAGTAAAGCTGAGAGCACGAAGACTTCGGTGGTGAGCTTCTGGGTATCCACACCCAGGGACTCGGCTGCCTCGATGTTGGTGGAGAGGATGTCGAGCGACCGCCAGCGGGCCACGAGCCAGCCTGCGGCGCCTAAAGATACGACAGCCGAACCCGCAAATACCCAGAGTTTTGTTGGTGTAAACACCACCTTTGTAGAACCCATAAGGAAGTAGATAATCTGAGCAAGCTGCTCGCGGGAAAGCACCATGAGTACCATCACAAGGCTTGAGCCTACGAAACTTACGGCCACGCCAGCCAGAATCAAGGAAAGCCGCGACATCCTGCCCCGCATCCTGGCCAGGGTATAGACCAGGAAAAGCGCGCCAGCAGCACCGGCGAACGCGAAAAGGGGACGACCTATGACTGATGTCCATCCAAGTAGCAAGGAAAGCGCCACTCCGACCCCTGCCCCGCTTGATGAGCCGATGATGTATGGATCAACCAGAGGGTTCTGCAGAAGCCCTTGAAGGGCCGCACCGACAAGTGCAAGGATGCCTCCGGCAAAGATGGTAAGCAAAAGTCGAGGAACACGGCTGGCAAGGATCTGTGAATCAAGCGTTAAACCGGCAGGGCCAAAGGCAAGGGCAAGCAAAGAAAGTCCTGCAAGCAGGATAACGAGTACAATCCAACCCAGATTAGAACGCATGGCGGACCAAGGAGTCGGTTATTATGAGTCCGCGGATCAGCCGCGGCCCCGGACGCATAAGTTCATCCACAGGCAGGGAATCGAAGACGGCGCTGCGGGATATAGCAGGTATTCTTGACCATCCGATGCGCTTTTGAACGTTTCTGCGGTCGGCATTCGGGTAAAGAAGCAGGATGATCTCAGGTGAACGAACCACCACCTCCTCGGGGTCTATGACAGGATAGCCCTGGGAAAGGTCGGAAAAGATATTTACAAAACCGATGTGCTCGAACGCATCGGTCAGATAGGAACCGCCGCCCACACTTATCAAAGGCTCCTCGGATATCTCGATGTAGGTAGAAAGTTCCTTGTCCTTCTCAATCCCTTTGAGTTCCGATTTCAGGCTATCCACAAGTCTCCTGCCTCGATCCGAGACCCCAAGGGTATCGGCAAGCGCCTGAATCTGGGCAAAGACCCCTTCAAGATTGCGAGGATCGTCGAATACAGCAACCCGGAATCCGGCGGCTTTAAGGTCCCGGACAAGCTGGGCCTGGGTAGGTGCTGCAAGAAGGATAAGATCAGGCTTGAGTAAGCGCAGACGTTCAGGATCAGGCGAGAGGAAATCCCCGACCTTTTTCTTCTCTTTGACTTCGGGTGGATAGTCGCAGTAGGTTGTTACACCGACGAGCCTATCTTCTACTCCCAGAGCGTATGTGATTTCGGTCAGGCTCGGCACCAGCGAGATCACCCTATGCGGCTCCCCGTTACTCTTATAAGGTGTGTTACGGGTGTTACGGGTGTTACGGGGGGTGTTACGGGTGCGGGAGCAGAAGCTAGCGCTCAAGACGAGGACGCAGAGGAACAGCCTTGCAGTATTTTTCATAAACCTTTCCCAGTTCGCTTTTTAGTTTGCGCTCCTCGAATCTGATGGAAAGATACCAAAGCGGCAAACCGATCACTACGGTGGCGAGCATGGCCCAGGGGGAGAAGAAAACAAGAGGTATAGCGAACATGATTAAAAGCATCCCGACGTAGCGAGGATGTCGAGAAATCTGCCAGGGCCTTGTAAAAAGAACCTTTCGTTTTTCTTTTGTGCGACGATACAGGATAAGGGGCCACAGGCGAATCACTATCCCCAAAGCGAAGAGAAGCAATCCGAGAACGTTGAAAAGGGGGTAGAGGAAGTGAATCTGGGTGCCACCGAACGCGTCCCAGCCTGCAAGCCCTTGCAGACCGTAGAAGTAGATGGCAAATGAGCCTTTAAGCCATGGGTTGAACCTGGAAACAAGGCTGGACTGGAAGAAGAGTGCGGAAAGGTAGAACTCGACACCGAGCCAGCAAAGCCACAAGACGGAGTAGATAATCGGTATGGCTGCCTGGTGCCCGGCGACGTCCAGAAACAGGTTCTTCGTGAAGTTCGTAAGGTAGACAACCACAAGGATCGTCCAGAGAAGACGTCCCCAGCGGATACCGGATTTTTCCCTAGCCTTTACTACGGCCACTTGAGCGCTCATGGCTCCTCCTCCGGCATTCCAGACGGCGTGTTATGGGTAAACATTTGTCTCGTGACTTGGGCGGATGTTATACCTGTAAGCTTCAAGGATTTGCCCTGGAAGCGATCATCTGCAAGGCATAACGATGAGGGCAGTAAAGCTGCTTGGATCTCTCCCCTGGCCAAGAAGGTTCCACTATAGGATGAAATGCCATCAGGTAGGTCGTCCACTGAAACGAGGAAGAAGATTTCAGGCGCCATAACATTCCGCATCTGGCCAAACGTAATCCGGCCTGCCGGGATTTCCCCTGTTATAAAACCCTCAGGTATAAGGACGCCGATACCATCCGCAGGAAAGCTATCCTCGGCAAGGCGCTTAAGCGCCTTGTTAGCGAGAATCTCTAATGACTCAATCGAGAGGGACTCCTCGCACGTTCCGAGAACACGATCGTCCAGCGAGTCAGCATGCGCCTGCCAGAGCGTTAAAGGAGCATTCCCCGCATTCCCTGACAAATCAAAGGTAAACCGATGCTCCTTGAGCTTGAAATCAACACGACTTATAAACCTAAAATCCATCACCCGGTTCTCGCCACCTCGAGGAACAACATGCACGCGACCAGGCAACTCGGGCAGAGAGTCTTCGGCATCAAAGAAGATAAAGAAATCGGTCTGCAGGCCAAGCAGCGAGGCTGTAATGGGAAAGATTGAATCCATGGGAAGCCTCGAGATTCCTTCAAAAATCCGATCATCCTTGTATCTGCCGGCCGCTGCGGAGAACGCAAGCCGGTAAGGACTCTGCTGGCGAATCATGTAGCGGGACAGAGGATAGTTATTCTCTTCATCGACCACATCCAACGCGACGATAAAAAACTCCGCACGGGAGGAAAGATCATAAAGACGTTCAGGGCCAAGGAAGCACCATTCGGCAGGAGGGAAGAAAAGATCGCAGCCCAAAGCTTGGAGCAAAGATATCTCGCGTTCACCTTCCCACCATGCAAGACTCTCAAGGGTTGACAGGCAAGGATCGTCCACGACGAGAAGAGTGGCCGGCTCTAACTCCCCCAGGGCTTTAAGTCCTGCCATATCACCATCAAATTTGGAAAGATCGGTCAGGTAAACAAGCTCAAGCTCGCTGCGCCCCGGACGAACCGATTGCTTGAAGCAGCCCGCAAGCAAAAGGACAAGAATTGACAGGGGGAGTGCTTTCTTCATACAGCATTATAAGAACCCAACTTGCCGTGTCAAGGAGCAAAGCATTGTAAATCTCAAATTTTAAATTAAATTTCGACGCGGACTTTGGCCCGTACTGATTTTGCATTTTGACTTTTGCAATTTGAAATTGCGCGTCAGCGCGCCCTTCCCGTGTTCTGATTATCGTGGGCGAACTTGGGCCAGGGAGTCAAGGCAAGGCCGTCCGAGTGCCCGGCAATGGCGTATAAGAAATCAGCCCCCACGTAAAGGGTTCCATCCGTACCAATCGCCGGAGAAAAACCTATCTTGCCGGAAGTCTGGTAGCGCCAAAGCAGGACGCCTTCCTCGTTCAACGCATAAACGTAGGAATCCCATGACCCTACGTAGATGGTTCCGTCCGACGCTATCGCAGGGGACGAGCTGATTCTGTCACCGGTCTGATAGCTCCACCGCAGGCTGCCCGAAGGAGCAAGGGCGTAAAGGCAGCCGTCAAGCGAGCCGAAGTAGATCGTCCCATCCGGGCCTATCGCAGGCGAAGATTCTATCGCTGCGCTTTGATAGCTCCACTTCAGTTCACCCCCAGAGGTCAAGGCGTAAAGGTAGCCGTCGAGCGAACCGACGTAGATCGTGCCGTCGGAACCTATGGCCGGGGAAGAAACTATCTTCCCTTCGGTCGCGTACTTCCATTTCAATGCGCCGTTCGGGGTAAGGGCATAGATGAATTTGTCCTGGGACCCGAAGCAGATCGTGCCGTTTGGAGCGATCGCCGCAGAGGAGGTGATATAACCGCCGGTCCGATACCCCCATTTCAAACTACCATCCGGCCTGAAGGCATAAAGGGAATCACTGAAAGCTCCGAAATAAATCGTCCCATCAGAGCCTATCGCAGGTGAAGAAACAACCCATCCGTCAATCTCGTCCAATTTCCACTTGAGGGTTCCTGCAGCGCTCAACGCATAGAAGTGTCCATCGCCGGTAGTAAACTTGTCGTCAGAACCGAAGTATACGGTTCCGTCTGCAGCTATCGCCGGGGTGGACTCCACTTTGCCTTCGGCCTTGTATTGCCACTTAAGGGTGCCGTCAGGGCCAAGTGCATAAAGATAGGAACCGGCACCGAAGTATACAGTCCCGTCTGCGCCTATCGCAGGAGAAGAAGAAATCCTTTGCTCTGACTCGTAGCGCCACAGAAGGGCATCGGTCAGCTCGGCATCTATCGATACCACCTCGCCCACACCCACGATAACCGCCTCTTCCCACAGGGCGTAGTCCTCAAGGACTAACCGAACGGTATGCTCCCCCGGCGACACATCCTCAAGAACGCAGTTCGTCTTCTGCCCGGTAAGGCTGTCATCCAAGAAGACGTCCGCCCCTTCAGGAACCGAGTTGATCTCTATGCTCGTCACCGCCCCGCATCCTGCCACTCCAAGGATTAAGAGCGACAGAACACTCAGCCACGCTTTCTTCATCGTTGTCTCTCTCCTGGTTGAATTCTTTAGATAAAAACTCCCGAATACTATGGATTAACCTGCCAAAGTCAAGCTCAACCATCTCTCAATCAAATAACAGAACATAAACGGTGAGTCGTGTTGACCAGGCAATCAACGTACTCAGGAACTCCCATATTTATTTAAGAATAGCCCAAAAACACCGGTCATCAATCATACAAATACCCTAGGTTTATGAGCAAGGTAAAGTGCCGGGAAGCCGGTCTGCATGGCGTAAGGCTAACTAAAATCAGCATTCGTGTATCCAACGATACAGATCACATCCTCCTCATGAACCAAGGAAGCGGCCTCAACCCCACTAACGGCCCCTTGCTTCTCTAGCCAAAGCCTGGAACTCTCAAGCCCAGCTTTACATCCTTCCACGTACCCCACACTGCCACAGTGGCGGTGTTACGGGTTGCGGGTGTTACGGGTTGCGGGTGTTACGGGTTACGGGCGGTGTTACGGGTTACGGGTGTTACGGGCCTGTTCTGCCTGTGTTGCGGTTGTCGTGACAGAATTTGGGCCAGGGCGATGAAGCCAGGCCCTGGGAGTCGCTTGAGAGGGCGTAGATGTAATGATCGGTAGACCCGCAGTAAATCGTGCCGCCCGCCCCTATCGCCGGTGAGGAGGTTATCACGGGACCCTCAGTTGCATATCTCCACTTCAGGGTGCCATCCGAACGCACCGCATAGATGCAGCCATCCACCGAACCGAAGTATACCGTACCATTCGCACCCACGGCAGGGGAAGACCTTACGAATCCTCCGGTTTCATAACTCCACTTAACACTGCCGTCAGCAGGATTAAGTGCATAAAGGTGATTGTCGTCTGAACCGATGTAGATAGTGCCGTCTTCGCCTATCGCAGGTGATGAGTTGACCTTGCCGCCTGTCTCGTAGCTCCACTTCGGATTGCCATCAGCAGGGTCAAGTGCATAGACGTATTTATCCTGCGAGCCGAAGTAGATGGTGCCGTCTGCGCCTATAGCAGGTGAAGACTGCACCTTTGTACCGGTCTTGTAGCTCCACTTTAGGGTTCTATCAGGGTTAATAGCGTAGAGACAGTCGTCATCCGAACCTACGTAGATAGTTCCGTCTTCACCGATGGCTGGTGAGGAAGCTACATCCCCGCCTGTATTGTACTTCCACTTAAAGTTTCCTTCAGACGTAAGTGCCCACAGGTTATCATCTCCGCAACCTACATAGATAGTGCCGTCGGAGCCGAGTGCAGGGGACGATGAAATATAGCCTTCTGTTTTGTACTCCCAATACCTTACACCCTCAGGATGCAAGGCATACAGGTATACGTCATCTGATCCAAAGTAGATCTTTCCATCAGCATTTACAGCGGGAGAGGACTTTACAGCAAGGCCGGTTCCATACTCCCAATCCCAGTCACCTTGAGGGGTAAAAGCATATAGCTTGCTGTCGGATGAACCTACATAAACCGTTCCATCAGAACCGATAGCCGGGGAAGATAATATCTCACCACCGGTCTCGTATCGCCAGATAACTTCACCGATCCGCTCAAGGGTCGCGTTTACCTCAGCCGTCTGCTCTGCTACGACCGTAACCGTGGTCTGGTAATCAGCATATCGTTCCAGACGGAGGCCAACGGTGTGGTCGCCCGCCGCCAGGTCTTTGAACAAAGAGGGGGTGGTTTTCTCGGTGGCTACACCATCCAACCAGATATCGGCCCCGCTCGGAGTAGAATTAACCTGGATACTGCCTGCATTCGAAGGCTCGGATATCTCCACCGTAAGCTCGGATGAGTACTCCGAGTATGCGTCGTATTTATCCTTCGCTTTCACCTTGATCTTGTAGGTACCCACGGTGTCAAAGGTTTTCTGCCGGTATATGGTATCCCCGGAGGCGATGAAACCGCTCCACTCCAGGTCAGAGCCATCTCCCCAGTCGAATTGGTATGAGATATCGTCACTGGTGGGATCGGTAGTGGTGGCCCAGAAAGTAAGAGCTTGCTTTACAAACCCGGCGGTCGGGCCGCCCAGCGAAGGGGTTTCAGGAGGCTCGCTGCGGTGACTTACCACAACGGTTATGGGATCGGATTCTCCCTCGTTACCTGCGGGGTCAAGTGATGTGGCGGTGATGATATGAGTGCTCAAGTCCTCAAGCTGTGTGGTATTCCATTCATAGGAAAGGGAAAATTCGTTGGCCGCCGCTACCTGGGAATCGTTGATAAACAGGGTTATGCTTTCCACCGAATCCTCGTCAACCGCTTCAACCATTATGGTTACATAACCGTACACCGTGTCGCCGTCCGCTGGAGTTGTAATGGTGACTGTTGGCGGGACTTCATCCTTGTGACATGCCACAGGCAAGAAGCAAAACACCAACCCCACTATCCCCAACACCCACAACTTACGCCATTTATTACTTGAAATGTTCATCTCGCGCTCCTCTGTTGGTTAGCTTTTAAGCCGTTTTGATCACGGCTTCTCCGATTCAAAATTCTCCATGTAAAATACTATAGTGAAATTAAGTGAAGTCAAGCCCACGCACGGGTATTGCAAAATCAGAAGTAGGGTTCGTCCACTTTGCATTTTACTCCGCAAGCGTCGTCACTTCGTGTAAAATGAGCACGTCAGTGCGTCTACTCTTCCTCCTCCGTGTCAGGTGGTGGTTTGATCTCGCCGCGTTTCAGCTTGCGCCGGTGCGCGACCGAACGGCTCAGCGCCCAGGCGATGCCGCCGTAAAGTACCAGACACGCGAGTATCAATATAACAAGCTGGGTCCTGTCGGCGCGCCACGCCCAGGAGATCAGGTAGACTGCTACGAGCACCAACGGCGGGGCAATCATCGCCAGAATCTTTCGCCTAAGCTTGAGCCTGGTCAAAAAGAGAGCGACCTCCACAATGACCACAACCCCAATCCACCACAGCAGGAGGAACAAGGGGGTTTGAATCGCTGAAAGCTGGGAGGGGGCAAAGTGTGACTGAATCCAGGCGAAGCGAAGCCCGTAGAACGCCCCGATCAGTGCAGGAGGCATGAGCATCCCGATGACCTTGACGCGCCACTTCATGCGCGAGATAAGGACAGCGATCTCGGCAAGGATGCCAATGATAAGCCAGCCTCCCAGGAACTCGGCCAGGTAGTTACCGGCGTAAGGTGCACTCACGCGCTCCACCACGGTGAGGATCAGGATGAAGATGATAACCGCCGGAACGATCCACTGTATCATCCCTTCCCACCATCGGCCTACCTTGACCTCGGAGCGCAGGTTGCAGTAGCGCCTGAGATGATGCGCCCGCCAGATCCAACCGATCACGATGCACTCCAGCAGAGCCACCGTGAAAAGACCGAAGTTGTTCATGAAGTAGTCGACTATATCCAGCCAGTGGATACCGGCGCCGGTCACGTAGATGATGCCTGCGACGAAGGCGACCACCGCCATGCCCACAAGCGTCTTCCAGCGCTTCCAGCCGAACCGATCCAGAAGCCCGGCCGCACACCCCTCAACCAGGGAGAAGGCGGAGTCAACCGCAAGGGTAAGAAGCATGAGAAAGAACAGAACCCCGAAGACGATGATGAAAACCCTTCCGAAGGGCAGCGTGTTGATGATCATGGGGTAGGTTACGAAGGTAAGACCCGGGCCCCCGGCGACCACCTCTTCGACCGCCTTGCCGGTTACCTGAGCATAGTAACCCAGTGTTGAGAAAACCACGATACCGCCTGCAAACGAGGTACCGCAGTTGGCCAGACTGACGATGATCGCGTTGTTGACCACGTCCGATTTACGAGGCAGGAACGAGGCGTAGGCGATCATCACACCGAAGCCCACGGTGAGCGTAAAGAATATCTGGCTGTAGGCCGCGTGCCACACAGCAGGGTCCTTGAGCGCTGCCAGGTTGGGGGTCAGGAAGTACTTGAGACCCACCTCCGCCCCGGGCAAGGTTACCCCCCTGATGAGAAAAACCATAAGGATCAACCAGGGCAGAAGCACCGTGACCCACACCACTTTGGATACGGTCTTTGCCCCCTTCCAGACAGAGAGTATCACCCATACCCAGGCCACGGCTAGGATAATGAGAAGCGGCCACATCAGCTTGCCAAGCTCGAACGGACCCCCGGTTTTGCCGAGAACCGTGTTGTAGAAAAAGTGCTCGACCGCGGCAGGTTCGGCTCCCCAGGCCAGGTTGAACGAGGCGATGAAGTAGCGACCTGACCAGGCCATGATCACCGCGTAGTAGGTGACTATCACGAATCCTACGAGGAGCGCTAACCAGCCCACCCATTCGGTATTGCGGTGAACCTTGTAGAAAGCGTTGGGAGCTGCTGCACGCATCTTGTGGCCCAGGGCGAACTCAAGGATGAGGAGCGGTATGCCCGCGGTAAGAAGTGCAACCAGATAAGGGATAAGAAAAGCTCCTCCCCCGAACTTGTAGGCTATGTAGGGGAACCGCCAGATGTTGCCCAGCCCGATGGCCGAGCCGATCGCGGCCAGGATAAAAGCGGTCCGGTTATCCCAGTACGTATGCTTTGCCATCAAAACCTCCTACCGGATAAGATTAAATTTGACTCAATCCTATCGAGAGAGAGGAAAATGTCAAGGAAAAAGGCCGACCTAAAGGTCGGCCCCTACGATTGGTTTTCAGAATCTAGCTCATGCTTTAATAGAAAGCAATGGGCATAGTTCTGATTGTCTTTGATCAATTCTTTAATTTCCTCCCAAGTAAAGCCTATTTCGCTCAATAGGTACAGTTCGATTAATATCCGCATTTGCCATGTCAACAAATAAAGTTCCGTGCCTTTTGCGGCTTTATTCTTCAACCCTTTGTCGTAATGGGTATAATAATTTCTTGAGTCTTTCACCTTTTTTACAAACGTAGCTGTGTCATTTATGAATTTAATGAATATCTCTCGAACGCCTTCTTTTTCTATGAGATCTTCCAATCTCCTTTTCAGATTCATCTTGTTGCCCCAATATAGTATATCCTTGAGCCATTTCTTGAATTTTGAAGGAGCAACTTGACATAATTTCTCGGACAACTCTTTGTGTTCTTTCTTAGGCCAAACAGGACGGTCCCTAGTCTGGGCATGGTATGATTCTAAAGCCTGAGCATAACTTAAGAATTTCTGTCTTGGACTCATCTCTGGATAGTATAGAGTTGGAAAGTAAAGTTCATAGACTGGCTCCAACAATTTCTCTTTTGCCACCCAATTCCCGAAATATTTGTCAAACTTCCCTCTGATAGCGGCAAAAGTAAAAAGCATCCAATAAGGATGGAGAGCCTTTTTGGGGCCTGGAACTTCAACAGATGGATAAAACACTTTCACATCAACTTCTCTCGGTTCTTGTTCAGGTTGAGTGTTAGAGTCAATAACAACTTTTCCTTCAAACTCCAGGGCTATGACAGGTTCCATAACAGCCAATGTAATTAGGCGATTTATTGAGGAGATAAGATCTATATAATCTTGAAAAGGGCGAGGCTCCTTAGAGTATAGCTCTAGATATACGGTTTCCATAAACGTGTATTGCTGCGAGCCAACAGTTGAGTGTTTGGTGTTTAGTCTCAAGTATGAAGATATTTGAAAACCATTGCAAGTAGTGAGATTCATCTTTTCTCGAAGCTTGTATATGAGTTTTATCTCATCTTTTCTGAGGGTTTCTTCAAAACCAGATATTCTGAACCATTCTCCCAAACGGGAACATCTATACCGAACTAGCTTGAATTTGATATCTTCCTCATCCATGAACCACACGCCAATCATTACAAATTGAGCATAGAATGTTGCTTCAATCGAACCACTACGAAGTTCAGCCCTTCTATTCGTCTGCATACAATTATATAAAGTGATTTCCTTCCCATTGCTAGTTAACCCATGAATAATCTTGGGTTTAATCATTTCCCTCTCAATAACCTCGATGTAACTGGTAACACCCCAGAAACCAACAATATCGAGAGTGGCTCCTTCGTGCGGAGTGAATTTAAGAGCACCGTATTTTTTATCCTCTTTGTTCTCAGGTAGCCACCATTCGCCCCTATATTCAAAAGGTTCTATCATCTATATATCGTAAAGGGCAGAAGGTTTTTGTCAACCCCGCTCTTTTTCTCCGCGTCGCGGTAGGATTGAGGGCTGGCTCGGCCTAGTGGCTTTCGGGTTGGACAGACTTCTGAACAGACAAGAGTGTCTGTTCTACACAGCTCGCGATGACCTGGGGCTTTCTTCCCCCCAATCCTCAATTTACAATTTGCATTTTGCAATTTGAAATTTAAAATGAGCGCGCTAGCGTGCCCTTCCCGTGTTCTGGTTGTCGTGGCGGAACTTTGGCCAAGGGGAGGCGGCAAGCGGTGAATCTCCGTAGATAGCGTAGAGGCAGCCGTCCTCGGAGCCCACGTAAACGGTGCCGTCTTCAGCGATGGCAGGAGATGATCTAACGCTCTGCAAGGTTTCGTAGCGCCAACGCAGGCTGCCGTCCGGGTTCAGAGCATTAACGTCGTGGTACATCGTTCCGAAGTAGATCGTTCCGTCCGCTCCAACCGCAGGTGAGGATTGTATCGGTTTCTTCACGTCATACATCCATACCTGGTTCCCGTCAGGAGTCACTGCATAGAAATTTTCATCGTTGGAGCCGAAGTATACGGTGCCGTCCGGGCCGATCGCAGGGGAAGCCGATACGATTGAACCGGTAGGAAAACTCCACAATGGCGCGCCTTGAGAACTCACGGCGTAGAGCTTATAGTCATTGGAGCCGAAGTAGATAGTGCCCTCAGAACCGATGGCCGGCGAGGATTGGATAACGCCCCCTGTCTGATACTTCCATTTTAAATCGCCTGTGGGACTCACCGCGTAAAGCGAAGAGTCCTTTGCCCCGAAGTAGATGGTGCCGTCCGAACCGACGGCAGGGGAACTGGTGGCCTCGGCGCCGATCTCATATCCCCATTTTATGCTGCCGTTAACGGCATTAACGGCGTAGAGGTAGTCTCTCCATTCCTGAGTTATCGGGTCACGCGAGCGTCCACAAAAGTAGACCGTACCGTCGGAACCGATTGCAGGAGAGGAGGTTACGTTAGCTGAGGTTGAAACTTTCCATTTAAAATCACCAGCAGGGGTCAAAGCGTAAAGATGATCATCGTTGGAGCCGAAGTAGATGGTGCCGTCGGAGGCGACAGCGGGAGAGGATTGTACGGGTGAACCTGTCTCATAGCTCCACTTGAGGCCTCCGTCAGGTGTAAATGCATAAAGCGAGTTGTCCCAGGACCCGAAGTATACGGTGCCGTCTGAACCGATTGAAGGCGACGAACTTACCGACCGACCGGTCTCATATCTCCAGCGCAGAGCGCCGACCTGTACTGCTTCAAGCTTCGCGTCAACGGTAACCGTCTTGCCCGCCTCGACGGTTACTGTCTCTGACCAGGGCGCATAACCGGCAAGGAGTAGACGTATGCTATACTCTCCTTCTTCGATATCCTCAAACACGTGATTGGTTTTGTGACCGGTAAGCGTATCGTTGATATAGACGTCCGCACCCCCAGGCTCGGAGTTCACCTCGATTGTTCCTTTGGTCGATGGATTGCAGCCCGCAAGTATCAGGATCAGCCCTGCTCCCGCAAAGATCTGGATATGTTTCACATCTTCTCCTTTGAATTATGGACAGAGCCTACTCATAGATGTTGAAAAGTCAAGATAAACCCGTATCTTTATCCTCAAGGATCAGGATATTGAAGGATAGGGAATAAACCCGTATCAAGATGGTATATACGGGCATGAGTAGTAATCAAAACCAAAAGGAGGCCAAGATGAAATTCGCAAAGCTCTTAATCCTTTCAGCGGTGCTGGTGTTCTTCATCGGTGCAGACAAAGTCAATGTAGAAACCGAGGTCCCTGAAGGGGTATCGATAGCATCAGGAGAGGTGACCCAGGGATCGCTGCGTATCCTTAAAGACGACAAGACCCTCGAGCTTCCCTTAAAACACACCGACGTTGACGCCTATGTTACAGGCTACATTGCCCGCGTGAACGTCACCCAGCACTTCACTAATCCCTATAAGGAGCCGATAGAGGCTGTGTACGTATTTCCGTTGCCTGAGAATGCGGCGGTTGACGCCATGACCATGAAGATAGGTGAGCGGGTAATCAAAGGCGTTATCAAGAAGCGCGAAGAAGCACGCGAGATATACGAACAGGCGATAAAGGAAGGCAAGACGGCAAGCCTTCTGGAGCAGGAGCGACCGAACATCTTCACCCAGACCGTGGGCAACATCATGCCCGGCGACGACATCTACATCGAGATCTCCTACGTGCAGGATTTGAAATATGACCACGGGAGCTACGAGTACACATTTCCGATGGTTGTGGGACCGAGATACATTCCGGGCGAGCAGTCGGGTAAAAAGACGGACGGCGGCTGGTCAGAGGATACCGATCGCGTGCCGGACGCTTCAAAAATAACCCCGCCGGTCTTAAAGCCGGAATACCGGTCGGGTCACGACATAAGTCTCAAATTGACGGTAGACGCCGGGGTTCCAATCCGGAATTTTTTCTGCCCCTCACACGATATCGAGCAACAGGTTAAAGGTGAGTCTCAGGTTGTGGTCCAGATAAAGAAAGGCGACCAGATCCCGAACAAGGACTTCATCTTCAGATATGACGTTGCCGGCTCCAAACCGGAGTATGCGCTTTTGACTCACGCCACCAAAGAAGGCGACGGCTACTTCATGCTCATGATCCAGCCCAAAGCTTCCTTTAAGATCGCCGAGATCACCCCACGGGAAGTAGTGTTCGTGGTGGACCGTTCCGGCTCCATGTCCGGTTTCCCCATCGAGAAGGTCAAGGAAGCCATGAAGCTCTGCGTCGAGAACCTGCACCCCGACGATTACTTTCAGGTAATCGCTTTCTCTTACTCCGCCGAGCGCTTTGCCCCGAGTCCGGTTCCCAATACCCCGGAGAACGTGAAGAAGGCTATCGCCTACATAGAGAGTCTTGACGGTTCGGGCGGTACGGAGATGCTTACCGGGGTGAACGAGGCTTTATCGGTTGACCGCGATCCCGCACGCAAGCGCCGCAGGTTCGTTTTATTCATGTCCGACGGCTACGTGGGCAACGAGGCCGAGATAATCGCGGCCATTGAAGCCAAACTTGAGGGCGCCAGGGTTTTCTCCTTCGGGGTAGGCTCCTCGGTCAACCGCTACCTTTTGGAAGGCATGGCCAGAGCGGGCCGGGGCTATGCCACCTACTGCCGGCAGGACGAGGACCCGCAGGCGGCGGTTCAACTGTTCTACGACCGCATCGCCAAACCGTTTCTCATGGATATCGAGATAGACTGGGGCGGGCTGGAAGTAACCGAGGTCTTCCCCCAAAGGATCCCAGACCTCTTCGCCGCCCAGCCGGTAATCATCCACGGCCGCTACACCAAGCCCGGACAGGCGAGCATCAAGATAAAAGGCAACGTTGCAGGCAAACCCGTAACACAAGAAATCCCTGTAACTTTTCCAGCTGTCGAGCCCTCTCATGACGTAATTCCCACCCTTTGGGCGAGAACCAAGATAGAGCGGCTCTCCGACGAAAGCTACACGAAAGGCGAAATCGAGGACCTGGTCGCGGAGATCACCGAGCTTGCCTTAAAGTACCGGATAATGAGTAAGTATACCTCGTTCGTCGCGGTCTCCGAAGAGGTTCGCAACGTTAACGGCAAGCTGGAAACGGTACAGGTGCCAATCCCTATACCGGAGGGAGTCTCCTACGAAGGCGTGTTCGGCGAAGAGGAAGCCGATGGCTACTCCGGCGGCACGGGACGCGCCCTGAAGAGTGCTCCATATATGGCTCGCGAAAAGACCCCGGTTCCCCTCATCGGCGCCACCCAGAACGGTACTGCCCAAAAACCAGCCCTCAACGGTACAGTGAGCTTCGAGACACCCACCGTACTCGGTGGATTGTCCGCCGACGACGTAACCTCTGCCCTGGAATCGATCGAAGACAAGCTGGTAGAGATCTATGAGCGCTATCTCAAAAAGGACGCCTCGATCGAAGGACGCGCCGTGTTCGGAATTACGGTTAAAGCGAACGGAACAGTTGAGAATGTGGTGGTGAAAAGCTCGACCCTTGATCATAAGGAACTTGAGAAGGCTCTGGCAAAAGAGCTTAAGAAGCTGCGCTTTCCCGCACCCTCAGACGGAGGCAAGGTCATAATCACCGTAGCGGTGATTTTTAAGACCTAGTCTCCATCTGTAGAAAAAAACGCCGGAAGGTTAAATGGTGGCGCCTTCCGGCGTTTGTTTACCCCGCGACGTAACTTTGTTCCGTCGCGGGGACCCCTGGTTTTAACACCCCAGGGAATTGCACAGCGATTCCCTGGGGACCCCGTTATACCCCTAAATGCAACCCTCAGAACTCGTATGTTGCCTTGACTTAACTCAATCCTTGACTAATATAAGTATATAAGGAGGTCAGGATGCGTTCTTTTAATCAAAGATTCTTGCCGTTTTTCCTAACGGTGATCTGTCTATCGGTAATTCCCTCCTCGATGTTTAGCAGTACTGAAGGCAAAATCATAGGAAGAGTCCTATCTCCCCTTTCATACGAACCTCTTCCCTCTGTGAATGTTATCCTCTATAAGGAGGGAAAAATCTGTGCTGAAGTATCAACAGATCATAGAGGTGTATACACAATTACAAATGTTAAACCCGGTGAATACGATCTGGAATTTTCCTTGGATGGTTATGACTCTATAACTGTAACTGGAACCAAAGTCTCTGCTGGCGGAACCACTTTGATCAACGCTAAGCTAATAAAACCATGCGAAAGAAATCTCATCCGCGAAGTTTTTATTGAACCCCACATCGACTTTCCTCAACCGGAACCTCGTCCTAAGCATGACCGACCGTGGCCAAAAGATTTGATGAACCTAACCCCATCTGAACCCACCGATTTCCCTGAAATCTATACTTATGGACAGCATGAAGTGATCTACTTTCTAGACGGAATAAATGCTGGGGCTTTCGATGACCTAGACATAGATCTGCCGGAATCTCTCCTGCCTGAGGAAAACTCCGTAAATACAACCATAACCGGCGAGGAGATCGAGCGGATGCCGGTGGACGATATCGAGCAAGTGCTTGAGAACCTGGTGCCGGGTGCTGTAAGTACCTCCCCTTAGATTGTCCCTTAAACAGGGGTTAGGGGAATAAAGTTGTAGGGGCGACGCATGCGTCGCCCTTCGGTCTTGTGGATTCTTACATGAGGCAACAGGCAACCTCCTAAAAAGGGATTTCTACGGAATAATCCTTGTGCACAGTTGTATTCCCAAGTGAAACCTGAAACCGAAGGAGGTTGACATGAAAACACTGAGCATCACTTTGAATCCACTGGCGTGGGTCCAATCGTTGGCTCTGGCGTTTCGCAACAGTTTTGCGGGGCTCGCACAAATCCTGCGCAATCCAAGGTTGTGGATCGGTATCGGAGCCTCCTTGCTTGTTCACGGCGCAATCATCCTGCTTTCCCTTGAATACAACAACAAAGCAGTGCCTGTAAATCCAGACAGCACGTGGAGCATACACATCATACCAGGCACGGAACACCCTAACGTAACCAAGGTTTTAGGACCTGCTGGAAGATCCGTAGATACAGAGGAAGGAATTAACCGTCCTGTCAAATCAACCGTCGCAGACCAGCTTCAGGCCCTGACCAAAAACACTATTGACCCCACCGACGTCTCGGCACTGGAACCTCACGGAGTTATAGTCCTCGCCAGGCACCAGTTAAGCATAGCCGAGATTCTGGAAAGGGAACCCCTCGCCGGTATTCGTTCAAAAGGTGGGATTGTGTTTCCGGGGATTCCTATCCTTGGGGGCCCAATTGACCCGACCAAACACACCGGGATTGTAAAGCCGGTAATCAAGCCTGCCAATAAGCCTGCCCCTCCCTCGATCAAAGAGCCGACGACCAATAATAAAAATCTATCGCCGTTCTCCCTGGAAGGAGAACTCTCACCCGAAGACATAGTCTCTACTTACCTGCCCAGATACCCGAACTTTGCCAAAGCAAAAGGGCTTAACAACGTAGTGATCATTGTAGACTTCTCGGTCAATCCACAAGGTGATGTCTCCCCTACCATGATAATCAGACGCTCAACAGGCTACCCGAATTGGGACACAGATGTGAAGGCAACGCTTAAACGCTGGAAGTTCACCTCATCGGAGAAACTCAAGCGTACCGGGCGCATAACCTTCAGATTCGTATTGGAGTGATTTATGAGTCGGCCCGTAACACCTCCCGTAACACTTCCCGCAACACTTCCCGCAACACCTATCGAATAAAGGCGGTGTCACATAAGACGCCGCCTTATCTGGTTAAAAAGTCCATGTCGACGCGGTCAATGATGACATCTATCTCGTTAACGTTTTCAATCTGGATGCAGGCGTCAAGCACAACCTTTGTAGGCTCAAAGTGACGTCCCAAGCGTCGCAAACCCCAATGCTGTCATAAGGATGTAGATGGGACTGACCTGCGCCGGCCCACCACATTTTTCTCCCGCTCGTGTAAAGCTATCAGTCCTCGTCCAGCCGGAAGAGGCGTATCGCGTTCGCGGTCGTCGCCTCTCGTAACTCCTCTGGGTCCATACCACGCACTTCGGCTATCCCTTTCACCACGTCCACCACCAAAGCCGGTTCGTTTCCCTCGTCCTTGTGGTGCTTGGGCGGCGCCAACATGGGAGAGTCCGTCTCCACAAGTATGCGGTCAAGCGGCACGCTGCGAACAAGTTCTGCAAGGGGCTTGGCATAGGTATGTGGACCGCCGAAAGAGATGAAGAAACCCAGTTCAATCGCACGCTGGGACTGCTTGGGGGTACCGGTAAAGAAATGAATCATCCCTCCCACATCACTCGCCGCCTCTTCATCCAGGATCTTAAGAACGTCGTTGGTGGCTTTACCGTCGTGAATCACAAGGGGAAGGTTAACCTCCCGTGCAATCTGGATGTGCTCGCGCAGTTGATCCTTACGCTTGGCAATATCCGAAGGTTTGCCCTGCCGGTAATCGAGACCGATCTCCCCAATACCTACCACGCGAGGCTCATCCCTGCATAATGTAACCAGACGTTCGAAGGTCTCGGTCATTGAATCGTCAGGATGTGCAGCGGCCAATGCAACGAATACGTTGTCATGTTCTTCTGCCAACTTGAGTGTCGCCTCCCAAATCCGCGGGACCTGCGCGATTGCGATTATAGTCACCCCCAGCTCGGCCGCACGCTCTATGCGCAGCTGAGCCTCTTTGATATCTTCCCTGTCCCTTCCCAAAAGATGCGCATGCGCATCTATGTAACGTATACCAACCACTTATCTCTCCAATCGTTTTTGCCTTCCCGTCCCTTTGATTTCAGATACAAAAACCTGATCAGAGCCATTCTAATGAGGATGACGAAGGTGTCAAGTTGAAAATCAACCGCAGAAAACTACTATCACTGGCTGATAATTCTCGACATAACAGCACCAGAACGCCGCAATCGCATGAGAGGGTCTATAGGATGATTGAGGCAACTTTTGTTCTTGACATAACCCGGATTCTGTCTAGACTTGAGTATGTCAGCATTGACAAGAGCAATATACCTTGCGTGGAGTAAGTCACGTCTTGCCAGGAAAGAAATCTCGTTCCATGCCGAGTTAACTGGAGCCAAAGATGTGCTTGTACGTCTTGCAGAGCGCGCACCACACACACTATTCTCGCTTTATACCGCGGCGGCTCTGAAGAAAGCCAAAAGGGGACGCAAGATTACTGTGCTTTCGCCGCTGGACGCAGACCTGCTTCTTTCCGGATTCAACGAGATATTCAATGAGCGAATCGATATTGCCGACACACCTTCTCACGGTTCAAAGGCCTTCAAAGCCCTGAAGGAGAGGTTCGCTAAATCCTCCTTCGATTTATTCGTAGATCTTGACCCATTCCCTTTACCTGAGCTTGCCATCCTTTCTGAGGCCAAACTACGCATCACCTACCAGAACAAAGGGCTCTTCCCTTACTTCAATATCATTTTCGCACCGGACAAGGAAACGAATCTGCACAAACGAGCCCAGTTTATAAGCAAGCATCTGGGGTGCGAAGGGAAAATCACTGAAAGCCTCCCCCGTCCTCAAGTTAACCAACGAAAGGCCAACGAATGGTTAAATAAATACGGAAATAAAACGCCCTACCTGCTTTCCTCGATCGCCCTCGATGCTGAACGCCTCGGCGGGATGAAGGTCTTCGGAGCCGAGAAATGGATACAAGAAGAGCCGGAGATAAAGGCTGGTTTACTTGCATCGGCTTCTGCCTACGTAGGTAAACCGGATCGCTGCTTCGAGCTGGCCTGCCTTCTGGAAATACCCTCCGTTATTGCCTTACCAGATACAGCCCACCTCGATCTACCTTCCTTGCCCTTCGTCAGGGTAATTACTCATGCCCATAAAGAAACACCTCGGCTTGAGGCAATCGAAGAAGCTCTCGCAAGCCTTTCGCTTTGAACCTGCGTAGATTCATTCAGATATACGCCGTGGCCGGACTCCTGGCCTTAGCGGTATTCTGGGCCTTTTACTCGCAGCGACTCCTCAAGAAACTCGAAGAAGAAACCCTTTTCCGCTCAAGGCTCTATGCAAGCTACATACGCTCCCTGGCATCACCGGAAACCCAGATGCTTCTCGAAAATCTTCTCTTTGAAGAGATAGTGAGTCAGGTGGACTTCCCTGTGGTAATAACGGACAGTGCCGGCAACCCGCAGAGCTTTCGGAACGTCCCTGTCCACGATACCGTGCCCGAGGCACTGCCCCGGTTCATACAAAAGCTCGATCGTGAGCACGAACCCATCCCCATTCGTGCAGTGATACCTCTTCTGGATTCCCTCAGTCAAGATACCGTCAGGTTAGACACCCTCACATTAAGCGTTCTCCACTACGGGTTGCCTAAATCATGGACAATGCTGCAGTACTTTCCTCTCATTCAGATATCATTCATCGTTCTTTTTGTTATCCTGGGATTCGTATTCATCGTGGCCTCATCACGTCGGGAACAGGAAAAGCTATGGGTGGCTCTCGCGCGTGAAACCGCCCATCAACTGGGAACCCCTGTTTCCTCGCTCCTGGGATGGAGCGAACTCATTCGCCCCAAGCTGGACGCCGAGGCATCAAAAGAGATAGTGGCCGACCTTGAGCGCATCAAGGGAATCCTGGATCGGTTCGCACGAATCGGAGACAAGCCGCGTCTCGAACCCCACGAGATTGAACCGATAATAAGCCAGACGGTTCGCTTCATGCAGCACCGCGCCCCCTCACGCATTGACTTCGAGGTGGAGGTTTCGGGGAACGCGCGCCTGCTAATGGATCCCACACTCATCTCATGGACACTCGAGAACCTCATCCGCAACTCCATCGACGCCATAGGACGCAAGTCGGGTAAGATCACAGTGGCAGGCAAGAAAGCAGAGAAGGGCAACAACTACGAGATAACGATAACCGACACCGGAACGGGGATCGAGGTAAAACACGCCCGTGATGTGTTCAGGACCGGATTCTCCACCAAGAAGCACGGCTGGGGGATCGGCCTTGCGCTCTCCCGCCGCGTTATCCAACAGCTTCACCACGGCAAGCTCAGGGTGAAATCCTCGCGGTCGGGCAAAACCGTTTTATCCATCTTGCTGCGAATATGGCAGGAATAGCACCAGGCCAAACGGTCCTCTTCTATCACAATGAACGCCTTCACTACCTGAGAAAGGTACTCGAGAAGGGCGATTTCGAATGCCACAAGGGACGCATCCCCTGGGGTCAGATCATAGGACGCAACTATGGGGAGGTTGTAAAAACCCACATGGGGATTAGCTTTACACTTCTGCGGCCCTCGCTAGCCGACCTGATGATAGGGGTCAAGCGACGCACGACCATAGCCTATCCCAAAGATGTCGGCTACATGCTTTTGAGGGCATCCATAGCACCAGGAGTTCGGGTGGCCGAGGTAGGTTCGGGATCGGGTGCCTTAACCTTCATCCTTGCGCGATACGTCCAGCCACAAGGACACGTATATTCCTTTGAGCGCCGTCCGGAGTTTCTTGAGGTAGCCCGTGCCAACGTCAAAAGACTGGGGGTTGAGGAGTTCGTAACCTTCGAATTGCGCGACGTAGAAAAACAGGGGTTCGGAATAAAGGAAGTGGACGTGTGCGTTGTGGACGTGCCGGAACCCTGGAGTATCGTTCCTCACGCTGCCAAGGCACTGGTAGGTGCAGGCCGCTGGGTATCCCTGAGCCCTACAACCGAACAGCTGCAAAAAACCCGCAAGGCCTTGGAAGAGCATGGGTTCACCCGGTTCGAGGTCTGGGAGGTAATGATGCGAGAGATGCTGATCCGCCCGCAAGGTTCACGACCTCGCGAAAGGATGATCTCGCATACCGCCTACCTGGCCTTTGCAGAGATTGCAGGAGGTAATCCTGATGCATCAAACGCAGCAACAAAATATTGACAATTCACCTGGAGACAATAGACTAAGCTTGCAAGATGAGGAAAGTTCTTTATAATCGATACACAAAGACCATCGGGCCGCTGAAGGCTTAGACGAAGGAGGAAAGAAATGAGACGCTTTGCTGGTCTTTTAGTAATTATGGCCGCTGTCACCTTTGCCGCAAAAGGAAGCTATCTCCTGGAAGGCGGAAAAGTCCACTACCGGGGCGAGCGTTACGAAAAGGCAGACAGCCTCTTTCTTGAGTCCATAGAAAAAGGCATGGCCGTCACCGAATCGTACATGTGGCACGGGAAGGCAAGCATAAGAATGAAGAAGCCGGATCTGGCTGAAGCGGCCAGGGCGTTCCTTGAGGTGCTCAAACGCGACACTACCGGAGAGGTATTAAAGAAAGACGAGGAAGCCTCTGATCTTGCCCAGATTGCATTCTACTACGGCGCACAAGAAATGCTCTATGATCCTTCAAAAGCAGATACCGTAATTCTGTTCCTGCGCATGGGAATCAGGCTCGATCCCAAACGCGAACAGAACTACGTGCTCCTGGGCCGTTTCCACCTGCAGAACCAAGAGCTGGATGAAGCCCTGGACGTAGCGCAGGAACTGGAAAAGATAAACCAAGAGTCCCCTGACGTAGCGTATCTTAAAGGCAGGGTAAATCTGATTAAAGGAAACAAGGAAGAGGCCGTCGAGTTATTCAAGACATCAACCGTCAGGTTCAACGCCGAGATTGAGAAACTTAAAGAAAGCATAGGTTCACAGCTGGGCATTGAGGACGAAGATATTGACAAGATAGTCAGCGCGATAGAAGAACTCGAAGAGTCGAGGGACAGCGTATCCATGGACGACAAACAGAAACTACTCACAGAGAAGTTCGGCCTTATTCCCCCACAGGCAACAGCTTTCCTGCGGTGGCAAAGTGGCTATGCAGGCAAAAATCGCCAGCTGAGCGACGCCTATAACTGGCTTGGAAAGAGCTACATGGAAAACAAAAAATACCCGGAAGCCGATTCAGCTCTTGCCCGCGCTTTAGAGCTTGACCCGGAGAATATCAACGTTATGTGGGACAAGGCCTTAGCGTCATATTACTTAAGGAAGTATAAGGAAGCTGTGGAGCTCTTAAAGAAGGTTGAAGCCGAGGCTGAGGAAGATTACTACGTCCACCTGTGGCTTGGCATATGCTACTTGAAGTTCGAACCCAAGGAACTGGATGAAGCAGAAAAGCATCTGGAAAAAGTGATTGAAATAGACGAAAACATAGCAGATGCTTACCGCAACCTGGCCGTCATAGCAAGGGAGCGAGGAGACATCAAAAAGGCCAGTGAACTCTTAAAGAAATACGACGAGCTGATCAAAAAGGAAGGAGAGAACCGATGAAAGCAACCAAACACATCCTCACTGCTGTAATTATCGTACTCGGACTCGTCCTTGCCGCCATACTCATTGTTCCTCTGGTCAAGCTCTCACGTCCGGTTCAGGTGAAGGTGCTTGTAGAACCTTCCGTTTCCTCAGTTCCCATATACTACGCCCAGGAAGAGGGTATCTTTGAAGATAAAGCAGTAAAGGTTGAGGCGACGTTACAGAAGGTTGAAGACCCGACCGATGCTCTTGCGGCTCTGGTTTCCGGCGAAGCCGATTTTGCTTTAGTTCCATGGCCAGAGGCCCTGCGCTGGATGAGCGAGCACGATGATACACTGCGCTGCTTCTTTGCGGTGGAGTTCAAGGTAGCAACACCGCAGGAGGGACTCTTTCCCCGCAAGGGGCTGAGATTCGACAAGATAAGCGACCTCGAAGGAAAGACTGTAGGGGTGAGTGCGGGAACCAAAACGGCGATGCAGGCTATTGTGACCTTCACAGAGGTAGATCCAGCCACGGTAACAATCAAGGTCTATGGTTCAGATGAGCTTCTTGCAGCACTTGAGTCCGGAGAGGTTGATCTCATCCTGCCCCTTGAGCCCTACTTCACCTTAGCCAAGGTCCACCTGAGCGAACCGTTTTCAGAAGGTGCCATGTTCCCCAAGTGGATCAACTCCCCCTATCCGGGGTCCGGTCTTTTTGTAACGCCCGAGTACTTTCGTGAAAACGAACTGGCTGTCAAACGAATGAACAAGGCCATGGAACTTACGTATCTGGAGATGGCCAAGAATCAGGATACCACCCGTGCGGTCCTTGCACGTGCTTTCGGAATCGAAGACGAACAGCTGATCGAACGTCTGAATCTACCCGGCTTCCAGCGGACCCACGAGATCGACCAAAACGCGATACAGGAACTGGCCGATAAGCTTGAGATATACGGAGCTATCCCGAAGGGATTGAATACTATGGATATGAAAGTAGTTATCTCCAAAGAGGAACTTCGAGACTAGTGAGATTCGGCCGTGCTAGGCGGGAGGCTGGCGGTCTCCTGTACTCGAAACCCGCCATATGCGAGGCTGAAAGACATCATGAGGTCGGGAAAGCGGGAGCCCCTGCAGGGGCGGACGATGTTGAAGATCGGGTCTTTGCTCGCAACGCCCCGCCAATCCCGCCAGATCCGGAAGGAAGCAACGGTACGCGGATGTCGCTGTGGTGCAAAGAGAGCCTGATTGGAGTCGCCTCGCTTCCGCAGTCCTCGCCGCCCCGGACGAAGATGCCGCACGGCCGATCACTCTTAAACCAACTGGATTTCCAGCAATAAAGAATAATGGAACCCAGAACATTCTCTCTGCGATACAGACCACAGAACTTTGAAGAACTCTTCGACCAGGAGCACGTCAAGCGCACCCTTACAAACGCCATCCAGCACAACAGGCTCGTACACGCGTATCTGTTTGCAGGACCAAGAGGTGTCGGCAAGACGACAACGGCAAGGATACTTGCCAAGAGCCTGAACTGCGTCGAGGGGCCAACGGTCCATCCCTGCGACAAGTGTTCGACTTGCCTGGAGATTAAGGCATCCAAAAGTCTGGACGTTCTTGAGATAGACGGCGCGTCCAACCGCGGGATAGATCAGATAAGGGAGCTGAGGGAAAACGTCCGCTACAGACCTACAAGTGGACACTACCGTATCTATATAATAGACGAAGTCCACATGCTGACTACCGAGGCGTTCAACGCGCTTCTTAAGACACTTGAGGAGCCGCCTTCCCATGTAATCTTCATCTTCGCCACCACCGAACCTCACAAGGTTCCTGCAACCATCCTCTCCCGCTGTCAGCGGTTCGACTTCAAACGCATAGCCCCTGACGTTATAACCAAGCGCCTTGAGATGATAATCGAGAAGGAGAAACTGGATGTCTCCGAAGACGCGGTGAGACTCATCGCGGATATCGCCGACGGCGGGCTGCGCGACGCTGAAAGCGTGCTGGAGCAGATAACCACCTTCAAGCAAGGAAGGGTCACCGCAGAAGACGTAACCGAGCTTTTAGGCATAGTCCCTTACGAGCGTTTCTCGCATCTTCTCAAGCTGGTTGGAGAAAAAGACGAGGCAGGGCTGCTTGCGTTCCTGGAGCAGACCTTTGCGGCAGGGTACGACGTGGCCGAGTTCTACTTCGGGATGGTAGGTTTTTTGCGCGCCCTTCTCTTTACCAGTTTGAACATGAGGGTTGAAAGATCCAGCTTCCCTGAAAGTGCATTAGAACACGCCCGTAAATATACCCCCAAGCAGCTGGCCAGGATGCTTGAGCGCTTTCTTAAGTCCGAAGAGGCCTTCAAGCGCAGCCGCGAGAAGGTTATCTTCATAGAAACCCTGGCACTTTCATTACTGGATATGGGAGAAAAGCAACCGATTCCCACGAACTCCTCAACGGTCTCGGAGCCATCCTCCCGATCCACAAAAACCTCCACTTCTCCCCAGACCTCAAGACCAAAAGCGCAAAAATCACCCCTCCAGCAAAATCATGCCGGCGTTCTGAATACCGGTGAGGGGCCAGCATCAATCCCTGAAGAAGGACCTTCAAAGCAAGCCCCTGAAAACGATACGAAAAAGGCCGAGGGAGAGATGCGGGAAGCGGAAGAATCGGTACAATCCGTCCCCATTACAGACGTATGGAAACGCTTTATGGAAGAGATAGAAACCGAGGAATCCTTTGTAACCCTGGCGCTTCAGGAATCAGGGATCATAGAGGCTCAAGACAACCTTTTAACGATAGGGATAAACAACAACCCGAAGCTCAATATAGGCCGTCTTAAAGCTGAACAATCTCACCTTGAGGAAAGACTTTCAAGACTCGCAGGGCAAAAGATGCGTCTGGAGTTTAAAGCAACCAAGCCCATGAAGAAAGAAAACTGGGGTTCTAAATCCAAACCTCGCTCTGCGGTTGAGGATGTGCTGGATATCTTCAAAGGAGATATAGTTCGATGAGACAAGCCGACTTATTGAAAAAAGCCCAGGATATCCAAAATAAAATAGCCGGTATCATGGTCGCAGCACGGGGAGAGGCGACCTCTGGCGGGGGGATGGTCAAGGCGGTAGCCGACGGAAACGGCACCATACTTGAACTTAAGATAGAAAAAGAAGTGATCGATCCCTCCGAAAGCCAGATGCTTGAGGACCTGGTGATCGCCGCGGTCAACGAGGCCAGACGCAAGGCAAGACAAGCGGCCCAGGCAGAGGTCCAAAAAGTCATAGGCATCCCTTTACCAGGTCTTTTCTGATCTCTGATGAGTGCATTGGCCAGGCTGATTCAACGCCTTAAGGAACTGCCCGGTATAGGCGAAAAGAGCGCACAGCGGATCACGCGCTATATACTACGCATTAAGCGCGAAGAGGCTGCCGAGCTAAGCGAAGCGATCCTTGCGGCACGCGACAAGACCCGTACCTGCGAGCGCTGCGGCAACCTGACCGAAGATGAACTGTGTGAGATCTGTAAAGACCCTTCGAGAGTACAAACCGAGATATGCGTCGTAGAGGAGGCTTTTGATATACCGCTGATCGAGCGTGCCGGTGTCTACAAAGGACTTTATCACGTGCTTGGCGGGGTGCTTTCACCTATGGAGGATGTATCTGCAGACGAGCTCCGTATCGCGGAACTCGTAGGGCGTGTGAAGCAGAAAGGAACAAAGGAGGTGATCCTCGCCACCTCAGCCACTACCGAAGGTGAAGCCACCGCATTCTACGTGGCCGAGCAGCTGCGCGGCCTGGGATCAAAGATAAGCCGGATAGCCCGCGGCATCCCGGCAGGTGCGGACCTGGGGCTGGCAGACGAGGTTACCATCAGCAGAGCTCTCAGCGGTCGCAAAAGCATGGACAGCACAGACCAAGAGTGAGATTCGGTTTCCACGTAAGCATAGCCGGAGGTTTCGAAAACGTTATCCAGCGTGCAAGGCATCTTGACTGTGAAACGGTGCAGATATTTACAGGCTCCAACAAACAGTGGAAGAGAACGCCTCTTGATCCGGACAGGGCGGCAAGTTTTCGCAAGCTACGCATGAAAGCATCACTTGATCCTTTGATAGTGCATCTGTTCTATCTTCCCAACCTTGCAACACCGGAGAAGGAGATGCTTGAGCGCTCGCAGAAAGCGTTCTCAGAGGAGCTTGAGCGATCATCTATGCTGGGTGCCGAATTCCTGGTTTTTCATCCCGGTGCATTCAAGAACTCGAGTCTGGATCAGGGAATAAGGAGGGTTGCCGATTCGTTAAATCAAGCGATCTCTTCTGCCAAAGCGAATAATGTAAGGATACTTATCGAAAACACCTCAGGCGGCGGCACACGAGTTGGAGCGAGCTTTAGCCAACTGGCAAGGATAATAGATGGGGTCGAGAAGAAGGATTACATGGGCATCTGTCTGGATACCGCTCACGCCTTCCAGGCCGGATACCCTCTGCATACAGCCAAAGGGTTGGAAGACACCCTGGAAGAAATAGATCAACTCATAGGTCTTGACAAACTTCTGCTCGTGCATCTTAACGATTCCAAAACGCCTTTGGGAAGCCACAACGACCGCCACTGGCACATAGGTGAAGGAGAAATAGGCATCGAGGCGTTCCGCAGGATAATCAACCACCCTAAACTAAAGCACCTGCCCGCGATCATGGAAACACCGTCCATGCCGGATGCCGACAACCGCAACATGACCACGGTCAAGAGATTGAGGGAAGAAGATTGATTCCGTTCAAGGATGTAGCCATCGTTATCCCTGCCTACGAGGCCGCGGATACATTGGGAAAGGTGCTTTCCGATTGGTTTCGCTTCGGGGCTAAAGCAGAACAAATCTTGGTGGTGGATGATGGATCATCTGATGCAACCGGCGATGCGGCGCTCGGCATGGGGGTAGGCGTTTTAACACATGAGCGCAACCGAGGCAAGGGAGCGGCGCACAAGACAGGGTTCAAAGCGGCGCTTGCAGCAGGCTACCAATGGATCATGACCATGGACGCCGACACCCAGCATGACGTAAGGGAAGCAAATCGTTTCCTTGGGTTGGATCCCGCCACTTTTGACCTGGCCATAGGTACCAGACGTCCCAACATGGCCGGGATGCCTTTCGACCGCTGGTTCGTTAACCGTCTGACATCGATGGTGCTCTCGATCTTTGGGGGACGACGTCAGGTCACCGACTCGCAGTGCGGGTACAGGCTCATCTCAGCAGAGGTCCTGCGGAAGGTACCTCTAAGGACGAACCACTTCGATACCGAATCGGAGCTTGTGGCCAGGGCGTTACGAGCAGGTTATATGATAACCGAGGTGCCAATCACCACACTCTACACCTCGCCGCGCTCACACATCAATCCATTCCTGGATACCCTGCGTTTCATAAGGCTCTGCTTCCACTACCTCTTCTGGTGGTAGCCCTCCTCATTCGATAGTTTAATATCCCAATTCCCCAAATTAAAGATTGCTCACTTAGGAATCTACACGCACAAAAAAGCCGCCCCTTGGTCGGGGCGGCAAATCTTTAAGAATTATGTGCTTAGCGCACGAACACTGTCTTACGCGTCAGGTTGGCTGCAGGCGAAGAGAACTTAATGAAGTAAACACCGCTAGGAAGCGCGCTTTCGTCAAGCGTGAAGCTGTGCACGCCGGCTGCAAGCATACCTTCATGAAGGGTCAGCCTGCGGCGACCGACAACGTCAAGCACGTAAAGCTCTCCATCGGTAAGGGCAGGCAACGAAAGCATAACCGCTCCACCGGTAACTGAAAGTTCATAAGTAGTCGGTGCAATCTCCTTCTCTTTCACAGCCGCAGAAGTGCAGTAGACCGAGTCGTAGATGGTGTCGTTGTCCGGTACCGAGTCGCCAGCAAGTAATGTGTAAACCCGGATGTCGTACCAGGCACTATCGTGATGAGGAATGTTCAGCCACCCATTAAAGGTAACCTCTGATTCCTCGTCCACACCCAGCGGACCAACGGTCTTCGTGCTTGAGTAGTCCTGAAACCCGGAGTGGAAGATCTTGAACTCCACATTAAACGTAGCTGGCGTGTTGCTCTGATTGCGAACCGTGACCACAGGAGTATACGTGGAATCGGGATGGATCTGTCGGAAATCCGGCGGGTGACCTTGGAACCACCACGTTACGGGTAAGACGTCCTTGATGATCTTGGTGACGTATTTTAGATCGCCGTTGGTCGCATCATAGTAGGAGATGTGGGGGAAGCTGGCATCACCTTGATAGCTGAGGGCAATGGATGTATACATTCCAACGTCACCTGTGGTATCCACCTTCTCGGTATGCCAGCCGAGGTAGTTCTCGGAGTAGGCGTACTTGAGATCGCCATTCGCTTCACTGTAGTAGCTGGCATGGGTAGAACCAAGCGCCTGAGATCCGTATGACCCTTGATCTATTACATCGATTGCCCATGTCGATCCGGTCCAGCGGGCATACGTGAAGTATCCGTTTGTAGCATTGAAGTAGCTGATGTAGGGAAAGCTACCTGCTTCTTCGTTGATGAGGATATCCGGCCAGGCTCCTATGTTATCACCACCTACCATCTCAACGGTATCTATCACCCAGTTGCCGGAAGCAAGATAAGCATGCTTGAGGTAACCGGTGCCGGTCAAGGGGTCGCCGTCCCAGGCGTAGTAGACGATGTGGGCGGTACCGATGGAATCAAGAGTGATCGAGGTGCCTTTAATATCGGTTCCAAAGATAGGAAGCGGCCCTACGCTATCCACTGTATCGCGCACCCATCCTGTAGCCGAGGATCGAACGTAGAGGAGATAGTTCGTGGTAGCATCATAGTAGGATATATGGGCATAATCATCTTGATCCACCGCTATATCGCATCCCTGGCCCACATCGTTGTCGCTGGGATCCGGAGTGCCGACAATCCAGTGTCCTGAACCATCAAGGCTCGCCCATTTGAGATTGGTGTTCGCCATGTCGTAGTATGCGATCTGAGGCAGGTCGGTCAGCGGACCAAGATCGAGTGAGGCGAAGATGCCGACTCCGCCCAGGCCGCCGTTATCGTCAACAACCTCTATATCCCAATCCGTACCGTTCCAGGCAGCGTACTTGAGAAACGCACTGTCCGCGTATAAGTAGGCGATGTGCGGGCTATTGTCCGAGTCGATCGCCAGTGAGGTAAATAGGCCGACGTTGCCGGTGGTATCCACTGCCTTGATGTCCCACGCTTGCCCGAAAGCGCTAACCACCACTACTACGAGAAGCACACTTATCCATTTCTTCATAAAGACCTCCTTGGGTTTAGATGTTCGTAACAACTCCATATATCCGTATAATCTTAAGGATTTTGGGGCACTTGTCAAGGGGTAAGGTTAATAAAGGACGCTTATAAAAAAATCCACTCCTGCCGCAGAGAACAATGGCCTTCATCGAGAGGAAGGAGCTTTCACGACCTTGCAGTACCAGTTCTTGCCCCGAATAAAATACACCCCCGGATGCAACCGGGAGGCATCAAACCTCGCCCCCCGGATGCTTGCTTGAAGTCTGCCCGAGGCGTCGTACAACTGGGCTTGGACAGAACGATTGAAGTAAAGGGTTGAGGTGAAAGGATTCGGCCATACTTCCAATACAGAGGCAGGCAACGCCGAGGATTCATCCAGCCCTAAACCAAGGAAAAACACAGACAGCAACCCGTCATAGCCGTCTGCAACCAGGAGGGTATCGCCCAGAGAAACGATGTCTCGCGCCTCCCCGCCGGTGTTCAGGGTACCCACTCGATGAGGTGACGCGGGATTTCTTATATCATACGCAGAGATGCCAAGAGCTCCTTCGGCAAGAAAAAGTGTATTCCCCTCCAGAGCCAGCGAAAAGGTCACGTGTCCGGTAGGAATCGTTGAAAGCAAGTCCCATCCTTCCATATCATAAATCGCGGCACCCGCAGTTGCCTGGGCTATGAAGAAAAGCGAATCCCTCAGAGTCATATCAAGCACACCGCCTGCAGTAGGTTTAACTCCCAGAGAAACCGGGAGTTCCGGTACGCTGACGTCAATCAGACCTATGCCTGATTTCTCGAAACCCACATACACCGTATCCCCGCTTTTGAGCAGAGACAGTGCACGCGCACCGAGGCTTATACGCGCCGCTTCGCTGGGAACGGATGGATCGGAAAGATCGACCACGATTAGGCCGGAATCGCCCGAGGCAAGGTAGGCAAAACACGAATCAACCTCAAGCGCCCAGACATGGACACCGTCGAAGGCCAGGCGGGAGATCAGGGAAACTTCGTCCGATTGTCCTGCGGGATCAGGCATGCTGTAAAGCGCAAGGCCTTCCCAGCTCTCGGCCACGTAAAGCGTATCAGCGCGGACATCGAGATCCCTGGGCCAATCCCGTGTCGACAAAAGATGCGCAGGAACAAGCGAATCGTCCTTTGAGAAAAACGCAAGCCTTCCGCCCAGCATCCCAAGAACAATCCAGCCCTCGTCCGCGGCCACCACCTCGGAAGAACCCCCGAGGACGACGCTGTCGGTAATTGAAGGATTTAAGGGATCGGTGCAATCGAACAACCACCACGAACCCAAAAAACCGGCCACCGCACCGTAATCACCTTCTACCGAGACATCATAAGGCCACACACCCGTAACACCCGTAACACCCAGGGTATCAAAACCCAGCCCGCCAATCCCTTCCCCTGAAGGGATGTTGATTATGTACAGAGAGTCATCCCAGGAAGCGATGTAGGCAAAACTATCCTGTATATCTACAGCCCAAGCACCAAACACCTGTGAGTTTTTAAGAAGTCTCAGATCAGGAGAATCGGAGATATCGATGATATTAACCCCTCCGTCGAAAGAACAAACAACTGCACAAGAAAAGGAGGTATCCAGTGCAAGCCCGTAGTGCTGGCCTGTAAGATCAAGTTCTCCGATAGCAACCGGATTGGTGGGATCGGAAATATCTAAAACCAAAAGGCCTTTAGATACGTCGGTGGCGTAAAGCAACCCCTCGTAGTACACAAGAGAGCGAAGGTTGAAGCCGGAAAGTGATCCGATAAACTCCGGATTGAGTGCATCACGGCAGTCGTATATCTCAAGACCCACTGAGCCCATCGCCGCGTAGACTGTATCTTCTCGGATCTCAAGACCGAATACCCGCCCGCCGGTCGGAAACAGGTTGATAAGCTGGGGGGCCTCAAGGGATGATATGTCGACTACGGCCACGCCCTGGTCGTCTACAGCCACGTACAGGCGGTCTTGAGAGCGAACCATGGTATAAGCCAGACCAGGGAAGACAAGCTCAGAGAGCCGTGAGACCTTGCCTTGAGTGCTGATCCGGCCTATCTGGAGCACCGCGCCGTTTGTGTAGAAAAGGATGTTCCCGTCGAGGAGAACGGAGAATCCTGAACCATAAGGCCAATGATCGAGAACCTCGAAGTTGTAATCGGAGGAGGGGAAAGGAGTAACAGGCATATCCGGAACCTCGTATGAACCTTGTCCCCACGAAGCAATGAGCGACAGCAACAAAGCAATCATAGTACAATCCTAGTAGCTAACCTGGGTTTGTCAACTGTTATTGAAAACGGGTCCTGCTATTTAGCGCCGCCAGACCACCTTCCCACCCTTGCGGAAGAAAAGGAGGGTATAATGACTACCATGCCCCCCAGGATCCCAACCCATTCCATCCCACCAGGAACGGGAATAGGTCTGATCTATTAATCCTATTCCTCTAAGTCTAAAGGTATAACAATCTGTGTTATCGTACGAATGCTGATCTGGAGGATACATCTCAAAATGGTATCCCATATTCAAGGTGTCACCTCGATACCGAATCGATAAAAGATTCCTCGCCTCACTCGTATCGGGAATAAGAGAAACAATTGATGTTCCACAGGGGTCGTTTGGAAAGGCCGTTATCTTCTCATCCACGATTTTTATCGTGTCGCAATCCAAGTCATAGAAACATCCTCCCTCCAAAACAAAAGTATAACCGCCAGGAGCAATGTTTGAATCTACGACCCGAATGGTAACCGTATCATAGGAATCGTCATCCTCCTCAGTACCGTACCTCCAATGATGCCTCTCATACTTCCACTCATAATCCATCCCGAAGGGGAAGTAGGTGGTGTCAAGGCCGGAAGGCTCTGCGTTCTCGATTGCAAAGCTGCGAACCTCGCTCCAGTTAACATCAGGTGCAGAACCGTCCGAAGGATATCTCAAAGATGCTACCTTCCAGTAATAAGTACCCTCTTCCAGATTATCGAAATCAGCCCCTGACATGGTGTAGGTGGTATCGTGAAGGTTCTTTTCGATGATGGGATCAGTAAAATCTGTTTCACCAAGTCTAAAGGGAGGTGTATATGTCTCTGAGGACGAACCGCTATCTATCACGATGCGGTAGTCCTCAATCAAGGGAACCGAACTCCACACAAAGGTTGGCGTCTCACTTATTACCGCGTCGTCAGCAGGCTTGATCAAATCCGGCGCGTTTGTGCCATCGTCTCTATTGCACGCGACCATAGCAAAGACCAAAACCCCGAAAATCAAGGCAAGCTTGTAATGCTTCTTCATAACATAACCTCCTCTAGAAATATACACTTATCAAGCGATTTGTCAAGTCTGCCGATCATTGACTGACGGCCAAATCCGGCTAAAATGGCATAATGAAACCGGCAATCGAGGGCGGAAAGCCCGTACGTGAAGAGTTCCTTGTCTTCGGTAAGCCTGACATCAGGGAAGAGGACATAGTCGAGGTGGCCGATACCCTGCGCTCGGGCTGGATAGGACACGGCCCGAAGACCGAGCGCTTCGAGGAGATGTTTGCCACCTACACCGGAGCAAAACACGCCATAGCGGTAAATTCCTGCACTGCCGCGCTCTATCTCTCTCTGGGGATGCTCGATCTGGAGCCTGAAGATGAGGTGATAACCTCTCCCATGACCTATCCATCGACCGCCAACGTGATCCTGCACCACGGAGCAAAGGTGATGTTTGCGGATGTAAATGAAGACTCGGGCAACATCGACCCGGTAAGGGTACAGGAAAGCATCACTTCAAAGACACGGGCGGTTATTCCAGTGCATCTTCATGGCTACCCCGTTGACATGGAGGCGATACTCTATCTGGCAGAGTATGCCGGCATTGCCGTCATAGTTGACGCTGCCCACGCAATCGAGGCGCGCCATAAAGACAGGCACGTGGGGATTCTGGGTGACGCGGCCTGTTTCAGCTTCTACGCCACCAAGAACGTCACCACTGCCGACGGCGGTATGATAACCACCGATCGCGACGACTGGGCTGAGCGGTTCAAGCTTCTAAGGATGCACGGGATAACCAGAACCGCTTGGAGTAGGTTCCGCGAGAAGGGCTTCAAGTTTTACGATACCGTTGCCCCGGGCTACAAGTTGAACCTCACCGACCTGCAATCTGCCATGGCACTGCATCAGATGGAGCGGATCGAGGATAGCTGGAAGCGAAGGACCGAGATCTGGCATGCTTACGATGAGGCATTCAATTCGATGCAGGGTATTAAGATACCACCTGAGCCTGAGGACGGCAGGCATGCCCGGCACCTGTATCCGGTGAGATTGGAATTGGAGCGACTGAGTATAACAAGGGATGAGTTTCTCGAAGCGCTCAAGGCGGAAGGCATCGGCGCCGGTATCCATTTCATATCGCTGCATCTGCACAGCTTCTACAAAAATGCCTTCGGATTCAAGCCGGATGATTTCCCGGTGGCGGCGAGGATATCCGAGCGCACCCTTTCATTGCCCCTCTCCCCTGCCCTCACCGATCAGGACGCAGATGACGTGATAGAGGCTGTGGAAAAGCTGCTTACATACTATGCCAGTTGATCCGAAGCTCTGGAAAGAGGTCTGGGACGCCTGCCCCTGGGCTACGATATTCGCTTCTCCTCTCTGGCATGTGGTGACCGAGGAGATCGAGCCATCTGATGCAAGCTTCGAGTATAAAGGAATCATTACCCCTTTGCGCAAGATCAAGCTGGCCAAGGGATTGCTCTCCGGATACGAATCTTCCGTACCAGGAGTCCCGGCAGGACCCATCGCTCTTAAAGTACCCGATGCCGCCACGATCCAGGCCTACTGGCAAGAACTCGTACGTAGAACAGTGGGCAAGTTCCTTATCCACCTCCTGCCAGACTCTCCCTTCATCAATACTCCCTTTAGAAAGATAGAAATCTATACCCATATTCTTAATATCTCTGAGAAGGACGAAAAGATGTCCAAACACCATAGGGATCGGATGGAAAAAGCCCGAAAGGCAGGGGTATACGTAACCCCTGGCCTGCGTGATGAGGACTTTGAGGCCTACATGGAGATGTATAACGCGTCGCTGCAACGATGGAAAAGGAGGCCTTCAAGGATATATAAGGAAAGCTTCTTCCAGCGGGTACGCGAGGTGCTTGTGCCGGCTGACTCGGCAGGCTTCTTTATGGCATGGAAAGACATGAAACCTCAGGTAGGATCCCTCGTGCTTTACGGGCATAAAAGAGCGGTATCCTGGCATACGGTAAGGGCCGATGACTCCGTGCGAGGTGCAAATCAACTTCTGAACTGGACGATTATGGAACGAGCGGCAAAGCGGGGAATAACCGAATTCGACTTCGGACCGAGTCCTAAGATGGAGGGGGTAGCGAAATTCAAAGAGAGATTCGGCGCCGAGCTGGAGTCTCAAATAACGATAGTAGGACCTGCCCGTCTATTTTCCTCTTACTTTTTACGCAGAGCAAGACAATGATATCGGTAGGGCACTTCCACTACTGTTTCTTCGAGCGTTCCGAGACCTTCATCTATCATCAACTTTCATCGCTAAAAAGGTTCCGACCGGTGGCGATATCCTTGATATCCCGAAACCTGGATGAATTTCCACTTTCCAATGGTGTTCACTACGATGTGGGCCTCGAACTTTCCAGACCAGGACTTCAGTTCATCGAGCCATTCCGGTACGGCTCACTTAAGCTTGCCGCCGAGCTTTTTAAGAGAGAAGGTGTCGCGTTGATTCACGCTCACTTTGGAACATGGGGGGCCTACGCAACACCTTTGAAGAGAAGCCTGCGCGTGCCGATGGTAGTCACCTTCTATGGACAAGACATGTCCCTGCTCCCTAAAAAGACAATGTGGCGAAATCGGTTCCAGAAGTTATGGAGGAAGATAGACCTGTTTCTGGTCGAAGGTCCCCACATGATGGCGGAACTCATTAAACTCGGCGCTCCTCGAGAAAAGATAGCTCTCCAGCGCATCGGGGTTCCGGTATCCAGGATAGGCTTCCGTCCTCCTGCAACGAAAAGCACGAGGCCACCTACCGCTTTGTGGGTGGGACGGATAATCGAAAAGAAAGGACTGATGGATGCTCTCAAAGCACTCGAGTCCCTTAAGCGGGAGGGGATAAAGATCCAGCTGCGGATCATAGGAGACGGCCACGAGAAAAGAAAAGCTCAGGGTTTCGTTAAAGAGAAGGGATCAGAGGAAGACGTCACATTCCTTGGTTTTCTTGATTACGAGACCTACCTTGCCGAACTCGAGCAGGCAGACTTCTTCCTCGCACCAAGTAAAACGTCAAGCAAGGGAGAAACCGAGGGAGGAGCGCCTACCACCATACTGGAAGCACAGGCACGCGGCCTGCCGGTCGTAGCCACCCGGCATGCCGACATCCCGTTTGTCTTACCTGAGGGATATCCCTATCTTGCCCACGAAGCCGACCCGCGTGATCTTGCCCGCGTGATAAAACTACTGCTCGATGATCGAAAAAGATGGATTCAAATCGCACGAAAAAACCGCAAGCACGTGGAACGTTTCCACGATCTTAAGGTTACCACTCAATCGCTAGAGAAGCATTACGACCGCCTTTTAACCGAACGAATCCGGTAGCATGAAACGCAAAGGCGATTTCCTGGCCAAAGCCACGGGAACGTTCCTGACAATGGGATTCAGCACATGTTTAGGTTTCATCGTGAACCTGATCCTGGCTCGTGTCTTAGGCCCGGCCGGCAAGGGAGTAATAGCACCGGCCCTGTCTGCGGCAACCATCGCAATAACCATAGCCTCACTGGGCCTCGATCACTCTACAGCCTACTTCCTGGACAAGAAATCTTTCAGGGCGAAGGATGTACTCCTGACCTCTTTTCTGTTTGCTATCGTATCAGGCGCTCTGGCTTCGCTAGGTATCGGGATGGCACTTGAGTACGTAATCCCTGAAGCCACCTCTCTAACCCGCCTGTTTTTTGCGGGCGGCGTCTTCTTCACCGTTATCTACAACATATCCCACAGTGGTCTTCTGGGACGCAACCGACTCGGTCTCATAAATCTTGGACGAGTGGCCTCGGATGTCTTAAGAACCATCCTGGCAACGCTTTTTCTCTATTCCCTTTGGCCGTCGGTAGAAGGTTTTGCCTTTGCATATATGATCGCCCAGGCTCTAAACGCAATCCTCGTAACCATCTTTGCCTTTAAAGAAGTAGGGATTATCGGTGCCAGGATAGACCTTTCGTTCTTCAGGAAAGCAGTAGGATTCAGTGTAGCGGTCTTTTTGGCTTCGCTTACCTTGCAGGCCAACCGGCAGATAGGGGTCCTGATTCTCAAAATGCTTAGATCGGTGGAGGAAACCGGTCTCTACGCACAGGCACAAACCTTTGCCAACTTCCTGCTTCTTCTACCCCAGGCGCTCTCCTTTGCCCTTTACGGAGCGGTGGTGGGAGAGAGGAACAAGGAGGAGTTCACTGCAAGGATCGTAAGGCTGTCGATTTTTTCTCTGCTTGTGCTCTCCGGGATTGTAGCTTTGATCGCCCCCTGGCTTATCCCGGCCCTGTTTACCGAAAAGTTTACCCCAAGCGTTCCATATCTCTGGGGGCTCCTGCCCGGTGTGGTAATCTACGCCCTGCCTAGGATTTATGCGTCTTTCGTGATAGCAAGCTGGGGCAGACCCTGGCAGGCTTTCGGGGCAAGTATGGTAGGATTTTTCTTAAACGTGGTTGGCAACCTTTTGCTTGTCCCCTGCATAGGTGCTTGGGGAACGGTGATCTCCTTCGACGCCGCCAGCATCGCGATGGCTCTTTACTATATCGTATTCCTTAAAAGGCAGACTGGAATAGGTATAAGAGGGCTACTGCTGCCCTCTGGAGAGGATTTTCGCTTTCTGTTAAGACGCCTCAAGTCTTTCTTTAAACCCTAAACCGGACTCTCGGCTTATACCTAAGAAGAACCAATGAATCGTCGGTAGATAGCAGCCTCTTGATTTACCCTCTCAGGCCAAGGTCGTAGAACCTTTCTGGAAAAATCTTCAGCACGCCTGCCCAGATCCTTTCTGAAAGATTTCTCGCGCATGAGCCGCTCGATCCCTCGCGCCGCGCCCTCGAGGTCATATGGTTTATAGAGCAGCCCGGTCTGGCCGTGACGGATAAACTTGCGGGTGCAGCCGACGTCCAGGGTAACGACCGGTTTACCCAAAACTAGCGCCTCAAGAACGGTGTTGTTGATATTGGATACCTCCTGTGTGAAAAGAACCACGCTAGCCCGGCAAAGCATCTCGTGCACCTTGGTTCGCGGAACGTTTCCTGGTAGGTGTACGGTGGAAGAGACCGCGAGTTTTCTTATAAGCACCTCAAGCAATCCTCGCCGGGGACCGTCGCCAAGGATGATGAACTGCAACTCAGGCAGGCTCTCCTTGCACATGGCTGCTATGCGAATAACCCTGTCAACCCGCTTCCCGTCAACCAGACGTGTTGCGGTAATAACGTAAGGGGGCGAGGATTCCTTACACTTCATGGATAGAAGTGAGGGATCGTAACCGTTCAAGAGGAAGTCGCAGCGGTCTTCCGGGACTCGAAAGATACGCAGGGCTTCGTCCCCGCAGGTTCCGTCGTCGGTGAGAACGATGTGATCCGGCGGATGACGAAGGATGTAAAGTAAATCGAAGTAACGCTCGCGAAGCAGACCTCCCCTGAGTTGCTCTATGGGAGCGCTTGTACCGTATAGCCTCGAGATCGCGGGAACCCCTAGATAACGAGCGGCACGGCGCAGGGCAAAAGCGCTCTCCAGTCCGTGTCCCACCACGAGATCGAAACCCTCTCCGGATTTTCGCAGCCAACCCGAGACAATCAACGACCATGCACTGACCGCAGGAAAGCGATAGAAAAAACCGACGCCCGTCTTGATGATCGGACGCAGACGGGCAAACGGATTGGCTATACGAATGAAGCGAACGTGTTCCTGTTCCTCAAAGGCAGGGAGTCCTGTGGCGACCGGCGTAAGGTGCGTGACCTCAAATCCCGCCTTCACGAACGCTTGTATTGCGTAACCCTCTGAGGGCGATCCACCGCCCTGGCCCATTACCCAGATGGAAGGCCACGGCGAGATGGAAAGCACCCTTCTCAACCTGTTCTCCTCAAGATATTTAGAGTAATTTTGCCTTCGGGCAAAATTACTCTATCGAGAAACCGGTCTTCTCCCAGTCGTCCAGAAACCGTTTGAGACCGATGTCGGTTAGTGGGTGCTTTACCATCTGACGGAAGACCTTGGCAGGCATGGTGCATATGTCGGCACCTATAAGTGCCGCCTGCATTACGTGCTCGGGATGCCGGGTACTGGCGAAGATAATCTGGGTATCGATGCCGTAGTTGTCAAATATCTCTCTTATGCGGGCCACCTGATTGATACCCTCGTGGCCTATGTCGTCAAGGCGGCCCACAAAAGGAGAAACGTAGGCCGCACCGGCGTTGGCTGCAAGGATCGCCTGCAGAGGAGAAAAGGTAAGGGTCATGTTCACGTGGATCCCTTCCTCAAAAAGCACACCTGTCGCCTTAAGCCCCTCAGGGATGCAGGGGATCTTGACCACTATGTGTTCGGATATCTTGGAAAGTGATTGTGCCTGTCTCACCATGCCTTCGGCATCGAGAGCCGTGACCTCGGCAGATACAGGACCTTGCACCACATCGCATATCTCTTTTAAGAGCGTCCGGTAGTCGCCCCGGCCTTTCTCTCTGGAGAGCAGGGTGGGATTGGTTGTAACTCCGTCAAGAACGCCCCATGCGGCTATCTCTTTTATCTCGTCTATGTTTCCTGTGTCAAGATAAAGCTGCATCAATCCTCCTTAGGATAGACTACTTTCACGAGTACCAGGCCGTTTGCAGGCGCGGTGATGGTCTGCACAGGCTTGGTGCGGTTGAACAACTTCAGGACAGTTTGCGGTTCTATCATACCGCGTCCACACTCGGTTGCGACACCTACCATCCTGCGGACCATCTTGTAAAGGAAAGACTTCCCTCGTACGTCGATAACTATCTCGTCACCCTCCTCCAGTATATCTATTGAATCCACGGTAAGCGAGTGCCTTGGATCGTCAACCTCGCAGAGCGCCGCATAGTCGTGCGTCCCGACCAAAAGGGCGGCGGCGAGCTTCATCCTCTCGATGTCAAGATCGTAGGAATACTCCCACGCCGTGTCCCTGCGCAGGGGTGAGCGACCGCGGATGATGCGGTAGCGGTAGAGCTTTGAGGAGGCATCGCGGCGTGCGTCGAAGGAATCCGACACCTCTTCAATAGATTTGATGAAAATCGTCCGTGGCAGAATCGAGTTCAATGCGATCGGGAGGCGATCTGGTGTAAGCCCGCCATCGTAGACGAAAGACGCAACATAACCCAGAGCGTGCACCCCGGCGTCGGTGCGTCCGCAGCCGGTGATACGAATCACGTCGCCCGTAATCTGTTCCAGGGCCCGCTCGATCGTGCCCTGAACCGTCGCCCTTTCAGGCTGAGTCTGCCATCCGAAGAAGCCTCGACCGTCGAATTCGATAACGGCTTTGAGTCTCATCTCACCACCACCGCAGCCGCCAGGGATATGATGCCGACAGATAACAGTGCCCATCCCGGACGCTTACCGGTTATCTCGATGGGGTGGGTGACGATGTTCCGGGCCTCTCGGAATACGCGGGCGACCGATTCAGGCAGATCCTTCCAGCGCCTGACACGGGATAGGGAATCGAGGAAGAACGGAACGGATAGGAGAGCCAAAGCAAGTACTTCGCCTATTACAGGTCGGCGAAAAAGCTTGCCTGAGAGCCTTGCAAGCCCCCATACCAGCTCCTCGTGCGTGCAGACGTAAACGAGAAGCAGGGAGAAGAAAAGCGCCAGGGCAAAACGCCCGCCTATTGTCAGGGCAGACCAGAGAGCATCGGCACCCTGGGAGCGGTTGAGAAACCAGTTGAAGAAGACGCTTAAGACAATCAAGGGAAGCGATATCTTAAGGTAGCGCCCCCAGAATCTCCATCCTGCTCGACTAAGGATTGCAAACACTACACAGAGCGCTCCTGCGGCTGCAAATTCATACCAGCGAGAGCAGAAAGGAGCGATGGCAATCAAAAGAATCGTTGCTACTATTAGCGTAACCGGAGAGATCCGGGAAAGCGGCGGGCGAGTTGTGCTCATAGATCGAGAATAGGGAAAGCCGAACGAATGTCAATAAGACCTGTCATTGGCTTTATCGGCGGACGATGATGCCCCAGTTGCGGCCGGCTCCATGCTCTCGCCGATGGGAATAGAAGCGCTTCGAGTTGCAGTGGGTACAAATATCCAGAGATGCGCCCTCAACCGCCCCGACGGATGAAAGAAGAAAACAATTGGCCGCTCGAAGGTCCAGATAGAACCCATCCTTCTTTCTTGAGAAAAACCGGTTCGCTTCGGGCCAGGTTTCTCTGAATTCATTCAAAACGTCCTCACTAACCTCATAACAGCACTTGCCGATTGAGGGACCCAAGGAATAGTATAAACGATAAGAAGGAATGCCTGTCTCCTTTTCCACCTTTTCGGCAAATCTTAAAGCTATCTTGGCAAGGGTTCCCCGCCATCCGGCGTGAGCCAACCCCACAACCCCAGAATCCTTGTCCCAGATAAATATAGGTACACAATCCGCCACTCTTAATGAAAGCGCAAGACGGAACTCGCTGGTAAAGCATCCGTCCGCCTCTATCTCTCCAGGCCTATCAACCCGAATCACGCGATCGGAGTGGGTCTGATTCATGGTTACGAGAGAAGCACCCAACTCAAAAGGCGCGAGTTGTTCCTTCAGATCAAGGTTGTGATCCAGACCCTCGTCTCTAAACCGCCGCGTGGTGAATAAGATCTCTATATCCTGTGTGGGATTAAGTACATAGAACCTTAAGCCGTCTTTGGAGATCAAGCGCCATGATTGACTAGACACCGAAGTCCTCCGGTTCGTAGCGCAGCTTTAGATCCTTGGCAATAAGCTGCATCCCTTTCTTGCCCCAGTAACTATCTTCGGCGATCCGGTAGGCGACATCGAGCGCTTCCTTGCGACCCGGTTCAAGTTTCAGGATAAGCTCGGATTTACCGAACGCAAGAACGGGCACGGTAGTTTTATCCTTGCGCACGGTAAATTTGAGATGGTCGCGACCGAAAACCCTCGGGGTTCCAACCACCTCCAACCCGGAAGTAGCAAAACAAGGCTGGGGATTGCCCATACCGAAAGGCCGAAAGCGCTCGAAGAAATCCCGAGTCTCGGAATCGAAATCGCCAAGCTCTACCTCAGCTTCAAGACGCAGCCTGGGCTCAAATACTGACCCCGGATAAGTAGCGGCATGTTCGTTAATTGCCTGCGTGAAATCTTTAAGCTTCGCCTTCTCCATAACCAGCCCGGCTGCCACCTCGTGTCCCCCGAAGGTCACAAGATATTCCCGCACTGCAAGAAGTGCCTCGTACAGATGAAAACCCGGCACACTGCGAGCCGACCCCTTCAGCCTGCCCTCTTTTTCCGCTAAAAGGATGGTGGGGCGATAGTAATCATCCACCAGCCGTGAGGCAACTATCCCGATAACGCCTTCGTGCCAGCCAGGACGGTAACAAACAAGCACGCGAGGGTTTCGTTCCTTGATCTGGTGCTCGGCGAGGATACGGGCCTGCTCAAGGATAACGTCCTCGGTCTGTCTGCGGTTGCGGTTGTGTTGATCAAGTTTTACGGCCAGGCTCCTTGCCTCTTCCAGGTCGGTTGAAAGCAAAAGCTCAAGAGCCTGCTTTGAATCTGCCATCCGGCCTGAGGCGTTAAGTCGAGGCGCCAGTCCGAAGGCGACGTTGGTAGCCGTAATGGACTTACCGGCGAGTCTGGAAACCTCCAGGAGTGCGGCAAGTCCCGGCTTGGAGGCCTTTGATATCTCTTCAAGCCCGAACCTTGCAAATACCCGGTTTTCGTGGATCAAAGGAGCGACGTCGGCGATGGTGCCAAGGGCAACAAGATCGAGATCAGCTTGAAGCGGCTCCAAGGGTTCGCCAAGACGCCGGGAAAGTGCTTCAAGTAGCTTGTAGGCTACCCCGACCCCGGCAAGCTCAGCAAATGGATAAGTTGAGTCTCCTCTCTTGGGGTCGACGACCGCAAGGGCTTGGGGAAGGTTCTCTCCGGGTTCGTGATGATCGGTTATTAAAAGATCGATGCCTGCCTCGTTCGCCAGCAGTGCTTCCTCGACAGCTGTGATACCGCAGTCCACCGTAAGAATAAGAGACGCTCCGGACTCCTTGGCTGCATCTATCGCCTTGGCAGTAAGCCCGTAGCCTTCCTTCATGCGATGGGGAAGATAGAAATCAGCATCGATCCCTAATCTATGCAGACCACGCAACAGCAAAGCGGTGCCGGTGACCCCGTCAACGTCGTAGTCGCCGTGTACAAGTACCCTATCTCCCCTTCTTTGAGCATCAAGCAATCTCTCGACCGCTCGTTCCATATCCGGAAGCCCGAATGACTCGTGCAGATGCCCCAAGGAAGGATTCAGGAATCTCTTGACAGACTCCTCATCCCTGTAGCCGCGCCTCCATAAGACCAATGCAGGCAAATATGGAATACCTTGGTTGGAAGCAAAATCTCTCACCAGTTGATCATCAACAGGCTCACAAACCCAGCGCAGTGTCTTGCAGGTAGATGGGGACATCAACGAATTTTAGTCACAGGCTGGGCTATGTCAAACTTGAGCAGCCATGAGGATAGAAGATTCATCGCACTTGACAGAAGGTGCTAAGGACTTTATCATTACATCATGATTGCATTGTTTTTATTAACAATCCTTGGTTCCGATAAGGATACAACCCGTGAGCTTATCCCCTATCTTGCGGGAGATCAGGGCAGCGGGTTTATCCTGTGGGGTGATGCCGAAGCCGACGATCTGATCACAAGAATCTTCCCTGCGGTAACGGAAGCGATGAAGGCTGATACCTCCAAAACCTTCAGGGCTGTTGCCTCTATAGAGATAGATCGTTCAGGAGCGATCGTCAAGGAGCCTGAGCTTTTAGAGAAGAGCAAAGTCCCCAAATGGGACACGACGATTATCACGATCTTGCGCGGCTGGTTGTTCGAAACGTCTCGTGACAGCCTGCGCTGGGATACGGTCGAGTTCCGGTACATAGCGCGTAAATCCGGAAAAGGGAGCACCTCCATTATCAAAGCCAGGGGACGTGAAGATTTCCATCCTGCCGCTTTCACCTCGGTGGATAAGATTCTGGCTGACCAGTCAAAAATGAACGCTCCTCGTGACAGCATCACGCCGATGGGCATCAACGTTACCTTCTCAGGCGATCTTGGTCTGGATGACCTGGAAAGTCACATCATGCCTGATCTCGAAGAAAGCATGAACGAGAAAGGCATCGCCTATGTTACCGCACGTTTTGAGATCGTGGTAAACGATAAAGGTGCAATCGATGATATCAGGGTTATCCAATCAAGCGGGAGAACTGCCTGGGATTCGGAACTTGAGAAGGCCATGCTTCAGTGGCGATTCAAGCCGTCATACAGGCTGCAGCGCAAAACCGACGTGATATTTGTAGTGAGCCTGGAGTGAGGGGTTTACTCCTCTCGGATAAAAAGATCAAACATAATGCGAAACCAAGAGCGTGGAGAATAGGCCCTGTGTCGATTAAGGTTTAATCACTGCCAGCTAAGGTCTTGACAGATTCAGGTGCAGCTACTATTCTCAAAACGCGCGACGGCTAAATGGTTGAGGCAGTCTTCACCGGGATGTCGAACGCGTTTGCAGACGTTAGTTAAACCATCGAAGAACAGCTATAAAAACATAGGGCTATGCCGAGGAAATTCCAGTTATCTCGAGAGAAATATCTAAAGTCTTTGCCGAATGGGTCAGTGCACCTACTGAGATGTAGGTAACACCTGTGAGGGCTATATCCCGGACGGTCTCAAGGTTTACGCCGCCCGAGACCTCAAGTTCTACCTTTCCTTTAACGAGCTTAACCGCTTCACGCATCGCATCCAGGTTCATGTTATCAAGCATGATACGATCGACACCCCCTGTATCGAGAGCTTCCTTGACCTGATCCAGGGTCGCACACTCAACCTCGATCTTTAAATCTCCGTGGGAGTTCTGTGCCGCTTTGACCGCTGCCGCAAGCGAACCACAGGCGGCGATGTGGTTATCCTTGATAAGAACCATATCGTAAAGACCCATACGGTGGTTGTAGCCCCAACCATATCTGACAGCGGCTTTCTCAAGCGCTCGCAGACCAGGCGTCGTCTTGCGGGTATCAAGTATCTTCGCGTTGGTGCCATGAACCGCGGTCACGAAACGAAAGGTCAGTGTAGCGATGCCGGAAAGATGTTGAAGGAAATTAAGAGCTGTCCGCTCGGCCACAAGGATTCCCCTCCCAGGACCTGAAAGCTTGGCCAGCTCATCACCTGGACGTATCCTTTCTCCATTGTTGAAGAAAAACACCACCTCTATCCGCTTATCCACCTGGGCAAAAACCTCTCTGACTACCTCGACGCCTGCAATCACACCCTCTTCCTTGCATAACAGGATGGCCTCAGCCCTTGTCCCTGCAGGAACAGTTGCAAGGGTTGTGACGTCGCCGATACCTATATCCTCGGCAAGCGCACGCCTTACGCTGTCCTTTACCGCATCTTCGTAGAAACGAGAGTTGCTCATCGGAGTATTTTAGTCGAATTAACAAACAGGTCAACTAATATAACCGAGTCATTCGTGATGAGTTTAAGATTCTCTCTCCTCCAGCTTGACGAAACCCTGCTCAGAGCTATACTGAACTGATGAAGAAATTCAAGGTGCTGTTCAAGCCCGAACCTGAAGGGAGATACACCGCATCTGTTCCCTCTCTGCCCGGATGCATCTCTTACGGGGAAACCCTGGAGGAAACGAAGAAGATGCTTGCCGACGCCATTTCCTGTTACCTGAAATGTATGAAAGAGCACGGCGAATGTTCTCTGGATGATTCAGAGTGCATAGTGGATGAAATCTCAATCGCAGATGAATAAGGTCCCTGCGTTAAAATCAAAAGATCTGTTGCGCCTCCTGAAAGACGCGGGATTCCACGAAGATCATCGTTCGGGCAGCCACGTCATCATGCACTCGGATTCCAGAGGGGCGCGAGTAGCTGTCCCTTTCCACCAAAAGGACCTGCCTATGGATACCACACAGGCGATACTGCGGACGGCGCATCTCGATCCCGAGAGGATGTTGGAGCTCTTGTATGCCTGAGTTCAGGCTGGTAACCGACATGAAGCCGGCGGGCGATCAGCCCCATGCGATAGCCGAACTGGTGGAAGGCATAAAGAGAGGCGACAAACATCAGACCCTTTTAGGCGTAACCGGCTCGGGCAAGACGTTCGTGATGGCCAACGTGATTGAGCAGGTGCAGCGCCCGACCCTGGTTATGAGTCCGAACAAGACCCTGGCAGCTCAGCTTTTCGGCGAGTATAAGCAGTTCTTTCCCCACAACGCGGTGGAGTTCTTCATCTCGTATTACGACTACTACCAACCCGAGGCCTACGTGCCCGAGTATGATTTGTATATTGAGAAGGAAGCCGACATCAATGAGGAGATCGATAGGTTGAGGCTGAGGGCGACCGCGTCACTTCTCTCCCACCGCGACGTAATAATCGTAGCCTCCGTATCATGCATCTACAACATAGGCGAACCCTCCGAGTTCGCCGACAGGGTGAAGCTGGTAAAGGTAGGTGATGAGCTGGACAGAGATGACCTTCTGGCTGATCTTGTTCGCGAGCAGTACTCTCGCAACGACTACGAGCTTAAACGTTCCTCGTTCAGAGTGAAAGGTGACGTGGTTGAGATATGGCCGGCCCATGAGGATGTAGCCTTAAGAATCGAGTTCTTCGGCGATGAGGTATCCTCAATCAAAAGATTCAACTCCGTATCCGGCAAGATAATAGATCAACCCAAGAGTGTGATGATCTTTCCGGCCCGGCACTTCATGGTCTCCGAGATCACGCTTCAAGAGGCCTTAAAGACGATCCACGAGGAGATGGTCCAGCGCGTGGCCGAGCTTGAGAGCCAGGGAAAGCTCCTTGAAGCGCAGAGACTGAAAACCAGAACCCGCTACGACATCGAGATGCTGAGGGAGGTGGGCTATTGCCCTGGTATCGAGAATTACTCCAGGCATCTGTCAGGACGTACGGCTGGATCCAGACCCTGGTGTCTTCTCGACTACTTCCCCAAGGATTTTTTGACCATCATGGACGAATCGCACGTAGGCGTGCCTCAGGTGGACGGCATGTACAAGGGCGACCGCTTTCGCAAACAGAACCTGGTGGATCACGGGTTCAGACTGCCATCGGCTTTGGACAACCGGCCCTTGAAGTTCGCCGAGTTCGAGGGTCTTGTCGGTCAGCGCATCTACACCTCGGCTACACCAAGTGACTACGAGCTTATCAACTCCAAGGACAGGATAATCGATCTTGTGGTACGTCCCACCGGTCTGGTTGATCCGCCGATGATAATCCGTCCCACCGCCAATCAGGTTGACGATCTCATAGAGGAGATACGCGTGCGCGTTGAGCGGCGGGAGCGTACCCTGGTTACCACCCTGACCAAGCGGATGGCCGAAGACCTCGCCACCTACCTTGCCGAGATGGGGCTTAAGGTACACTACATGCACTCGGAGATAAACGCACTTGAACGGGTCCAGCTTTTGCGCGGGCTGCGTCTGGGAGAGTTCGACGTGCTGGTGGGGATCAATTTATTGAGGGAGGGGCTGGATCTGCCCGAGGTGTCGCTGGTTGCCATCCTGGATGCTGACAAGGAGGGGTTCCTGCGCGATACCAGGTCGCTGATTCAAACCTCGGGCCGGGCCGCGCGAAACGTGGAAGGTCTGGTGCTCCTTTACGCAGACAGGAAAACAAACTCCATGAAGGCGGCCATCCAGGAGTCGGAACGGCGCCGAAAAAAACAGATCCGATACAACACCGACCATGGGATAACCCCGCAGACCATAAAAAAATCCATCCAGCAGGTGATGGCCACCACCGGGGTCGCCGACGCCAGGAAGATAGAGGAGATTGACCTCGGGCACGAGCCCGCCGACGAGGAGGAGCGGTTGGCTATGATCGCCGAACTCAAGCAACTCATGAAAGAGACCGCCGACCAACTTGACTTTGAAAAAGCGGTCATCTATCGCGACCGGATCACCGAACTCAAGCTCAAGATGGATAAGGAAATACTTAAAAGGGGAACCAGGCCCAAATAACCCGTAATCGTTGACGAAAACCATATTTAAGATAAAATATGAAAGAAAGGAGGATAAGATGCACAAGAAAATAATTCGCAGGAGGAAAACTGTGGGTCTTGTACTTGCTGTTTTAGCATTGATACTAATGAGTTTCTCCGTTCTCCCCTCATGCAAGAAATCAGATAACCAGTCAGTAACCACACCACAGAAGACCAACGAGGTGACTGAAGAGCAAAAGGATAACTGGCTGGTTCTTACGGAAGATGGGAAATTCAAAAAGAAAGTGTACGTTGGTGATTGGGAATGCGGTGATTATCTCTGCCTAGGGGGTTTCCGCTACCACTGGCAGGGGAAAGATAGCATCGACTACCGAATAGAAGATGGTCTGCTTTGGGTTAATAGTCAGTTAGTTGGCGCTAATCTGATGAAAATTAAGGTTTCATATATCTCCCACCCAGAACGTATTTTGACGGTAATCATAGATAAAGTCAACCTAGGTGAATTGCAGCAGTTATCGGCATTAGAAGCTGTCGAGGTTGAAAACGATTCCTTCTCTGATACTGCTCTTGCCAAGTTGTCTAAGCTTACTACCCTCAGAGGATTATACCTTTGGGACACCAACATCACCGATGCTGACCTAGTTCATCTTAAAAAGTTTACCAACCTGAGGGAATTATATCTTATTACAACCAAAATAACCGATAAAGGCTTAGCTCATCTGGAAGGACTCACCAACCTGAAAGAATTATACCTTTCTTCTCACTCCCAAGTTAGCGAAGCAGGTGTTGCCAAGCTACAAAAGGCACTACCGGATTGCGAAATATCTGTGTATTAAAAGCCAATCCTGACCTCCGAATCACGAAATATGGTAAGGATGGCAACATGTTGTGGAGCGACTTCTGGCAGCCGATTGGTAATCAGACCCCTACGGGTTTGGCTTTGGATTCGGAAAAGTCCGTTTATGTATCCTGTAAAACCCCCTACATGTGGTGCGCGTGGACGTTGGATGGCACGCTTAAGCGAATCATCCACCGCTACGAGGTTGAATGGGCCCATGGCGAAGGGATAGCCTTGAACTCAGCTGACCACGTCTTTCTCTGTGGTGATATGGGGTTAGGAGCACGTACCTTTATGCTCATCAAAAACGACATCTACGGCAAGTTCTTATGGCCTGACAGCGCCAAGCGTTACGACTTGGGTGCGGATGAACACTGCCGTGACATCAAGCTGGATGCCATAAGCGACTGCTATCTTGCGGGCTGGCAAGTGCGTGGTTCGGAGGAGGACGTTGCTCTGGTTAAGACCGACTCGGCAGGCAAGATGCTGTGGTCATGGATGGATACCCTCGAGGGTAAGCAGGAGATCAAGGCCATAGAGGTTGACGAAGAAGGCTACATCTACCTTACAGGTTCGCATCACAACGGCGATAACTGGGACATGCTGGTTATGAAGGTCCGCCAGCCGTTAACCATCACAGGCAGGGTAACCGACTCCACCGGAAAACCCATGGAGGACTTCCCTGTATCCCTTTCAGGCGACACCACAGTTGAGGTCCTTACCGACACCAGCGGCTATTATTCCATCGAGGTCTACAATGGTGGCTCCTACACCTTATCCCCGAACCTCCCGGGCTGGACGTTTTCGCCCGCCTCCCATACTTACTCGCCGCTTGCGTACAGAGAATTCGACCAGGACTTTGCCGACGGCAGATGGACGGAGATAGCCGAGCCGCCAATAAAACAATCACCATCCTGGGAGCTTACCTCCTCGGTTGGTTCACAGATCGTGCTGAAGTACTCAGGCTACCCGCAAGGTTCTCACGCCTGCTTTGCCGTCTTCGACGCAACCGGTCGTAAGGTGGATGAAATCAAATCCAATACTTCATCTGGGATAGTGGCCTGGGGGAAGTGTTACGGGCCAGGGGTTTACTTCATCCGGGAGGTGTCGGGCAATCCATCGGTAACCCGAAAGGTTATCCCGGTTCGATAGTTCCTGCCTTTTTTTGCTTGCGATCTTTTGCCGGACGGCAAAAGGAGCATTCTTAAGTCTTGATTTTTGAAGCTATTCCATTATAATCTTTGCATGAAAAGAATCCTGGTAACCGGAGGGGCAGGGTTTATCGGAAGCCACGTAGCGGAGGTATTGATTGAAGCAGGTCATACCGTGGCAGTCCTCGACAATCTCTCGTCAGGTAGACGTGAGAATCTCCCTGAGGAATCCCGCTTCTTTGAGGTTGATGTCACGGATAAGGAAGGGTTAGAGAAGGTCTTTTCAGAGTTCAAGCCCGAGATCGTAGACCACCACGCGGCGCAGATCTCGGTAAACCGTTCGGTGCGCGAGCCCTGCTTCGACGCCGAGCAGAATATTTTGGGAACCATCAACCTGCTTGAGGCGTCGGCCAGACACGGAATCAAGCGCTTCATCTTCGCCTCGACCGGCGGAGCACTCTACGGCGATGCGCCGAGTATCCCATCGAATGAAGACACGTCGGTTATTCCGCTTGCACCCTACGGCATCGCCAAGGCGTCGGCTGAGCACTACATCCGCTTTTTCCGGAACGAGTATGGGATAGAGCCTGTGGTTCTGCGTTACGCCAACGTCTACGGTCCGCGACAGGACCCTTACGGCGAGGCAGGGGTGGTGGCGATATTCTCACTCAAGGCACTTTCAGGTGAGGGGTGTGTGATCTACGGAACAGGCGATCAGACCCGTGACTTCGTTTACGTCAAGGACGTGGCGCGAGCAAACCTGGCGGCTGTGGATGGCAAACCCGGCACATATAACATAGGCACAGGGATTGAGACCAGCATCAACAAGCTGTTTTCAGAGTTCGAGAGGCTTGAAGGTTCCCTTAAGGTTTCCCACGATGCCGCCCGTGCGGGCGAGGTGTTTCGTTCCGTACTGGACGTAAGCCGCGCCGGAAATGATCTGGGCTGGCAGCCGCGGGTGAATCTGTCAGACGGTATCCGCCAAACCTATGCGTGGTTCAAGGAGAGGATCGGGTGATCTTCGATCTCATCATACGCAACGCATCACAAATAGTAACCATGGAGGGTGAGAATCTGGGAGTAATAGAGAAGGGTAGTATTCTTTTGCATGAGGGCCGTATCTCAAAGGTTTGCACGGTGAAGGAAGGTGAGAGGTGTGACGCCAAGAAGGTACTTGATGCAGAAGGCATGGTGGTGATGCCCGGCTTCGTGGACTGCCATACACACCTGGTGTTTGCAGGATCAAGAACGCAGGAGTTTCGAAGACGCATGGCAGGTGCAAGCTACGAGGAGATTGCAAAAAAGGGCGGTGGGATACTCTCGACGGTAAAGGCAACCCGGCACGCAACATTTGAGGAGCTTTATGAAGAGGGGCTTAAATGGCTTCGCGAGATGCTTCGCTGGGGCACGACCACGGTGGAGATCAAATCGGGATACGGTTTGACGTTGGCCGATGAACTCAAACAACTCTCAGTGATTCGCAGCTTATCCGAGGAGGTTCCCCAAACCCTGGTTCCCACGTTCCTGGGCGCTCATGCCTTTCCTGAAGGGCCCTCGCGTGAGGAGTATGTTAACGAGGTGATCGATCTCATGCTTCCCGAGGTCGCGGAAAAAGGGCTGGCCATGTTCGTGGACGCCTTCTGCGACTCTATAGCCTTTAGTAACGAGGAGACGCGGAGGATACTTGAGAAGGCAGCCGAACTTGGCTTAGGGATTAAACTTCACGTGGATGAGATTGAGGACACGGGCGGTGCCAGGCTTGCGGCTGAGCTTGGGGCGATCTCTGCAGAGCATCTTGTCAAGTCAAACGAGGAGGGTCTTCGAGCGATGGCCGAGGCAGGCGTGGTACCGGTGCTTCTGCCTGCCACTACCTTCTTTCTTAAGGAGAAAGCCCGTCCCAACGTTGATCTAATGCGTGAACTTGGTATGCAGATTGCGGTGGCCACGGACTTCAACCCGGGTTCATCCACCATCTTTGCCCTTCCATTTGCCGCTGCCTGCGGGGCGCTCGTGGACGGCTTGACCCTTGAGGAGGCGCTTAAAGGCATCACCATCAACGCAGCCCGCGCCCTGGGGCTTGCCGATGAAGTGGGATCGGTCAGGCCCGGCAAGTACGCCGACCTGCTGCTGCTTGAAATGGATACCTGGGAGGAGCTTTTGTACCTCTTCAACCGCAACTCGATACGCACCGTTATAAAGAGAGGCGAGGTGGTCTGTGCTCACGAGTGAGGTACGCAAGGCGCTGAGTGATGCGCTGCGCGAGGGCCGCCTGAACGAAGCCAGGATGATGCTTGAGCGGGAAGGAGCCTATGCCCCGGACGCGGAGGAGTTAAGCTACTTTCAAGGGGTGCTTTTTTTGGCCCAAGGGCAGACCGAGGAGGGTATCCAGAAGCTCAAAGACGCGTTGAGTGTGGCAGAGGAACGCTCAAACTTCGTTTTTGCGATCGCGGCCGCGGCACGTCTGGCCCGGAAAGACCCGGATAATGTGGACATCCGCCTGCGCCGGGCCGATCTCTATCTGGCCATGGGAGTTGAGCATGCAGCCTACGACTACCTTCTGCGGGAGTTCGACTTCTACCGCAGGCGCAACGACCCTCACGCACTCTCATCTATCGTGAAGAAAATGATAGACATAGACAAGGAGAATCTTGACTTAGCACTTAAAGTGGCTAAAATACTCGCCTATCTGGAACAGAACGACGAGGTGCGTCTGGTAGTGGAAAACGTTATCTTCACCCTTCAGGGCCATGGGAAATATACCGAGGCGGCACATATACAGAAGGAATACACCAAACTTTACGAGGAGTCATGAAACAGGAAGGTCTGGATCCTGAAGGCAAGGTAGAACTCGCGGGGCTGCTCTTGCAGATAGGCTTCAAGTCCGAGGCAGTAACCGAGTATCTCATGGCGGCTAAAATGTACGAGGAGCGTGGGGATAAGGAAGAGGCGGTAAAGCTTTATGAAAAGATACTCGAACTGGATAAGGACAACCAAGCCGCCAAACGAGGGCTCGAAAAGCTCAAGCCTCGCTCTCGTAAAGACATAGACGAGATGGTCGCCAGGATGGGATTCGGACCTGCTTTTGGTGAAGAACCCGCCCCCGAAGAGCCTCCTCCACAAAAGGTAACTGCCCCGGAAGAATCCGAGACACCTACCCCATCGCCTTCGGAAGGTGAACAAAAAGTGCAGATCCCCTCAGAGCCTCCCGAACACGTACCACCCACTGATATAAGCGAGGCTCCGGTTGAAACCCAGCCGCAGGAGAAAGAACCTGAAGCCGAGATGGAAGAAAAGGTGGCTGGTCTGGCCAGCATGGGGATCGAGGAGTTTCTGGCTTCGCTTATGCCTCTGTTAAGACACACCTCAGAAGAACTTAAAGAGAGGGGCGAACTGGCCGCCTTCTTCCGCGAGGAGGGGTTGTGGTCCGAGGCCTTCTTTGAAGAACGTCCCGCCTACCTGAATAAACCTTCGGTTAAGAAGCTTGGCGAACTCCTGTCGCTCCTCGCGCGTTCGGATGATAAGGACACCTTGATTGGATTCCTTTTGACTGAAAGCTTCACCGAGCGGGAGGTGAACCTGAAACAAGAGGTGCTTGAAGCACTTGTTACGGCATACGAGGAACAGGGACGTCCGGAGGAGGCGAGGAAAACAAGAAAGCAGCTTGCAACCCTTGCATCACAGGCACAGAAAAAAAAGAAGCCCGGGGTAAAGATAATCGAGGATGTACCCAGGCTCTCCGAGGAAGATACCCATAAAGGCAAGAAGAGACCTGCAGACCCGATTCAGTTTGTGTAGAGATGGCGTACGAAACCTTCTATAGACTCAAGTGCGAACCCTTCGCGGTTCAGCCCGATCCTCGTTTCTACTTCAACAGTCCACAGCATGCAGTGGCGCGCGAGTATCTCCTGCACGCGGCAGAACGCGGAAGGGGACTTGCTCTTCTCCTGGGCGAGATCGGGACCGGCAAGACGACCCTTTCGCGGCGTATACTCACCGAACTCGAAGCAGACGAACGCTATCATATCGGCATGGTGGTCCTGACCCACTCGATCAGACCACGCTGGCTCTTAGAAAAGATCGCAACCCTCCTCGATATTGAATACCTGCCTGATGAAGCCTCAGAGTTGTTTTCCATGATAGTAAATAGGCTCTTCGAGATATACAATGCAGGTAACAAGGCGGTGATATTCATAGACGAGGCGAATAAGATCGACGATCCAGAGACCTTAGAAGAGATCAGGGGGTTCATCAATCTTGAGACCGCTGAGGGGGATAAGCTGGTTACCTTTATCCTTTTGGGTCTACCCGATCTTGAGGTCAACCTTGCGCAGAACGCGGCCCTGTACCAGCGCGTTGCCGTACGGGTAACCCTCAATCCCCTGACCGCAGATGCCGTCAAGGCCTACATCCGGTACCGCTTACAGATTGCCGGACGTATGGATTCCATCTTCACCGACAAAGCACTGGACGCAGTAACCTCGTTCTCCGGGGGGCGTCCAAGGCTCGTCAATATCATTTGTGATAACGCATTGATCGAGGGCTACATCCAGCGCAAGCCCAATATAGACGAGTTTATCATAGAGCGGGTGGCAAAAAACCTTAACCTTATTCCTAAAGAACTCGGCTCGTGACAGGCTCATCCGCTGACCTTCATATACATACGAGCTACTCAGACGGTCTGTATCCTCCGGCCGAGACGGTAAGAATGGCCAAGGACGTCAACCTCAAAGCGATGGCTATTACCGATCACGACACTGTGGCCGGGCTTAATGAAGGAAAGCTGGCGGGCAGAAAGCTCGGTATTGAGGTAATCTCAGGGGTGGAGCTTTCGTGCGAGCTTGACGGCAACGAGATTCACATGCTAGGCTACTTTGCTCCAGGCAACGAAACCGAGCTTGAGGAAAGGCTCGAATGGTATCAGGCCAAGCGTGAGGAGCGGGTCTTTGAGATCATCGATCGCCTCAACCAGGCGGGTATCATACTTAACATTGCAGAGGTGCGCCGCTTCTCTACCGGTAAGTCGATAGGCCGGTTGCACGTGGCCAAGGCGTTGATGGCTCAAGGGACTGCCCGCAGCGTCCACGAGGTGTTCAGCCGTTTTCTGGGCCCGGATGGGGTGGCCTACGTTCCCAAGGCCAAACTCTCCATCCAGGAGGCGGTGGAGTTCATACATGAACACCAGGGGGTAGGTGTACTTGCCCATCCCGGCATGTACCGCATCGAGAACGCGGCCGAGCGCACGTTAGAGTACCTTGACGGGATCGAGGTCTGGTATCCTGAACATTCTCCAAGTTTTGAGGATCATCTGTATGCACTCGCCTTGAAGAACCGGCTTATGCCCACCGGGGGGTCAGATTATCACGGTGTGGGACGTAACGAGATCGGATGCGTGAGGATTCCATACTCGATAGTAACCCGCCTCTTAGAGGTAGCGGTCGGCGTGTGAACTACCTTTTTTTATTACTGGTAGCGCTCTCCCCTATTCAGCTTGCAAGACTCGAGTACGGCGGCGGCGGGGATTGGTACAACGATCCAGACGCCCTGCCGAACCTGGCCAGGGAAATCTCGGCGCGCACAAGCATACTCGTAGCTGAAGACCAGAAGGTATTGACGCTGATGGACCGCGAGATAGCAAACTACCCTGTCCTCTACATGACCGGCCACGGGAAGGTCTCATTCTCCAAGGCGGAGCGGGAGAGGCTGAGGGAGTATCTGCGGTCAGGCGGGTTTCTTTATGCCGACGACGACTACGGGATGGATGAAAGCTTTCGTGCCGAGATCGAAGAAGTTTTCCCCAACTCCGAGCTTGTGGAACTGCCCTTTAATCATCCCATCTACCACATCTTCTATGATTTTGATAACGGCCCGCCGCAGACCCACAAGCATGAAGAAGGCCCGCCCAAAGGTTTTGGGCTTTTTGACGCCGGAAGACTCGTTATATTTTATACCTTCAACTCGAACCCGTCTGACGGCTGGACAGCGGCCCACAACGACCCGCCTGACGTTCGCGAGCGCGCCTTCCGCATGGGGATAAACATCGTCCTGTACGCGCTGTTAAATTGAACCTTTTTTGTTTACTATAAAATTACTTAATATGTTTGTAATCTTCGGAACGCAACCGTTGTGTTAATTCTTGAGATTGAGGGATGTTACCTGGAGAAACTTGTTCAATATCCTGTGTTACAAGCCAACGAATGTATACCCAGTATGTTTCTTCCATAATATCACCATACTCAAAGATACCGTGGAGATAATATTCTATCCTAGATTCTTTACGACCATCCTCAGTGATCTTAATCGCGTCAAAGAGATTACCAGGTACATTTTCTTTAGTAATAATAAAAGTATATCCTTTATTTGGAATAATCGGTCCCGTGATTTTTCTTTCCATCTTAATAAGACTCTTCTGCCATTTTCCGTAATCTATCTCTTTTTTTTTCAGTTGTTTTCCATTCTGCAGTTTTGACAATTAATGGAACCCGACCTGTTGGAAGAAAGTGATAACTTATATTGAGATATTCAATACCTGATTCCGGGGTAGAAGAAAATCCAGATATCTTTTTAACATCAACCACTAAAAATCCTTTGTTCTGAAATCTAATCTGATGCCGAATCTGAACGAGATTTCGCCAAAGGAAGAAAATAGCGACAACTGCACCTACCCCTCCAATAAAACCTCCAACTGCGCCTATTATAGGAGCCGCTTCAATGAACCAATCTACTATTGAAACCAAGATTTGCTCTAATCCCATCACAAAACTATAATAAAATAAGGGATTGTGTCAACTACCCTCCGTCATCGCGAGCGAACGGAGTGAGCGTGGCGATCTTTAATGCTCCCTTTCGCCTGCGACGAAAGGATCGCAAAGCGACGGCTGAGAATGTAGGGGCCGACCTCAGCGTGCCCCTTGGGGTACTGAGTGACCCATAGGGTATCAGGTCGGCCCGCTTACTATCTTATGAGAACAAACTTCTGAGTCGTGGACGACGCCTCACCCTCAACCCGGGCGAAATAGACGCCTTCACCCCACGCGTCCGTTCCACGACCGCGCGGGGACCCGACCGTTAGCGTAGCACGACGACTTTTGTGCGTGCCGAGTAACCCTTGGTTGAAACCCGTGCAAAATAGACACCTTGTGGAAGAGCCGGTGCGTTCCAGACGCCCTTGCCCTGGATGATTTCGGTAAGCACGCGGCGGCCGTCGGCGGAGTAAAGGGTAAGCTTGGCTTCGCCCGTAACACTCCCGGACACGTCGTAGAAGAGCCGGTTGAGGGATGCCTCAAGCCGGATGACAGACTCTATAACTGGTTCCTCTTCAAGGCTCACATAGCCGAGAGAGTCAGTCTTTATTAAGAGAACATCCGCTCCTCTGTGCAGGGGAGCATAGGAGCATGTCGACCCGCCGATGATATAACCTCTGTCCGAGGTCACTTGAACGCATGCACCTACGTCACCGACACTGCCAAAGGTACGCGCCCAAGCGCTATCCCCCTGCTCATCGATCTTTAGGAGCCAAACCCCCTTATTTGTGTATGGCCCGAGCCCCTTCACGCCTGTAATAATATAGCCGTCATCAGGGGTCTGGCAAATGGAGTAACCAATGTCGCGACCTTCGTTACCATAGAAGCGTGCCCAAACAGAGTCGCCGTTCTCGTCGGTCTTTAAGATAAATAAATCGCTTGCGACCGGAAGGGACTGAACACGATTTGCCTCTCCGGTTATGATATACCCGCCGTCCGAAGTTCGCTGAACGCAGTAACCTGTGGCAAGTCCCTCCTCCCCTAAGCTGTAGAGATGTGCCCAAAGGGAATCGCCCTCACTATCGGTCTTCATTAGCCATACGCTGGAGTCACTATATCCTGTGATAATGCAGCCATCATCAGGAGTCAGTTGTATGTATTCGCCCAGCCTCTTATAGCAGCAACGATCCCAAACCACGTCACCCGCCGAGTCGAGCTTTATGAGAAAAAAGGAATATTCCCCTCCTGATACTAAATATCCTTTATCCGAGGTCTCTCGCACGCAGAGGCCTCTGTTGGGATACGTGACACAAAGATTTCGCCCCCATAAGGAATCGCCATGTTCATCGGTTTTTATGACCACTACATCGATTCCACTTCGCCCTGTGATAATGTATCCTCCGTCTGAGGTCTGCTGAACACAGCGGGCTTCAGGTGGTAGGTCTAGCATTGATGGCGGAGTCCGCATGTAGGTGCGCGTCCATAGGGTATCTCCCAGGGAATCCGTCTTGATGAGGTAATAAGAACCCGTATCACATTCCATGAGCTGACCTGCGACGATGTAACCTCCATCCAAGGTCTGTTCCACCCAGTGGCCAGCATCATTATATTCCCCTCCATAGGTATGAATCCAACCTGCAGAGAGCGGGATGCTAACAAGTAGCAGACTTGCTGCTACACTAAGCTGGCAAGTCCTTTTCATCTATACCTCCAATGTTAATATAAGACAAACCAGGGATTTGTCAAGTTGGGGCGGGTTTACCGCCCCCAAGGTTTTTTAATCACCGGCAAAGTCACCCCAGAAGCTGTCGCGGCATGTGCGGATGGTATCGTACCGCCATTTACCGAGGGCTGTATCCCTGGGGGAGCTGTCTGGCGGCGGAGGACGGAACGCAAGACAGAAGATGCCGGACCAGTGCCCGACCGTATCGTCGTCATAGGCCCAGAATGCTGAATCCGATGATACGCTGAAGCATGTGTCTGCAGCGGTTACAGCATCTACCCACCCGAAGATCCAGTTGTCTGGGTCGTTGCCCCAGTAGCCTCGGAAATAAAAGGG